>OMGA01000653.1_pt1 | contig 13900 bp, 7 predicted proteins | sample 1674211 | NCBI WGS metagenome assembly OMGA01 (sample SAMEA103958152, study PRJEB25191) | human gut metagenome | biome: human-associated habitat [ENVO:00009003]; feature: intestine environment [ENVO:2100002]; material: feces | place: Germany | collected 2013/2015
AGAGATCATTATTTCTGCAAAATATGAGAATGTGGCACAGGATATTGATTTAATCGGTGCAATGGCAACCGGAGTCAGTACGATGGTCAGAGACAGTGTAGTGGCATATGTGGAAAAAGATCTGGAGCTTGCAAGGAAAGTGATGGCTTCGGATGATAAGATTGATGCGTATTTTGATGAGATCCGCGATAAGATGATTGCCTATATCAAAGCAGAGCATGGAGAACAGGGAAACCGGATCTTTGATCTGATCATGGTGACAAAATATCTTGAACGAATCGGAGATCATGCGACCAATATTGCCGAGTGGGTAGAATTTTCAATTACCGGAGTGCATAAGGATAGTTCTGTGATGCATCAGGAGGGAGAACGAAATATATGATTTTTTGTGTAGAAGATGACGATAACATTCGCGAACTTGTAATCTACACTCTGGAGACAACCGGACTGGAAGCCAGAGGATTCGCAGACGGGACAGCATTTATGGAGGCTTTGGCGTTTGACACGCCAGAGCTTGTTTTGCTTGATATTATGCTTCCAGGGGAAGATGGACTTGAGATTCTTAAGAAACTGAAAAATTCATCAAAGACAAAGGATATCCCTGTGATCATGGTGACAGCGAAGGGGTCAGAGTATGATAAGGTAGTGGGATTGGATTCCGGTGCGGATGATTATGTGACGAAACCATTTGGTATGATGGAGCTGATTTCCAGAATCAAAGCAGTGCTTCGCAGAAGTGGAAAGCAACAGGATAAGACGAAACTTTCTGTTGGAGGAATCAGCTTAGATACGAAGAAACATGAAGTGAAAGTAGATGGCGAGCAAGTTGTGCTGACATTGAAGGAATTTGAACTTCTTGAGAAATTGATGCGCAATCAGGGAATCGTGCTGACAAGAGACCAGCTACTGACAGAGATCTGGGGATATGATTTTGATGGAGAGACGAGAACGGTTGATGTTCATATCCGGACACTCCGCCAGAAGTTAGGTGAGCAGGGCAGTCTGGTCAAGACAGTTCGTGGTGTTGGATATCGGATCGGTGGAGAAGCGTAATACAAGTCTGGAGGATATGAGAAAGTGAGAAAACGAATTCAGAAAAGCATGATGTTTATACTGATTGCAATTTTAGTTCCGATATATCTGATCATGTCTGTTATTGTGTATCAGCGGAACCTGAAGATCCTTGAGGGTGAGATTAAACAGGAGGCAGCGTATATCAAACGGGCAGTCGATCTGTCAGGAACAGAGTATCTTGCACAGCTGGATGATGTGGATCAGGGAACGCGAGTGACGCTGATCGCATCTACGGGAGATGTTCTGTATGATTCCAGAAATGATGGAAGTACGATGGAGAATCATAAGACCAGAGCCGAAGTACAGCAGGCTTTGAAGAATGGAGCAGGCGAGAAGATCCGTATGTCAGATACCGTAAGCAAAGAATTGTATTATTATGCGGTTCTTCTGGATGATGGGAACGTTCTCCGTGTTTCAAAATCAATGGATAGTCTGATGTGGACTTCATTAAATATTTTGCCGGTGGTTATAGGGATTGGAATCATTGGACTTGTACTTGCCTGGTTTCTTGCAAAATGGCAGACAAACAGACTGATGGAACCTGTAATTCATCTGGATTTGGAAAACCCATTGGATAATGTTGTATATGAGGAGATGACCCCGCTTTTGGAAGCTATGGATAAGCAGAATAAAGAAAAAGAAGCTGTGGCCAATATGCGTAAAGAATTCTCTGCAAATGTATCCCATGAGCTGAAAACTCCTCTCACTTCGATTTCCGGATACGCAGAGATCATGATGAATGGACTCGTGCGTCCGGAGGATATTCCGAGATTTTCTGAGACAATTTATAAGGAGGCACGTCGGCTTTTGACATTGATTGAAGATATTATTAAAATATCAAAGCTAGATGACGAATCTGTTGAGCTTGAGAAAGAAGATGTAGATTTATTTGAACTGACGAGAGAAATTGTCAGTCGTCTTTCTCTTACAGCGGCTCAGCGGAATATTCATATGGAACTGACAGGAGAATCTGTGAAAATACATGGAATCCGTCAGATTCTGGATGAAATGATCTATAACATTACAGAAAATGCTGTAAAGTATAATAAAGAAAATGGAAATGTAACCATTTGGGTAGGAAATACACTGGAAGGACCGAAAGTCCGCGTGAGTGATACAGGGATCGGAATTCCAAAAGAACATCAGGATAGAATCTTTGAACGATTCTACAGAGTTGATAAGAGCCATTCGAAAGAACGGGGTGGAACAGGACTTGGACTGTCGATCGTGAAGCATGGAGCAATTCTGCATGGGGCGAAAGTTCAGGTGGATAGTGAGTACGGAAAAGGAACAAGAATGGAGATTATATTTCCTGAGAAATAAAATAGTGCTGTTTTACGCAGAAGAAGAGGAAGAAACCTTCCTTTTCTTCTGCGTTTTTGCTTGAATCAAACAAGAGGTTGTGCTAGGATAGATATAACAAGTGGAAAATATCCCCTGCGGCTGATTTTACGTTACTGTTCACTCCCGTGTCAATCACTCCGCTGATTGACACGGAGGATGCGTTGCTGGTCGCACATCGTGTGAGCAGTAACGATTTTACAGAAGACAGCAGGAGATCTGTTTTACACGAAAGAGAAAGGGGCTACGCGTATGCTGATAGAAGTTGATTTCAACAGTGATGAGGCGATTTACATTCAATTGTGTAACCAGATCATTCTTGGTATTGCTATGTCAGATATTCAGGAAGGGGATTCACTCCCATCTGTCAGGCAGCTTGCGGATACGGTTGGAGTGAATATGCATACTGTGAACAAAGCGTATCATGTGTTGAAACAGGAAGGATATATCAGTCTGGATAAACGCAGAGGTGCAGTGATCGCAGTTGATGCAGATAAACTTCAGCAGCTCGAAGCGATGAAAGAGCAGTTAAGGATCGTACTTGCGCGAGGGCGTTGCAAGAATATCTCACGGCAGGAGGTTCATGGGCTGGTAGATGAGATATTTGACGAGTATGAGCTGCACGAGAACCGGTAGCAGAGAAGTAGAAAGACATAAGGGAGATATATATGCAGATTTCATATACAAAGTCGGCGCAGCATGCGCTTAAGTATGCGGCTAGAGCTGCCAGAGAGATGAAGCATCCGTATATCGGAACAGAACATTTGCTTCTGGCATTGAGAGAAGAATATACAGGAGTGGCAGGACAGGTACTTGCGAACAGTGGAGTAGAGTCGGAGAAGATCCTGAAGTTGATGGATGAGCTGATCACTCCGGCAGAAGAACATCCGGCAGCGAAAGGAAAGAGATTAGAAGAGAGTCCGAGACTCCAGTATCTGTTAGAGAACAGCGCGAAGGAGTGTAAAAGACTCCGTACAACGGAAATCGGAACAGAACATCTCCTTCTTGCGATGATACGTGATGTGGATTGTGTGGCAGCAAAGATTCTGATCACATTGAATGTGAATCTTCAGAAATTATTCCAGAGCATTATGAATGCAGCAGGGATCGATCCGAAGATCTATCAGGAAGAACTTCAGGAGGACAATCGCGGAAGCGGTGCGATGATGGAGCAGTATTGTACAGATCTGACAGAACGTGCGGCAGAAGGAAAAATGGATCCGGTTGTGGGAAGAAACCAGGAAATTTACCGTCTGATGGAGATTTTAAGCCGAAGAACAAAGAACAACCCATGCCTGGTTGGTGAGCCGGGAGTTGGTAAGACAGCAATTATTGAAGGTTTAGCACAGAGAATCGCATCCGGTGTGGTTCCGGAGAAGATGAAAGATAAGAAGATTTACAGTCTGGATCTTCCGGGACTGATCGCTGGTTCAAAGTACCGTGGTGAGTTTGAAGAGCGTATGAAAGGCCTGATCTCAGAAGTAGAAGCCTGTGGAAATGTGATTCTGTTCCTTGATGAGATCCATACGATGATCGGTGCCGGAGGCGCAGAAGGAGCGATTGATGCATCCAGCATTCTGAAACCTTCACTGGCGAGAGGAGAGATGCAGCTGATCGGTGCAACTACGATTGCAGAATATCGGAAGTACATTGAGAAAGATGCAGCACTTGAGCGAAGATTCCAACCGGTGACGATTGAAGAGCCGACACAGGATCAGTGTATTGAGATCTTAAAAGGTCTGAAAGAGAAATACGAAGCGCATCATAAAGTTGTGATCGAAGAACAGGCACTGGAGTCAGCAGTACAGCTGTCAGAGCGTTACATCACAGACCGGAATCTTCCAGATAAGGCGATTGATGTTTTAGATGAAGCATGCTCAAAGGTGAGTCTGAAGGGATATGAGGTTCCAGAGAATCTGAAGCAGTTAGAACAGGCAGTGAAAGAACTTGCTTCGCAGAAGGAAGAGAGCATTGAACGGGGAGATTTTGCAGAAGCGTCCCTGATTCAGAAAGAACAGGATGCAGTGCAGAAGAAATTAGACTCAGTGAAGAAACGCTTTGAGAAGAAACAGGCGAAGGCCAACCCACCGGTAACTGTAGATGCGGTTGCAGAAGTGGTGTCTGCCTGGACAAAAGTACCGGTGAGTAAGCTCGCAGAGAGTGATGCCCAGCGTCTGAAGAATCTGGAGAATGTCCTTCAGAAGAGAGTGATCGGACAGGATGAGGCTGTCGGCGCAGTTGCAAGAGCCGTGAAGAGAGGAAGAGTCGGACTGAAAGATCCGAAGCGCCCGATCGGTTCCTTCCTGTTCCTGGGACCAACCGGTGTTGGTAAGACAGAATTATCAAAAGCACTGGCAGAAGCATTATTTGGGAAAGAAGATGCAATGATCCGTGTTGATATGTCAGAATATATGGAGAAACATTCCGTTTCCAAGATGATCGGATCTCCTCCGGGATATGTCGGTCATGAAGAAGGTGGACAACTCAGTGATCAGGTGCGTACACATCCATATTCCGTGATTCTGTTTGATGAGATTGAGAAAGCACATCCGGATGTATTCAATGTACTTCTTCAGGTGCTGGATGATGGGCATATTACAGATTCTCAGGGGAGAAAGGTTGACTTTTCTAATACTGTAATCATTATGACATCAAATGCAGGTGCGAAAGCAATTGTTGAACCGAAGAAGCTAGGATTTGCGACAAAAGAAGATCCGGCGAGTGATTATAAGAAGATGAAGCAGAATGTGATGGACGAAGTGAAACAGATCTTCCGTCCGGAATTCCTGAACCGCATTGATGAAATCATCATCTTTGACCGGCTCACGGCGCAGGAACTCAAGGGCATTGTGGACATTCAGCTTCAGCGTGTCCGCAGGCGCCTGGAAGCCAAAGGCCTGTTTTTGCGCATGACTCCGGAAGCTACGGCTCTGGTGGCGGATCACGGTTTTGATCCTGTTTATGGAGCCCGGCCTCTCAAGCGGGCCATCCAGCATGATCTTCTGGACCCGCTCAGCCTTAAACTTCTGGAAGGGGACTTCCCGGAAGGAACGGAAATCGTGGTGCGGGAAAAAGGCGGCAAATTGGACTTCACCAAGGAGAAAAAATAACTGAAAAGCATGCTTGCCGGCGTGTTGCCGGGAGCGGACAGGGGCGCGGCGTTAGCTGCGTCCCTGTTTATTGCTCCAATGGTGCGGAAAGGCCGCGTATGGAATCTGCGCGCTCCTATTTCTTCTTCTCGGAATAGGCACGGTTTCCGTTCAAATCTGCGCTGAGACGGAATATTCCGGCATAACGAAGTAGAAATTGTGGAAAGAACTCGGCATATCAGGTCTGCCTTCATCAGTTTGGGAACCCGGCTACGGAATCGAGGCTTCCTTGCAAGTGGCGGAGATTGTCTGAGTTTTTCTCGAAGAAAGGTGGTGTACAAGAGCAGGGAAGAGAGGAACGTTCAAAAAAAGATGCGGTAAAACGAGGCAGTATGACAAAAGCATATACTGTTCATGATATGTAAGTTATGTGAGTATTGGGAGGATGGGGGGGATAAGCGGACGCAAAAAAGAGGACGAAAAAAATTGACAAAAAGGTGTGGTATGATAGATTTCTCGGCACGCCAACACGGCGACGGGATGAAAAGCCCGGCGGCTGAAGGGCTCGGAAGAGTGCTGGAAGCGGCTGGGGCCGGCCACCCGGAAAAACCCCCGGAAGGGGTTGCGATAAGAAGATTTCAAGGGAATGACTACCGAAACCGCCGAGGGTTTTCCGAGGGCGCCGAGAGGTGTCTGAGGGGTAAAAGCCCGAAGGAGCGACCTAGCTCTGAGAGGGGTGGTTTGGTAGAAGCAAGGGGAAAGAAAAAAGGTCGTGACGCGCGCCGTGCGAGGCGGAGCGAAGAGGCTTTCAAGAGACACAACTTGAAGGAAGAGCTGGCTGAAGCATGGCGCAAATGAAATCGCAAGATTTCATTTGGTCCAGCAATTTCAAAAATTAATTTGATGGAGAGTTTGATTCTGGCTCAGAACGAACGCTGGCGGCGTGGATAAGACATGCAAGTCGAACGAGAGAATTGCTAGCTTGCTAATAATTCTCTAGTGGCGCACGGGTGAGTAACACGTGAGTAACCTGCCCCCGAGAGCGGGATAGCCCTGGGAAACTGGGATTAATACCGCATAGTATCGAAAGATTAAAGCAGCAATGCGCTTGGGGATGGGCTCGCGGCCTATTAGTTAGTTGGTGAGGTAACGGCTCACCAAGGCGATGACGGGTAGCCGGTCTGAGAGGATGTCCGGCCACACTGGAACTGAGACACGGTCCAGACACCTACGGGTGGCAGCAGTCGAGAATCATTCACAATGGGGGAAACCCTGATGGTGCGACGCCGCGTGGGGGAATGAAGGTCTTCGGATTGTAAACCCCTGTCATGTGGGAGCAAATTAAAAAGATAGTACCACAAGAGGAAGAGACGGCTAACTCTGTGCCAGCAGCCGCGGTAATACAGAGGTCTCAAGCGTTGTTCGGAATCACTGGGCGTAAAGCGTGCGTAGGCTGTTTCGTAAGTCGTGTGTGAAAGGCGCGGGCTCAACCCGCGGACGGCACATGATACTGCGAGACTAGAGTAATGGAGGGGGAACCGGAATTCTCGGTGTAGCAGTGAAATGCGTAGATATCGAGAGGAACACTCGTGGCGAAGGCGGGTTCCTGGACATTAACTGACGCTGAGGCACGAAGGCCAGGGGAGCGAAAGGGATTAGATACCCCTGTAGTCCTGGCAGTAAACGGTGCACGCTTGGTGTGCGGGGAATCGACCCCCTGCGTGCCGGAGCTAACGCGTTAAGCGTGCCGCCTGGGGAGTACGGTCGCAAGATTAAAACTCAAAGAAATTGACGGGGACCCGCACAAGCGGTGGAGTATGTGGCTTAATTCGATGCAACGCGAAGAACCTTACCTGGGCTTGACATGTAATGAACAACATGTGAAAGCATGCGACTCTTCGGAGGCGTTACACAGGTGCTGCATGGCCGTCGTCAGCTCGTGTCGTGAGATGTTTGGTTAAGTCCAGCAACGAGCGCAACCCCTGTTGCCAGTTACCAGCACGTGAAGGTGGGGACTCTGGCGAGACTGCCCAGATCAACTGGGAGGAAGGTGGGGACGACGTCAGGTCAGTATGGCCCTTATGCCCAGGGCTGCACACGTACTACAATGCCCAGTACAGAGGGGGCCGAAGCCGCGAGGCGGAGGAAATCCTAAAAACTGGGCCCAGTTCGGACTGTAGGCTGCAACCCGCCTACACGAAGCCGGAATCGCTAGTAATGGCGCATCAGCTACGGCGCCGTGAATACGTTCCCGGGTCTTGTACACACCGCCCGTCACATCATGGAAGCCGGTCGCACCCGAAGTATCTGAAGCCAACCGCAAGGAGGCAGGGTCCTAAGGTGAGACTGGTAACTGGGATGAAGTCGTAACAAGGTAGCCGTAGGGGAACCTGCGGCTGGATCACCTCCTTTCTATGGAGCAAGTGCACGGAAGTGCACAGGTCGGATCTCTTCCCGAGGGGAGAGAAAGCGGAACCCGCGAGGGCCCGCAACGAACCAAAGATGTGTAAACAGCCAGACGCCTGGAGCGAAACCTGGCACGACGTGCGTGACGACCTTTTTTCACCGAGAACCGCAACTGGGGGTATAGCTCAGTTGGTAGAGCGCCAGCTTTGCAAGCTGGATGTCCGGGGTTCGAGTCCCCGTGCCTCCACCAGTTTCGGGAAAGAGACCCAAAGCCGGGCCTGTAGCTCAGTTGGTTAGAGCACGCGCTTGATAAGCGCGGGGTCACAGGTTCAAGTCCTGTCAGGCCCACCAACAAAATCGATTATTGAGGGAAAGCGAAAATTGACATCTGCGTGGCAAAGAAAACGATTGCTGAGAAGCAATCGCTTTCCAACAAAGTGGGTAGTTGAACAACAACTACAAAACACAAGATAAACATGCATACCAAGCAATGAGACAATACAGTAAGTCACGAAAGGGCTTTGTGGTATTGTGGAAGTGGTAACAGCTTTTGCAATATGATGAAGTAAGTAAGGGCGTACGGTGAATGCCTTGGTGCCAACAGGCGAAGAAGGACGCGGCAAGCTGCGAAAAGCCTCGGGAAGCTGCAAGCAAGCGATGATCCGGGGATATCCGAATGGGGTAACCTGATCGAGGCAATACTCGATCGTTCATACCTGAATACATAGGGTATGAAACGCGAAACCCGCTGAAGTGAAACATCTCAGTAAGCGGAGGAAAAGAAAGAGAAATCGATTCCGTAAGTAGTGGCGAGCGAAAGCGGATGGAGCCCAAACCGAAGGTATTCCTTCGGGGTTGTAGGACCACGTCATATTCGACCATACTGGATAGTAGAACAGCCTGGAAAGGCTGGCCGGAGAAGGTGAAAGCCCTGTAGACGAAATCCAGAGTGGGAATTAGTGGTATCCTGAGTAATACATCACACGTGGAACGATGTATGAACCCGCGCGGACCACCGCGCAAGGCTAAATACTAGTTGGCGACCGATAGTGAACAAGTACCGCGAGGGAAAGGTGAAAAGAACCGCTGTGAGCGGAGTGAAATAGAACCTGAAACCGTATGTCTACAAAGTGTCAGAGCAGAGCAATCTGCGATGGCGTGCCTTTTGTTTAATGAGTCTGCGAGTCAGTGTTTGTGGCAAGACTAAGGGCTTCCGGCCCGGAGTCGCAGCGAAAGCAAGTCCGAACAGGGCGCAATAAGTCGCAGGTACTGGACCCGAAGCGGAGGTGACCTACCCTTGGCCAGGTTGAAGCATGGGTAAAACCATGTGGAGGACCGAACAGGTGAACGTTGAAAAGTTCTCTGATGAGCTGAGGGTAGGAGTGAAAGGCTAATCAAACCCCGTGATAGCTGGTTCTCTTCGAAATGCATTTAGGTGCAGCGTCACGTGCTGATGCGCGGGGGTAGAGCACTGACAAGGCTAGGGGGCACACCCGCTTACCAAACCTTATCAAACTCCGAATACCGTGCAATGGAACGTGGCAGTGAGACAGTGGGGGATAAGCTTCATTGTCGAGAGGGAAACAACCCAGACCAGCAGCTAAGGTGCCTAAATAACGCTCAGTGGAAAGGATGTGGGATTACACAGACAGTGAGGATGTTGGCTTAGAAGCAGCCACCATTTAAAAAATGCGTAATAGCTTACTCATCGAGTGATCCTGCGCCGAAAATGATTGGCGATCAAGCGTTATACCGAAGCTCTGGACTTTGCCGCAAGGCAGAGTGGTAGAAGAGCGTTGCATGCGCGTCGAAGGGCGATGGCGACTGACCCTGGAGCACATGCAAGTGAGTATGCAGACATGAGTAACGTTAAGCCGGGTGAAATCCCCGGCCGCCGTAAACCCGAGGTTTCCAGGGCAACGTGTTTCGTCCCTGGGTTAGCCGGGACCTAAGCCGAGGCCGAGAGGCGTAGGCGATGGATATCAGGTTAATAATCCTGAGCTCGCAACCCTTAAACTGGGGGGACGCATGAGAAAAGATGACTAGGTTATTGAATTCCGAGTTGAGTCCACGGACTCAGCGCATCATTGGATCGAGTGCCAAGAAAAGCCCCAGCGTATGCTAAGCGACCCGTACCGCAAACCGACACAGGTGGGTGGGTAGAATATACCAAGGCGTAAGAGTGAAACCTGGTTAAGGAACTCGGCAAATTAGCCCCGTAACTTCGGAAGAAGGGGTGCCTGCAGCGATGCAGGCCGCAGAGAAATGGCCCAACCGACTGTTTATCAAAAACACAGCACTCTGCAAAGACGCAAGTCGAAGTATAGGGTGTGACACGTGACCAATGCCGAAAGATTAAGGCAAGGGGTTAGCCGCAAGGCGAAGCTCTAAACCCAAGTCCCGGTGAATGTCGGCCGTAACTATAACGGTCCTAAGGTAGCGAAATTCCTTGTCGGGTAAGTTCCGACCTGCACGAATCGTGAAACGAGTTGGGCACTGTCTCAACCAGGCGCTCAGTGAAATTGTAGTGGCGGTGAAGATGCCGCCTACCCGCAGAAGGACGGAAAGACCCTATAGACCTTAACTGTAAGCTGTCATTGTTTCTTCGGTTTTAATGCTCAGAGTAAGTGGGAGACGCTGAAGACGCCCTTTAGGGGGCGTCCGAGTCATCAATGAGACACCACCCTTTGAAACTGGAGGATCTAACCCTGAGCCGTGAATCCGGCCAGAGGACCGTGTCAGCCGGTCAGTTTTACTGGGGCGGTATCCTCCCAAAGAGTAACGGAGGAGCGCGAAGGTGGGCTCAGCCCGGTTGGCAACCGGGTGTCGAGTGCATGGGCATAAGCCCGCCTAACTGTGAGACCAACAAGTCGAGCAGATGCGAAAGCAGGCCCAAGTGATCCGGCGGTAGAAAGTGGAATTGCCGTCGCTCAACGGATAAAAGGTACCTTAGGGATAACAGGCTGATCACGCCCAAGAGTTCATATCGACGGCGTGGTTTGGCACCTCGATGTCGGCTCGTCGCATCCTGGGGCTGGAGAAGGTCCCAAGGGTCCGGCTGTTCGCCGGTTAAAGCGGCACGCGAGCTGGGTTCAGAACGTCGCGAGACAGTTCGGTCCTCTATCCTCTGTGGGCGTTGGAAAATTGAGGGGTTCAGACCTTAGTACGAGAGGACCGGGTCTGACGCACCACTGGTGCATCGGTTGTACTGTCAAGTGCATGGCCGAGTAGCTAAGTGCGGACGGGATAAGCGCTGAAAGCATCTAAGCGCCAAGCCCTTCCCAAGATGAGTTTTCCCTACAGGTTCGTGGAAGACCACCACGTTGATAGGTCGCAGGTGTAAGTGCAGCAATGTATTGAGCCGAGCGATACTAATTACCAATTGACTTCATCATATTACATCACTCCCCGTCGTGAATGACAACTTGCTCTTGTCTCGTTCACCTGTGCATGTTCATCAACCACCAGCCACGCAGATGTCAGTTTACGCTGAATCCCTCCCCACACAAAGGACGGAAATCTTCTTAGCCGCCACACACATACCCTGAAAAAAATCCCTCACTCAGAAGCCCCCAAAAAAGCAGGGCTCCCGGGCAGGCAGGATGAAGAAAAAATCACCTCTTCCCCCTGAAGCCCGGTGGCCAGAGCGCAGTGGTCCCACCCGGTCCCGTTCCGAACCCGGAAGTGAAACGCTGCCGCGCCAATGGTAGTCGGACGATAGGTCCCGCAAGAGTAGGTCGCCGCCGGGATTTTTTTTCATCAGGCCCCGCCAGTCACTTGACTCGCGGGGCCTGTTCTTTTCTTGCTCGCTCCCCCCCCCCCTACATTCTCTTAGTTAGTTTCCTTCTTGTAAGATGTCGTGGCCATATAATTTTTTCTTAACTATTCCTTTTTCTTTCTTAATGACTTAAGTATGTGTGGGGTATCATGCGGTCGGTTTTCGAATCCGCTGACAAGATAATTTTTTGAAAAAGAAAAACGTTAACAGTTTCAGGCAGAAAAAAATAGGAGTCCTATCACAAGGTAAAATGCACTTAAAGAAGAATAGAAAACCCTTACATGCTACCTATTGCATCCCGTGAAGAGAAACAACCGGATTCGAAAACCGCTATTCATGATGCGCCATGAGCAAAGTATTTTTTTCTATTGTTGGAACTATAGCTGCTGCCGGAGTTGCGTTAGGCGGCACCACCCTTACTTATGATGAATTGTTGCAATCTCAGGAAGAATGGACATTTTCTACAGGGAGACGCAACAATCAGATTCAAATAGTTAATGGAATAGCTTCTTGTCCTTCCTGTAACTGGGGACAGGCCGCTGCCGTCACTACGCTGAGTGAGGGGATCCTGCTGACAAATGAGCAGGATACATTTACGTTTTCTTTTGATATTACCACCAATGGAACTACAAACGCTGCCGCCATGGTGTCATTTGTAGGAGAAACGGCTATCTGCTTGGGAATGAGCACCTATAATGGATCAATCAATTATGGAACGTCAGCCAATGTTTCTGCCAGGGCCTACTCTTTCCAACGTGCATGGGATAATAACGGCGATTTTGTACAATCTTCGGGATCTTTAGGAACGATAGGTGTTAGTGAAACCGTTACCGTTTCCGGAGCTATCTCTTGGAAGGACGGCCAGTTTGTGCTGGATTTGTCAGCAAATAATGAAACGGGAAGTATCGATTTGGGTGATAACGTCTCTATTAATAACGTGCTTCTCCAACTGGACGGTCCCAACAACGTTTCTACCGTGCCTTCCATTTCCAATCTGTCCATGTCTGCGTATTTGGTCCCGGAACCGGCGACGGCTTCCCTGAGCCTGCTGGGTTTGGCGGGACTGGCCATGCGGAGGCGCAGAAGGCAGGAAGCCTGATAGAGGCGGGAAAGGGAAGCAAAAAACTGCCCATGCGCCTCTGCGTCATTATTTTCAGAAAATTGTTTGAAGAAACCCGGGAGAAAATGATTCTTCCGGGTTTTCTTTTTCCTAATGATTCCTCGGAAAACTTTGAATGGGGTTTTAAGACTGCTGGTCTTTTCCTACATCTCCCTGTTCATGCTCCTATGGGTAATAGTTGACGGTTGAAAAAGAAAATTACGGCAGCTATAGTCGTCCCTAGGCAAATGCAATTTAAATGATTCGTTTTCTATCCTTTTTATTTTTCCTGTGCTTTTTTTCCGTGTGTTCTGCAAAAGAATTGAAGATTTTTTTGCTGACGGGCCAATCCAATTCTCTGGGGGCGGTGAAGGGCAGCCCTGCTTCTCCGGAGCTGTTAAAAAAGTATGAACCGAAGGAGACTCTGTACTGGCATGAAAATTTTGGGCAAAGGGAAGGCGTGTTTCCCGGCGCTTCCACATCCTGGGAGCAGGTAAGGCCTGCTATGCCACGTTATAACGGCAATTTATGCATGGGGCCGGAATACGGGTTTGCCTTTACTCTGGAGAAGAATGGATGGTTCAAGGATGCGGACGTTGCGGTCGTGAAAGCTTCCCGGGACGGCGGCGATAATTCCCATTGGCGAAAAAACGGCCAGGCTTACAGGACGCTGGTGCAGGCCGTCAAGAATGCCTGTGCGGGTGTGGACAGGTCCAAGTATTCCAAAGTGGAGTTTGCCGGGCTTTTGTATTTGCAGGGGGAAAGCAATGCCGGAACTTCCGTTCCGGAGAGTGCTTCCCGCTTTCTGGAACTTCTGGGCAATCTGGCGCCAGATCTGAAACCGTACGGGGATACGTCCGCACTGGCCGCGCAGAAAGCCGTCCTTGGAGAAAATGCCAATTGGGCCGGAAAGAATGAATCTGATCCGGAAACGGGTAACCTTACCGGCGGCCTGGAAGGACGCGATACGGAAGTTCAGGGAAAGACAACCCGCCAGGTGATGAAGGATCTGGCGGAATCCCGTCCATCCCTGGGCTATGCCCCTACCCGAGATCTTCCCAAACTGACCGCAGGAGATCAAATGGGAGTGCATTACAGCGGCCAGTCTCAGAT
>OMGA01000658.1_pt1 | contig 13821 bp, 8 predicted proteins | sample 1674211 | NCBI WGS metagenome assembly OMGA01 (sample SAMEA103958152, study PRJEB25191) | human gut metagenome | biome: human-associated habitat [ENVO:00009003]; feature: intestine environment [ENVO:2100002]; material: feces | place: Germany | collected 2013/2015
CGCCGCCGGCTCGGACACCGCGACCGTGGGGGAGCGGCGGACCCTGTTGGAACGCCTCGATCCGCGCGTGGGCATGCTGTCCGCATTGGCGCTCATGTTCTCCGCGTTCGCCATCGGCTCATTCTGGCAATTGCTGCTTGCCGTGGTGTTCACCGGCGTGATCGCCGCGGCCGGACGCATCAATGTAGGCCGATTGGCCGCTTCCGTGCGTGTGTTCCTGGCATTGTTCGTTTTCTGCGGCCTGCTGAACATCTTCTTCGTGCGCACCGGCACCACGGTGGCGAGCCTCGGGCCGATTCCCATCACCGATGACGGCATCCGCATCGCCCTACTCTACGCATGTCGGTTCGCCGTGGTCATCGTCATCGGAGCGATGTTCCTTGCCTCCACCACACCGACCGCCATGACCGACGCGTTCGAATCGCTGCTGTCACCGTTCGCCAGATTCGGTCTGCACACGCAGGAGACGGCATTGGTGATGAGCCTCGCCCTGCGTTTCCTACCGACGCTTGGTGTGGAAACGAAAGCAATCATCGACGCGCAGTCGGCGCGCGGCGGGAGCGTCGAAACAGGTTCGTTCGTAGTACGCATCAAAGCGATGGTGGCGGTCGTCGTGCCGGTCTTCGCCGCAGCCATCCGCCACGCCGACAACCTGAGCCTCGCCTTGGACGCGCGCTGCTATGAGGAAGGTGCGACGCGCACGCATTGGCGTGTCATGCGCGTGGCCGTGGCGATCGTGGTGCTCGTCTATCTCGTCGCACTGGTCGTGCCGGGCGTGCTGTTATGACCGGTGCGTTGCGGGCGGATGGGCAAATACCGTCCTCACGCTAGGCTTGAGCGGGTATTTGTAGATAGGAATGGAACACATATGGCACTTACCAAAAAGCAGGTCAAGCAGCTGCGCGGCCTGGCCACCAAACTCAATCCGCTCATCCAGGTCGGCAAGAACGATCTGAGCGAAAACGCCGTCAAACAGGCGGACGAGACCATCGAGAAGCGCGAGCTCATCAAATGCTCCGTGCTCGACGGTTCCGGTCTGACCGCCAAGGAGGCCGGCGAAGGTCTCGCCGAACAGCTTGGCGCGGAACTCGTGCAGGTCATCGGCAACCGTTTCGTGCTCTACCGTCGTTCCCAGCGTGACGACGTGGAGCACATTCGTCTCGTGCGCGAATAGCGATCCGAACGTTATATGAGAAGCGGCCCGCCCTCCGGAACCAATCGGAAGGCGGGCCGCTTCATATGGAAATAAACAATCGGAAGAGAGCGTGCCGGAGAATCAGCTCTCCTGATCCCATTCGGGCTTCCACGTGTACTGCATGTCGTACGCGCTGGACCAGAACATGTACTCGTTCTCAACGCCGGTCACAAAAATATCGACCAGCTCCTGCTTACGTTCCTCGCTCACCTCGGCGGCGAGTTTTTCGATATGCTCGATCAGCCAAGCCGAACCCTGCCAGAACTCGTCGGTCTTGTACATGTCCACCCAGCTCTTGTACTGGTTCACATCGAGCGTGTCGGCGAATTCATGGGCAAGACGATATCCGTAATCCGCATACACCCAGGCGCAGGGGAGCACGGCCACGAGAATGTCGAGGATGTCCTTGCCATAGGCGATGGAAAGGATGTTCGACGTGTACGCGCGGGCGAACGCCGACTGGCGCACGTTGTTCATCTGCTCGTCGGTGATGCCGTAGCTGGCCAGATACGTGCGGTGCACGGTCGACTCCACATTCAACGCGCCGTTCTGCACGTTGAGCATGAACGCCATGATCTCCGGATCGTCTGTTTTGGCCAGTCCCAAAGCATGCACTCTGGCGTAGTCGTTAAGATAACGGAAATCCTGCAGCAGATAGAACGCGAACTTCTCGCGCGGCAGAGTGCCTTCGCCCAGTTCGCGGATGAACGGCTGCCTGTAGCCTTCCTCCCATACGAGGTCGGCGGCTTTGCGCAGCCGCTGCGCGAATGGGGGAAGATTGGTTCGCGTGACGCCCTTCGAAGCGTCGAACGCGGAATCGGAATTGGTTACGGAAATCACATCAGCCATATGGCCATGCCTCCCTACGCTGGTGTCAACCATCAGGTTCAAAGGGTTCGGACGTCCACGCCCATCTCAATCCGTCATACGGATTCCCCTGCATACGCGGTTCATTATGGCAAACAAGTTCGTGCCGTGCAAGGTTCTGTCCATATTTGTCGCGGATTATGCCCGTGCTCGGCTCCATATCGAACATGGCCGATGTGTGGTTGAGGGCCGGTGCAAGAATGGAACGTATGACTGAAAAGCAAGTTGCGAAGAAGACCATCGAAAAGCTGGCTATCGTCGTGGTGACCTACAAGCGCCAGCAGCTGCTCGCCACCCTGTTCGAATCCATCGAGAAGCTTACCGTCGCCCCGTGGCGCATCATCGTCGTGGACAACGAGCACAGCGACAAGACCCATGGCATGGTCGAAGAATTCAGCGCCAAACTCACCGCGCAGTGGGGCACCACCGTGGCCGACCTGTCCGGCAACGAGAACCGCGTGGTCTACGCGCCGCAGACCGACAACCTCGGTGGTGCGGGCGGTTTCTCCGCAGGCGTGAAGAAGGCGTACGAGCTGGGTGCCGAATGGTTCTGGGTCATGGACGACGACGTCGCCGTCATGCCGGAAGGCATCGAGCGCTTGGCCAAGTGGACCGATCGGCACGACGTGATTCAGGGAAGCCGCTACGACTATGATGGCGGTCCGTTCTACTGGCAGTACGATTTCATCGTCCCGCTCGGCATTCCGAACCCGATCGCACCGGCTGCGTTCGGCCCGGCTGGCTATCGCGTGATGGACACGTTGTGCTTCGAAGGCGGCCTGTTCCGCCGCAACATCGTCGAGAAGATCGGTCTGCCCGACCCGCGTTTCTTCATCTATTGGGACGACACGATGTACGGCTATCGTGCCAGCAAGGTCACCAATCCGATCGTCGTGCCCGACGTGGTGCTGCGCCGTACGCGCGAGATCGGCAATTGGGACATCGCCGGCGTGCGCCAGCTCAACTCCACTTCCGACATGAACCGCTACCACATCATGCGCAACCGCGGCTACATGGCCCGATACTTCATGACGTACGGCGATTACCGTCCGCTGTTGTTCGGCCTGGGTACGGTGCTGACCGCGGTCAAGGAAGTGATTCGACTGACGATGGTGGACCGCGAGCATTTCAAGACCGGCATCGTTCAGATCGCCAAGGGATGGTGGGATTCGCGCAAGCTGCTGCATGATCCGGAATGGCAGCCGATGCCGCCGCTGAAGTGACACCGTGGCCCACGCGTTTCCCAACGCGCGGCGATCACGCGATTGACGATTCGTCCCACGTCGGAGCCTCTACCGACGTGGGACGAATCGTTTGCAAAACAGGCGATGAAATATTTACTCGGTTAAGTATTACAATTTGTGCAATCGTTCTCACCATTTGTGCATGTCGCGCGCGATTTTGGGCATGTTGCGAGTTACCATAACACGTACCGGTTCGAATACACCCATAACATACCTTGATAGAGAGGTTGAAGATGATTGAGACTGCACAGGCATTCGGCGTTGACATTGGTGGCTCCGGCATTAAGGCCGCCCCGGTTAACCTCGAGAAGGGCGAGTTCGCCGAACCGCGTCTGAAGATCCTCACCCCGGAGGTGTCCACTCCGAAGGCCGTCGGCGAAATCGTTCGCCAGCAGCTCGAGCATTTCGAGGTTCCGGAGTCCGCTCCGGTCGGCATCGCCTTCCCGGCTCCGATTCATGTGGGCGAGAAGCTTGGCTACATGGCCAACCTGGACCAGTCCTGGGTCGGCGTGGACGTCACCGAAGTGTTCTCCGAAGCTTGCGGTCGTCCGGTCACCGTGGTGAACGACGCTGACGCCGCCGGTCTTGCCGAGCAGCAGTTCGGCGCCGCGAAGGGCCAGGATGGCCTCGTTATCGCCACCACGCTGGGCACCGGCATCGGCACCGCGCTGATTTTCAACGGCGAGCTCATTCCGAACACCGAGCTCGGCCATCTGGAACTGCTCAAGGGCAAGGGCGACGCGGAGAAGTACGCCGCATCCTCCATCCGCGAGAAGCTCGACATGGGCTACAAGAAGTGGGCGAAGCGCCTGACCAAGTACTACTCCCTCATGGAGTTCTACTTCGACCCGCAGCTGTTCGTCGTCGGCGGTGGCGTGTCCCGCGTCTCCGAGAAGTTCCTGCCGTACATCGACATCAAGACCCCGATCGTCGCAGCCAAGCTGCACAACGAGGCCGGCATCATCGGCGCCGCATACTACGCGAGCACCAAGCAGAAGTGATGTGTTGACCGATTAGGTTGTCACAAGGCCGTCTGATTCGTCGGACGGCCTTTTTCGTTGTTCCATGTGCCGCAGATGGAAGACGGCAGTCCATGGAGTAGGGTGGAGAGCATGCGTTTTTCCTCAAGAGTCGACATCAGTGAGCCCAATCCCATCGCCAAGGCGGAAGCCACCGCCAAAACAGCCGGCAGACCGCTCGGCAAGCTCAACGACTCCAATCCGACACGGCACGTGCTGGCTCCGGATCTTGTGCCGGACATCTACTCCGCCGACCCGCGCGGCCAACGCTACGCGCGTGAGGCGCTGGCCGCGTTCCTTGACATGCAGGAAATCGGCCATTGCTCGCCGGACGACCTGTACATCCTCAGTTCAACTTCCGAAGCCTACTCGTGGCTTATCAAACTGCTGTGTGATGCCGGTGACGCCGTGCTCGCACCGAAACCCGGCTATCCGCTCATCGAATCGATCGCACGCCTCGAATGCGTCGACATGATCGAATACCAACAACGATTCGACGGCTCCTGGTACATCGACGTGGCCGAACTGAAAACCGCGCTGGAAGGCCCGGACGGCAATCGCATCCGCGCGCTGGTGCTCATCAACCCCAACAATCCGACCGGTTCGTACGTCAAACCATCGGAACGCGAGGCGATCGTCCGCCTGTGCCGGGACCACGACGTGGCCATCATCGCCGACGAAGTGTTCTACGATTACGATTTGGAACCATTCGAAGGCAACGCACGACTCGCGGGGGAGCGTGGCGCGCTCACATTCGCGTTGGACGGTTTTTCGAAAATGCTCGCCGCACCGCATGCCAAAGTCGGCTGGATCCAGGTATCAGGTCCCGCCGAAGACGTGGCGGAAGCCAAGCGTCGTCTCGACGTGATCGCCGACGACTATCTGCCCATGAGCGAGATCGTCGCAAAACAAATTCCCGCACTGCTTGAAGCGGCGCCATCGCAGACCGCGCGCGTGCAGGAACGTGTGCGCGGCAATCTCAAAGCACTGCATGCCATGCTCGACGCGGATGAGCAAGGTCTTGTCAGCGTATTGCGTGCCGAAGGCGGATGGAACGTACTGCTGCGCGTGCCCAGCGTGCTCGACGAGAACGAGCTGGTGCTGCACATGATCGAACGCCACGGCGTATCCGGACAGCCCGGCTACTTCTTCGACATGACCTCCAACGGCTATCTGGCCATCTCACTACTGCCCGAACCGGACGATTTCCGGCATAACGTGCACGTGGTGATCGACACCGTCAACGAACTGATCGGCTGAACGGACTGCCGAGTCCGAAATCTCTTCTACGCCCTGTCGCCCTTCGCCGCCTCATACTTCGAACGAACCAAATCCGTGTAAAAATCGACCGCCTCACGAGGCGCGCCGTCGAACACCACACGATGGTCGTCGACAACGAGCACGCGGCCGATCGCATATTCCGGACGGACGATCAGATCCGTGTCATGCGTGGCGAACACCACCTGCTTGTCATAGCTGAACAGGGCCTTCGCCACGCGCGCCGACGCCACCTCGTCCAAGCCCTTGGTCGGCTCGTCGGCGACGATCGCAGCGGGGGAGAAGCTCAACGCGGCCGCGATCGCCAGCAGATGCCGCTTCTCGCTATCCAAAGCGGAGGCCGGCTCGCGGGCCACGGAAGCCAGATCGAAATGCGCGAACAGATTGCCGATGATCGCCTGACGTTCGCTTTCCGGCACCTTGTGCTTCTTCAACGGCAGGTCGATCGCCTCACGAATCGAAGCCGCCTTGTAGTAGGCGTTCGGAATCTCTTCGCGCCGCACGCGGCCGACCAGATCCTCGACATGCTTCAGATCGCGTTTCACGGCGGGGTCGTATGCGGTACCGTCCGCTTCGATGCGGACCGTTCCGGACGTGGCGGCCAACGCTCCGTCCAGCAACTTCAGCAGCGTGGTCTTGCCTGCGCCGTTCAAGCCGATTATCGCCACACGCTTGCTGTCAGGTGTGATATCAAGCGTGGTGGCCTCCAAGCCGATATTGCCGTCCTCGTACATGTGGGCGGCCTGGTCGAGATGGAACGTGACGGACGAAGCCGGTGTGGAATGTTTACCGGCGAACAGCGAATCGAAGAAACCCATACCGCCGATTGTAACGAACCGCAGGCGCAACCGCGCGCAGGTCCACCGGCAGTTCATCCGAATCGTCCGTGCCCGCATGCGTGGCGGACGCCTTGTAATCGGCGAACAGGCTGCCGAAATCCAACAGTCGCGCCACACTGCTGGTTTCGGCATCGAGTTTGACGACCTGGTCCTGCACGGCGTTGTCGTCGCGTCCCAGTTCGGTGGTGAGCAGTACGATGTCGCCTTTGGCATCCGACGTGCGGCCCGAGGATGGTTGCGTGGCGGCGAAAGCGGTTTCATGGTCGGCGACCCCCGGAACATAACTCAAAGCAACAATGATGACAATCACTATGATTGCCGATGAAACTCAGAGCAAACCGGAAAAACTGCTATATGAATCAGGAAAGAAACCTGAATTTTTACTGGATGTAGCTTATGTCGGACGTCAACCCAACATGAACCAGGACTGCACGTCGAGATAGAGGGCGGGATTGTTGCGCAACATCTCATCGTCACGCCCGGGCAGGAACAACGACATCAGCGCGACAACCAGCGTGAACAGCAGCAGCGCGAGGAATCCGGCACGACATACCCAACGCAGACGCGGCTTGCCGCAATCAAGCACGATCAGCAACGAAGGCAACGCGGCCAAGGCAAACAGCCATCCGAAATCGGCGATGTACCGCCATCCCAAACCGGCCATGCGGGAGTCAAGCACCACAAGCAGCAATCCCAATGCCAGGCTAGATGTCAACAACAGCCATGTGTTCGTGCGCCCGGCCTTGCGCATACGCCGGTAGAGGAACGGGCAGGCCAGCGCGGCCAACGTCAACGGAGCTATCGTGAATAAGCCGCCAGGCATTGCCTCGGTAAATCCCCAAGTGGGAAGAGGCGCCGGATTGACGGCGAGGAACGGAAACGCATCCGTGAACCGCAACGGCAGGAACAGGTAATATGAGACGGTCAGCGCAAGATTCGACAATGGCTGCCGATAACTGGTCATATCCGTGACCGTCATCTGATATGAGGTGCCGAAGTCGAGCGGTGATCCGAACCGGACCACGTTGTACGCCAGCAGAGGAACGATCACAATCAACGCGGGAAGCAATGCGGCCAACGGCGTGCGCATCAGACGCCAGACCGACATATGGGGAATGGAGGAATCATTGGAGGCGTGACGGAAAATCGACTGAATCTGCGGCCAGAATATTACGAAAGCCAGCAACGCCACGAGAATGAACTGCGGACGGCACCCCAGATTGGCCGCAATGCACATCGAGCCTGTAGCCAGATGGGGCAACGACAACGACTGCGTGCCATCAACCTCACGAATCCGATCGCCTGACACCGGCACCCGCTTGGCGGCGCCCAACCACAGCCACAATCCCAACACGCTCAGAAACAGGGAGGCGGCGATCGGCACCGAATAGAAATTCGTCCGATACCACAGATACAAACCATTGGAAGCCAACAGCATGAACACGCACAGCATACTGACCGCAGCCAACGGCGCATTCGGACGAATTCGGGATATCACACGAATCACCAGCAGACATCCGAATACCAGAAAACCAAGCATCAGCAGCGGCACGGCCGCACCGCAGGGCATCATCAGCCCGCCATCGACGAACAACGATGTGACCGCCCGATACGGCAGGAACAACAACAACGCGGGAACCACACCGAAATACGAATACCAGTGCCCCTGATAGAACGCGTAATCCCAATACACTGGGCTTACGCCATCGGCAAGCAACCGCTGCCGGGTGGCCACATCATACGGATCCGCCGCGTCACGCAACGCATCCGGCACATCCAAATCCAACCACGCGTGACCATCAAGCAGCGCCCTTGCCACGTAATCGTACTGGTCGAAATCATACGTGTACGTGCCTTTCGTATGGAAGCTCAACGGAGCCGCCTCCACCAGCTGCCACACCACAACGGCACAAGTGACCACAGCAGGCACCGCCAGCAGCGCCCCCAGCCACGCACGCTGCCTCACACTCGTCGTATCCAACGGCATCCGCCACAACCGCGAACCAGGCCTCCACACCAGTACCATCGCCAACACGGCCACCATCACGCCGATACGCAACGGATTCAACGCGAACGGTACACGCACATTCGCACGCACCGCATCAAACGGAATCAGCGAACCCTTCGGCTCGACAATCCGCACGCACACCGAACCACCTGCAGCCGCCGCATGCACATACAGCGAACGCGGCGAAGACACCGACACCGAACTGACCGTACCGGCCCTGCGATTGACATCAGGACGGACACGAACCGTGCGCAACATCTGCTCCGATTGTCTGGCTGCCTTATCCAACGCCTTCGAAGATACCGGGTCCATACGAACATATTCCGACGAGCCATCCGCATCGACCTGCATATATGCCTGCGTCGGATCGGTGACCTTCAACAACCCCTCGTCAGTACGTTCGAGCCCAGGGCCTAGCACGTTGTACGCGGCGGCGGAATCACCCGATGCGGCCAAGGAACGCCAAAACGGCATATTGCACAACACGCACTCGACCGCCACCATCACCGCGAAAGCGACTACAATGGCTGCGCACATACGACGACGTGCCTGAAAACGCTGCTTCGAAAAAGTCACGTCATTATTCTAATAGCTTCATGTCGCGTTGGATTGAAAGAATGGCACACATGTCTCACCGCACACCATCAGACCCGACCAGCCAACCGGAACATAACCGGACCATGCTCGAACGCGTCAGGCAAAATGTGCGGCGACTCGTCAACCAGGCCACGCCGCGCCACATCCACGCCAACCCCTTCGGCAAGGCGCTTGACAAGCCCGACGACATCGTCGACGAACTGACCCGCAACGCCATCCGGCTTAATCCGCTCATCAAACGACACGTCATCGACGGATTCGAAGGCGTGCCCGGAGGATTCCGCCTCGGATGGGCCCAACTGCCGCAGACCCACGGCCATGCCTTCTCCATCGGATTGTTCACCGACAGCGACCACTTCGCCCAAATCGCGCTCGCGGACGGCAAAGCGCGTGTCTTCGCCGGCACCGATCCGGACATGGACACGCAGGAACTCGAACCGCGGTTCGTCTTCGTCAAAGAGGAAACCCTTACGTTGGCGGACGGTCCAAGACTCGGCCATGCGGCCAGCCGCAATCCGAAAACGGTGCGCGCCACGCAAGGCGGCGTCGTGGGACGCATGCCGGGCGGTCGCATGATGTGGCTCGCCTCATGGCTCAAAACCGGCAACCGATACACGCTTGAGCAAATGCGCGCCAACCTGCCAGCGAATATGCGGTTCGACCTCGAATATCGGGACGCCATCACCATCGCGTTCTTCGCCGCCTACATGCTGCCACAGATGAACGGCCTGCTCGTCGGTTTCGGTTCCGGCAACATTTTCCGCAGGCTCAACCGCGAAGCGCCCATAGGCGCCATCCGACGGTCCATCAGAGACACCATGAGCGCCCGGTCGCATGGCATGCGCGCCTCCGGCCTGGAAGACTACTTCGCCGATCTGATGCGCGAAGCCCACGCGCTCGATACCGATCAAGGGCTCGAAGCTGTGCACGGAGCGGAACCGCTGCGCCTGTACACATCCAGCTATTCCGGATGCTACTTCTTCGCATGGGATTCCTCCCTGCCGTTCTCGGCAGTGCTGTGCGCCCTCAACATCGAGGGCAACCTCAACCGCTTCGCCGCCGTCAGCTCATGGCTGGAACGTAACGCACGCATCGGCGCTCTCCCCACGGAGAACACGGTGACGCGTGCCGAAGCCGCGCAGATCGACTTCGCCCTGCTGGAGAATCCGGCGCTGATCGCGTTGAAACCGGACGACCGGTTCGGCGCGATCCTCGACCCGAACCGGGAAGACGGCATCCAGGCCGCCAGCCGACTGGCGGATATCGCGGCCGACTTCCGGCGTGAAGTCGCCGAATCAACCAAGGACAACGTGTTGGAAGGCGATTCCGGCGCCGACGGAGGTTCCGAATGGGTGTACCGGCAGACCATGTCCCGTCTGCTGCGCAGCCTGCGCCTGCCATACCGTTTCGACGTTGACTTCCGGTGCGACCTCAGCGACGGCGAAGTCGCAATCGGCTTCACTTCTGCTGGAGTGTCCATGATGCCGTTCACCCGATACGACGTATCGCGCCGCGCGTGGATCGACCTGACCGACGTCGAACGCACGCGTATGAGCGTCGATTACAATCTGCGCGTCGGACTCATGATGGCCGCGCTGAGCTTCGGAGCCGATCCGAATGTCAAACGCGTGTCGATGCACATCGATTCGATTGGTCTGGAAGAGGCCGTAGCCGAACAGGATTCCGCCATCAGCGAGTTGATGAGCGAGGCGTTAAGCGCCTTCGAACGCATCCGTACCGGAGACATGAGGCCATCCGGATCCAAAGCCGCTCCAAAGGACGGCGACTACCATGGCGATCCGGCTCGGCCCGTCACTCCGAGAACCACCGATATCTCATCCGAATCAATCGATTCCGACGATTCGGCTGGCTCGGATAGCGTTGGCACTGGAGACGATACGGTGGACGGCCAGTTCGAAGACCTGATGAAAAACATCGACTTCGACGAAATGGCGTTCGCGGTACCGGACGGACGCGCCGACGATGACGACGCCTCCATGCGGGACGACGCCAGCGACAAAACGGAGTACGACACCTACCTCGATGATGATGACGACGATCCGATGGCGCAGCTGCGCAAAAACCCGACCGTACGCAACTTGGTGACCGTCACCTTCACCCGCGACGAGTTCCTGAAGCGGCTCGACACTGACGGATTGGCCCATCCAACCGCCACATACCGCATGTTCGACGCCGAAATGGACGTGGACGGCAAAGGCGCGCTCAAACCCATCGACGCGGCCTTCGACCTTCGTGACAGCCGATTCTCACCGGCGGGAAGCCAAGAAGAACCCGAACTGTCCGACATTCGTTTTGATGACGGCACGGCGCAGTTGTTCGGCTGTGAGAACATGATGGGCCTGTCCATCCAGCGTGTCGACCTGTTGCAGCGCGCCGTGGGGGAGTTCCATCGTCTTGCGCAAAGCGACGGACTCGAATCGGTGGCCAAAGCCAAACAGGCCATGGACATCATCAATTCCATATCCGATCCGGAATTGACCGAATTGGCGCCGCAGGTCACCAGCGCGCTGATCGACGGCGAAGACACGCCCGACTTCTCATTCGAACTGGCACAATCCCTCGATGACGAACGTCTGAAGGCACGAGACATGCTGTTCTCCGGAGACGTCGAGCGGGCCATCGAATCCGCCCAGTCCACACTCGAACGCATGGACCGGATCTTCGCTGAAAATCCGGGCGTGCCGCGGTACTTCAATTCATATGCGGAACGCGTCATCTACAACCGCATGTTCGCCACCGAAGGCGAAAGAACGGTGCTCATCCCCGACAACCTGTTCTACATGCATATGGAGCTTGCCGACCTGCTCGCCCAAGTCAAAGGCGTCGATGCCGCGCTGCCGCATCTGAACGCCATGGTGCGTTACGCCCCCGCATACCCGCTGTCGCATCTCAAGCTCGCCGTGCAGCTGGGACGTGCCGAGGACTGGGATCCGGCACGTGCGGCATGCCTCAACGCGCTGAACGTCGCGCTTGACCGGGAAGACGCCTCATTCGCCTACTACCGTCTCGCCTATGCGGAATGGATGTGCGACCACTTCGACCTTGCCGCCGCCTCATACATCATGAGCGAGGAGATCGCCCCCGGACGTATCGCCATGCTCGAAAGCGAACTGCAGGAACTGATCGGAAGAGCGCAATCGCAGTGCATTCCGGTGCCGACCAACGTGCAGGAAGCCATCCACGTGCTCGCCGACGCCGGACTGCCGGTATGGCCGAACACGCCGGTCGCGCCCCTGATGCACCAAGCGGCCCGCGTCTGCGTGGACAAAGGCATGTTCGTGCCCGCACGTACCTTGTCAGTGGCCGCGATGCGCATGGACTACGAAGACCATGACGGTGCCGACGTGGTGCAGGTGCAGTTCCTGCGCTCTCTGAACAACTAACAAAACGGTCGAACATTTGTGCGATAATCGGTGCTGGCGTGGACATCCGCGCGGCATGGCGGAAATGATGGGAAAGCGGTGACAATGACGAATCGTGATGATTCCGAACAGTTGGCATGGGATTTCGACGCGCCGGAGAGCGACGGTAGTTCCGCGGCCGTCGTGGCCGATGAGGGGCTGGCTTCGCTGACTCCGGGCAGCGAACGTTGGATTGCCGCGTTGCAGCCGACCGATGCCGACGCCATGCGCCTCGACAAGGTTGATGTGGCTTCGATGAGCGCCGAAGCCGCGGCCAGGCTGTGGGCGCGCGTGGCCGCATGGGTGGAATCAGACCAGATCGCATACTATATTGACGATGCCCCCGTCTCATCCGACGCGGCATATGACGCAAGATTGCGCTGCCTGCAATCGCTTGAGGCGCAGTTCCCATCACTTGACTCACCGCAGTCGCCGACCCATCGCGTGGGCGGCACGTTCTCCAACGACTTCGCTTCCGTACGTCATCCATCGCGCATGATGAGCCTCGATGACGTGTTCTCCATCGAGGAGCTGCGCGAATGGTACGACGGCGTGCTCAGGGGATTGGATTGGCCCGAATCGAAGCCACTGCCCATGACCTGCGAGGTGAAAATCGACGGTCTTGCGCTGAACCTCATCTATCGCAACGGCGTGCTTGAACAGGGGCTGACCAGAGGCGATGGCGTGACCGGCGAGGACATCACTCTCAACGTGCGCACCATCTCCACCATTCCGCAGAACCTTGCCGGACCGGAGGAAGACATTCCCGAATTCGTGGAGATCCGCGGCGAAGTGTTCATGCGATGGGACGATTTCAACAAGCTGAACGCCGAGAACGAGGACGCCGGTCGCGCGCCATTCGCCAATCCCCGTAACGCGGCCGCAGGTAGTCTGAGACAGAAGGATCCGCGTATCACCGCAACCCGTCGCCTGAGCTTCTACGCGCACGGCATCGGATCGCTGCGTTGGGGTGCGGGGCACGCCGGCAACGGCCATGATGTGGTCAACGACCAATCCGAAGCCTACGAATTGTATAAGAAATGGGGTGTGCCCGTCTCTCCGCACAACCGTGAGGTCACGTCGTTCAAGGAAATCCTCGACATGATCGACTATTACGGCGAACACCGAGGCGACATCGAACACGCGCTTGACGGCATCGTCGTGAAGGTCGACGATTTGGGATTGCAGCGTTCCCTTGGCGCCACATCGCGTGCGCCGCGCTGGGCCATCGCCTACAAATACCCGCCCGAAGAGGTCAACACCGAACTGCTCAACATCACCGTGCAGGTGGGGCGTACTGGCCGCGTGACGCCGGTCGCCGTGCTCAAACCTGTCTACGTGGCCGGCTCCAC
>OMGA01000664.1_pt1 | contig 13733 bp, 10 predicted proteins | sample 1674211 | NCBI WGS metagenome assembly OMGA01 (sample SAMEA103958152, study PRJEB25191) | human gut metagenome | biome: human-associated habitat [ENVO:00009003]; feature: intestine environment [ENVO:2100002]; material: feces | place: Germany | collected 2013/2015
TAGCTTTTGCTAACTTAATTCCATAAGCAAGACTTGTTTGTTGTCTTTATCTTACAGTTAAAATATACCATCAATCGATGTTGTTATCGGCTCTTAAAAGGTTTTCTACGCTCCAAACGGACAGACAATTTCAGCAAAGATTTAGGGACAGCAAACGCTGTCCCTGAAAGGAGAAGAGATATTATGAATAATTACCCGGCAAAGTAATCATCAAATACTCTGCGGATATTTCCGCAGTCTGTCAGAAAAGAATATAGGCGTATCTTTTCGACAATGTTATTATAGCACTTTACAAAGTCTTTTTACTGCTCTTTACGGACATATAAGGCTCTGTTCAGACGGGCGATTTTCTGTACTCGTTCGGCGATTTGTTCATCACCCTTCTGAAAGCACCCGCAAACTTACTGCCGTTGTTGTAGCCGACAATTCCTGCAATTTCAAGAACACTTTTGTCGGTGTTTTTCAAAAGAGAGGCGGCCTTTTGCATTTTACAGTTCGTTATGTAGCCGTTAATCGTGTCGCCGTAGACACCCTTAAAGCAAATTTTAAGAGAAGTTGAAGAGATGCCGAGCATATCGGCAAGCTCCGTAATTGTTATATGCTCGTCAAGGTGAGCAAGCAGATATTTTTTTGCCTCTTTTGCGGCGGTAACCTGTGAGCGTGAAAAATATCGTCTTTCCTCACTCTCACCCTTGTATTCAAGACCGCTCAAAAACAAAAGAAGTTCAAGCACCTTAACCTTGTGATAACCCTTTCGGATATTTTCGGGAACGGAATAGAGTTCCGAAAAAATATGCTCAATGCTGATATTTTCACGCATAATTGAGTACGGCTTTTCGGAACAGAATTTCATTTCAAGCTCTTCGGGGCTGACAAAAACATCGTCAAGAATACACGAAAAACACCTTGGCACACGGTTCATATCAATTGCAACCGATACACCGTGGTAGTGGCTCAGCGGACAATATCTGTGTCGGATGTTTTCCGTATTCTTCTGTATCGACAAATCACCCGACGCAAGGTAAAGATATTCGCCGTTTTTGTATTCAAACTCAATTCTGCCCTCCTGACAATGCGTGATGATGAGCATTTCTCTTCCCTTTGCAAGATTAATGTCACAACTTTGCATATGTACATCGTAATACACAAGCTCAATGCCTGAAAATACAGGATACACGGTGACCTCGCAATCACCCGTGCTGTCCTGTGAACGGTATATGCTGAACGATTCGCAGTGTTCAACAGTCTGTATCATACCGTATGGATTGTCAATTTTCTGCAATACTGCCATAAGCTCCTAAAACCCTTATTCCGCCTTCATAACGGTGTATGCGCCTATATCGTTAACTGTCTTTTTGAGGACTTTATCCTCAATTTCTCTTTTCATTCTGACCGTAACTCTGCCGGAAGAAACATCGGCTTCCGCCCACACACCGTCAATTGAATTGAGTGCGTTTTCTACTCTTGCGGAACAGTTTTTACAGACCATTCCGTCAACAACAAAAGTTTTTTCATAGGGATAATGTGACTTATCCTTATCGGCAACCTTGTTTTTCTTAACGCTTTCGTCACTTGCACCGCAACATCCGCTTGCAAGCTTTTTCCTGTAACTTCTGATTACGAGAACCACAAACGCAATGAATGCCACGGCAAACAACCCGTAAAAAACATACTCCATATTTATCTCTCCTTTTATTTTTTAATTTTAATCATCACTCTTTAAAGCCTGTGAAAGTTTGATTTTATTAATCTTCTTTTGAAGAATAAAGTATATAATTGCATAGCAGATAATGCCGATTACTGCCATTTCAACAAATACATACCACGGTACAACATATGGTAACCAACCCTTCATTTCAAACATAAAGTAGTGGTACAAGCCTGCAAAAACATAGTATATCAGCGGAACACTTACAAGGATTGCACCTATTGTCACAACCGTTGTTGCACGGTTATACAGCTTGCTCGCCTCTCTGTTTGAATAGCCGAGAATTTTCAGCATTGAAATATTCTGCTCATTCTTTTCAATAACAAGCTTTGAAAGCAGATACATAAGGATAATGTAAATCAGAACCGAGAAGCCTACAAGAAGTGTGAACGACATACCCATTGAATCGTCAAGCTGATCCGTTACGGTTGTAAGGTCTTTCTGAGTGATTGTTGTTGCAATGTACTTGTCGTCAATATCTTTAAGTTTTTCGTTGCTGAAATAGCCTGTAAAATATCCGTCATCCTTATCAAAAACATCGTTAAAGTTATCGTTTGTCATAAACACACAAAGTGACGCAGGATAGTAGTAACTGCCAACAATTTTGAATGTGTATTTATTCTCGCCGTACTTATCCTTCAAAGTAACCCTGTCGCCTACTTTAAGGCTGTATTTCTCAAGATATCCCTGTGATGCGACAACTTCATTTTTCTTTTTAGGAACATTAACCTTTGAAAGATACTCCGAACCATTCTCAATTCCGTATGCTGAAATTTCTTCGTCATTTAACTCATAAAGCGTTGTCATACAGAATTTTTCGGCAGCGTCATTGCTTGTTTCAACAGGAGCTTTCAGAACATACTGATAATCGCAAATCATATTGTTTACAACTTCTGTTTTGTAGTTTGAAAGCAACGGATTGAGTGCAAGTCCAAAGAATAACAGCAGACCTGCAAACATAATTCCTAACACCATAATTATGTATGACGGAATATTCTGGAGAATAATTCTCAGACGGAAACGGGTAAGAAATCTGAAATTCGGAAGTTTTGCCGCCTTTTTCTTTTTCTTCATATGGAAGTCATGTCTGAGAAATTGGAGCGGAGGCAATCTCAATGCCTTTGCAATTACAAACAGGTTGATAAGTGTAATTATGATACACGGAATCACCGTTGTGAGTATGAATGCATCACCGTTCCATAAGGTCTGATAAGGCGGCAGACTGTAGCTGTGATAATACATATTCATCACAACATTTTTCATAGCCGTATAACCGAGAATATTGCCTATTACAGCCGCCGTAAAAGTTACAAGTGTGGGAACAACAAGGTAATGTCTTGTAAGCTCTCCCCTTGTGTAGCCCGACGCTCTGAGTGTACCGATTACCGAGGCTTCCTGTTCGACAGTGTCACGGCTTGTGATTGCAAATATAAAGCCGAATACAATGATAAGAACATAAAGCAATGTAAGCATCATAGTTTTGTCACTGCCGATATCGTCACCGCTGAACATAATAGCCTGATTGTCGGCACGCTTTACAAAATCTGTGAGCATACCTGTTTTGGCAAGTTCTTCTTTCACATCATCACCGAGGTCATTTTTCTTGCTGTCGGAAAGATTTTTGTCATTGTCAATCCACGAATAGCAGTAAGTGTAGTTGTCATCGGCAATTTTGTTAAAATCGGAATCTGTAACAACAGCAACCGAAAACTTCTTCGCATCAAACATCATATCGGTGTTGTTCTTGAAAAGCGATGTATAATCCGAAAATGCGACCGTTGCGGAAACTGTCATATCCTTGTCGGCAACCTTTATCTTGTCACCTATCTTGATATCGTTATTAGCCGCATAAAGTCTGTCAATTGCAATTTCGCCGTTATTTTCGGGAAGATTACCCTCAAAAACAGCAATCTCATTAAAATCTGTACGATTTTTGAATAATCTGAAAGTATTGCCGTTCTTGATTTCTTCGTTCTTATAAAAATTCTTGTAAAGCTTAACTCCGAGGTTTTCAACATTTTCTTTTGTTTTGTCGTCAATTTCTGCGGCAAGACAAAAGTGACCGTCCTCAACATTGTACTTTTCAAAAGAATTATCAAAGGCGGATTTCATGCTGTCGCCTGCGACAAGAAAGCCTGAAATAAAACCTATGCTTAAAATCAGAAAGAGGAAAAGTGCAATGTATTTTCCCAAATCGTCTTTTATTTCTCTGGGTATTCGTTTTGTAAGAGGATTTCTCATAAAGCACCTCCTACCAGTCAAGCTCTTGTGCCGGAGTTTTTTCCATATTGACAATATCGTGCCTTATCTGACCGTCACGGAGTTTTATAACTCTGTCTGCCATATTTTTAATAGCATCATTGTGAGTTACAAGTACAACGGTGTTACCGTACTTTTTATTTACATCTTCAATCAGCTTGAGAATTTCTTTTGAAGTTTTGTAGTCAAGAGCACCGGTGGGTTCATCACACAAGAGCAAGTCAGGATTTTTCACGATTGCTCTGCCGATTGATGTTCTCTGCTGTTGACCGCCCGAAAGCTGATTTGGGATTTTGTTTCTGTGTTCATAAAGTCCGAGCGTTTTCATCAAATCGTCAACATTTAGGGGATTGTCACTGAGATATGCACCGACTTCAATGTTTTCCCTTACAGTAAGGTTTGGAATGAGGTTGTAGGACTGAAAAACATAACCGAGGTGCTTTCTTCTGTAGAGTGAAAGCTGTTTTTCGTTCATATTTTCAATTGTATCGCCGTTGATTGAGATACTGCCCTCCTCGGCAGTTTCAATACCGCCGATAATGTTAAGAAGTGTTGATTTGCCCGAACCTGACGGACCAAGCAAAACACAGATACTGCCCTTTTCAATATTGCAGTTTATGCCTTTGAGAACCTCTGTCCTGTTCTCACCTGTGCCGAAGAATTTGTGAATATTTTTGATTTCAAGATACATTTCGTATCACCTCTCGTTATTTTTTACGATTCAGAATCGTACCGAATACACATTACTCATATAATTTCTTCAACACCAAATTCATAATTTCAATAACAAACAAGAAGGGGTACAGCTTTTTAGCTGTACCCCCTACAAAACATTTACTTATGATTATGGCAGTCACCGTGACACGCACAGTGCGCACAGTTTGCACCGCAGGAGGATTTGCCCTCTTTTTTGTCTTTTACCATACGGGCAACCACAAAAGCAATCACGGCAATAACAATTAATGCAACAATGATTGTGCCGATATTAGCCGCTAACCATTCCAACATATTTATTCCTCCCATTGTTAATCAATAAATTTATTACTTCTTAGCCGGCTTAACTTTAAGAGTTGTAGCCTCTTTGTAAGGTCTTACGAGCATATAAATCATAAATGCAAATACTGCAACCGCAAAGATAAGACCGATTACATTAAGACCGCCTGCAAAGATTGAACCGAACTGGAACACCATAAATGCAATTACATAAGCAAATACGCACTGATAACCGACTGCGAACCAGAACCACTTGATGTTGTTCATCTCTCTCTTGATAGCACCCATAGCGGCAAAGCAGGGAGCACAGAGAAGGTTGAAGAGAAGGAACGAGAAACCGCTGAGTCCTGTGAATGCGGCACCGATTTCTGTCCATCCGCCCGGATAAAGGATACCCATTGTACCAACGATGTTTTCCTTAGCAACAAGACCTGTGATAGATGCAACGGTTGCCTGCCAGTTGCCCCAGCCGAGCGGTGCAAAAATCCATGCAAGACCGTTACCGATTGCGGCAAGAATTGAGTTTCCAATTTCGTCCTCACCGAGCATACGGAATGTACCGTCAACAAGTCCGAAATATGTTGTGAACCAAACAAGGATTGTTGAAAGGAGAATGATTGTGCCGGCCTTCTTGATGAATGACCAGCCACGCTCCCACATTGAACGGAGAAGGTTGCCTACTGTCGGAAGATGATAAGCCGGAAGCTCCATTACAAACGGTACGGGTTCGCCGTGAAATACGGTTACTTTGAGTATAAGCGAATAGAGAATACCGCAAATTATGCCGAATAGATACAAGCCTACAAGCACAAGCCAGCGGTACTGCGGCTCGAAGAATGCGCCTGCGATGGTTGTATATATAAGTATCTTTGCAGAACAACTCATAAAGGGAGTGAGCAGTATAGTCATTTTACGGTCACGCTCACTCGAGAGCGTTCTTGTCGCCATTATCGCAGGTACTGAACAGCCGAATCCCATCAGCATAGGAACAAAGCTCCTGCCCGAAAGACCCAGCTTTCTGAGAGGCCTGTCCATTACAAACGCAACTCGTGCCATATAGCCCGTATCTTCAAGAATAGACAGGAAGAAGAACAGCGTTACTATAGTAGGCAGAAAGCTCAGCACACTGCCTACGCCGGCGCATATTCCGTCTATTACCAGCGAATGCACTACAGGGTTTATTTCAAATGCGGTAAGTCCTTTGTCGATAAGGTCGGTGAGAAAATCTATGCCCATTTGCATAACGTCGGAAAGTGCCGCACCTATTACAGAGAACGTAAGGAAGAACACAAGTGCGATTATCCCTAAAAAGCAAGGGATAGCCGTGTATTTTCCTGTCAGCAGACGGTCAATTGCCATACTGCGTTTATGCTCCTTGCTTTCGTGCGGACGTACTACGGTTTCACGGCACAGCTTTTCAAGGAAGGTGAAGCGCATATTGGCAAGCGCCGCTTCTCTGTCCATACCTGTTTCCTGCTGCATTATGGAAACAAGGTGGTCGAAAGCGTCGTGCTTTTCCTCGGGAATGGTGATTTTTTTCTTTATCTGTTCATCGTCCTCAACCAGCTTTGTTGTGGCGAATCTCACAGGAAGCCCTGCCGCCCTTATATCCGGCTCAAGCAGTGTTGCGGCTGAATGTATACAGCGGTGAACAGCGGCAACCGGGTCGTGCGGATCGTCGCTGTCGGTGCAGAAGTCCATACGGGCGGGCTTTTCACCGTATCTCGCAATATGTATCGCATGGTCGATAAGCTCGTCTATACCTTCGTTTTTTACGGCGGAAATCGGCACTACGGGTATTCCCAGTATCCGTTCAAGATCGTTTACACGGATAGAACCTCCGTTTGCCTTTACCTCGTCCATCATATTGAGCGCAAGCACCATAGGTATGCCAAGCTCCATAAGCTGCATTGTAAGATAAAGGTTACGCTCGATATTCGAAGCATCAACTATATTTATGATACCGCTGAGATTATTGTTCAGCAGAAAATCACGGGTCACTATTTCTTCGCTCGAATACGGTGACAGGGAATATATACCGGGAAGATCCGTAACTGTCGCCTCGGGGTGATTTCTGATAGCTCCGTCCTTGCGGTCAACTGTAACACCGGGGAAGTTTCCGACGTGCTGGTTTGAGCCTGTAAGCTGATTGAACAGCGTTGTTTTTCCGCAGTTCTGATTTCCTGCAAGAGCAAATGTAAGCGGTGCGCCTTTTTCAAGCACTATTCCGTGTTTCAGATGCAGCTTCTCGTATTTGGCAAATTCTCCGACACCGGGGTGAGGTGTATCATTTCGTCTTGATCCTGCGGCTTTAAGGGGGCTGTCTTTCTTATGTACGTTTTTTACAGTGACCTTGCGAGCCTCCTCAGGGTAAGCTCGTATCCACGCACCTCAAACTGCACAGGGTCGCCCATAGGTGCGACCTTCTGCAAGGTTATTTCAGCATCGGGTGTTAGTCCCATATCAAGCAGGTGGTGACGTAAGGCTCCGCTTCCGCCGACCGTTTCGATATATGCGCTTTCTCCCGGTTTTAATTCATCCATTGTCATTTTGACAAGACCTCCGTAAACATTATGCTCTGTTCCGATCAATTCTGCAATCTGTATGTCTCAGGCGTAATTCAGCACTTTCGCAGACTTAAATATAACCTGTCAGAACAAAACCGACAGGTTTTATCATCTGCGTTTTACTGCGACAGAACAAAATGTTAAAATACTGTGGCTGTTAGATATAGCTAATCCAGCCCGATTTAAGTATATCACGGTAAAACGGTGTAGTCAAGAAAAAAATGGTTAGAAGTAGCTAACTAAATGGCTTTGTTATGCGGAATTACGGGCTTAACCCGTGCAAACATTACGGTTTTCGGTGCAAAAATTTTATATTCTGTGATGAACCGATTATGTTGTAATTTTGAAAGCGGTTTATCCGGGAACGGATTGAAAGTTTTATATTCACGGATATAATCACCCGGCATTTAACATTGCAAGATAAGTGACTTATGCCATAGAATACAGTATGCCTGCGGAAAAGTATCTGCGTTTCCGAACAGGCTCAGTTATGAAGATTATAATTATAGATAACAATGTCAGCCACAAAAATACGGCTGCCGCAAGATACGACAGCCGTAACAATATTTACTTTTTTGCAAGCTCGTATGCTCTTGCGGTACAAGCCTTACAGCATTCATCGACCGTATCTGTGAGTTTACCCTCATACAGCTTATCAAGACCTGCTATAGTCGTTCCTCCCGGAGAAGAAACCTGCTTTATAAGCTCGTCTACCGTCATACCCGAATCTGTGAGCATCTTTGCCGAGCCGACAAGTGACTGTGCAAACAGCTTGAGTGCCGCATCGGGATCAATGTCCACGCTCTTCGCGTAATCTACAAAGCCTTTTGCAAAAAGATAGATGAAAGCGGGAGAACTGCCGTTTACGGCGATTATTTCTTTCATCTTGTTTATCGGCACTTCCTCTGCGATACCGCAGCTTTCGATAACCGACTTCGCAAAAGCAAATTCTTCATCGGTCACACTGTCCGCTCTTGATATTGCGCTTGCGCCAAGACCGAGCATCATAGGTGTGTTCGGCATAACAAGCACTACCTTTGCGCTCAGTATTGTATGACTGCGGATAAAGTCCTCGGATATTCCCGCACAGATAGAGATTATTACCTTATCGTGCGTTACTTCCCCTGCGACAGTGTCAAGCACTCTGCCAAGCACCTGCGGCTTTACCGCAAGCAGTATGTAATCGCACTTTTTAACAAGCTCACATTCGCTCTTGCAGGGCTTTACTCCGAATGCCGAAAGTGCTTCGAGCTTTGCCGTATCCTTGTCATACGCCGAAACGCTTATCTGCATATCCGATGAGCAGATACCACGCATTATCGCACTGCCCATATTACCTGCGCCTAAAAATCCAAGTTCAGTCATACTAAGTCCTCTTTTCTTGTATCAAGCCGAGCGTTTTTCTCTGATTGCCGCACGGTATGCCACCATAACAGGATAAAGCACCAGCAGAAGTATGAATACCTCTATAGGCAGCATCGTGAGATTTTTTACTATTCGTGTCGTTATCTTTACCCAGAATACCTCCGGTGCAAAGTAGCCCATTATCACCATTGCAATTGTATTCAGGAACACATTGCAGAAAAGATTGACGCAGAACTTCGCCATAAATATTCTGAACACCTGAAAGCCGTTTGTCTTAAGTCCGCCGAAAAATGCGGTCTTGCTTGAAAAATCGAGCTTCACGGGATTAAGTCCGTACAGGAAGATACCGTAAATTACAGCACCTGCGACTTCGACCAGTGTGAATATCGGTGAAAAGGCACCGGTAGGCTTTACAAGAAAGCCTATTACATCGGTTACAACTCCTGCAAGTCCAGCTACAACAGGACCGTACAGCATACCGATAGCCGCAAGGCCTACAAACGCAAAGCTGATCTTGAGCGTTTCGCTCGGCATGATCATAACGAATTTCAGTGCTATCGAAACACCGATAAGAAGCGCCGTTACTGTAAGGCAACGAATAGATTTCAGTTCCTCGAACGACTTTTTGAAATTACGAAAAAACGCCATATTTACCTCCTCAATGACGCAAGCTGACGCAATCGCATAATGCGGGATAAATACGGCGATTATCTCTTATATGCAACAGCGAGATGCGGAAAACGTACCGCCACCTTTCAGTGTTCGTCCTGAGGACAACTCCCCGTCCCTCAGGCACTTTACGCACGTTAACCTACTCTGTCGGCCGCACCGTTAAAATTTCGGTGCAGTCTTTTTATATAACGGAAAACCGTTATAAACGTTTTTTAAATCAGAAGCTGATCTCATTAGCGATCTTGTACAGATCGTGAGGGAATTCCTTCTTCATCTTGAGAGCTTCCTGAATGTCATAGTCTACAACCTCGTTATGCTGAAGACCTACAACACGGTTGCCGATGCCCTTTGAAAGAAGATCAACGGCATAGTAACCGAGCTGGCTTGCTACTACTCTGTCCTGAACTGTGGGGCTGCCGCCTCTCTGAACGTGACCGAGAATTGTAGCACGGCTCTCAACGCCTGTTGCCTGTTCGATTTCCTTGGCGAGCTGTTCGCTTCCGCCGATACCTTCTGCAACAATAACGATGAAGTGGTGCTTGCCGCTCTTCTGTCCTTCGATTATCTTAGCGATAACATCGTTTACTGTGAAGGGCTCTTCCTTAGTAATAATGTATGTTGCACCGCAGGCGATACCTGCATTGAGAGCTATGTAGCCTGCATTTCTGCCCATAACCTCAACTACGGAGCATCTGTCGTGTGACTGTGCTGTATCACGCAGTTTGTCAACCATTTCAACAACTGTGTTCATAGCTGTATCATAACCGATGGTATATTCGGTCATAGAAATATCATTATCTATAGTGCCGGGAACACCGATACTGAGGATTCCTCTTGCAGAAAGGTCAGCCGCACCTCTGAACGAGCCGTCGCCGCCGACAACTACAAGACCCTCGATACCCTGTTCTTCACAAGTCCTCTTAGCCTTCTGAAGGCCTTCTTCATATCTGAACTCTGCACATCTTGCTGTGTAAAGCATTGTGCCGCCTCTCTGAATTATATCAGATACGCTTCTTGCATCAAGAGGAACAATGTCGCCGTTGATAAGTCCGTTATATCCTCTGCGGACACCTACGACTTCCATTCCCTTTGCAATAGCAGCTCTTGTTACCGCACGGATAACGGCATTCATGCCCGGTGCGTCGCCGCCGCTTGTTAAAACGCCAATCTTTTTCATAATATCGTACATCCTTCCTTAGAGGTCACCCTCCGAGATTATTTTACACACACCTTAGTTTACTCCTAAAATGCAATTTAGTCAAGGGGTAATTTCATTTTTTCGACTTATTTTATGATTATATTGTTTTTGCCGCAAATCCCGTTCAATTTTTGTATAAAATCACTGTTCAAATCAACGGAAAGAGCGGACGGCAAGGTTATAGTTTCCCTTGTATTCTCAAAGCATATCTTCGTAAGAGTGTTGCCTTTGTTTACTTTAAGAAGCGCCTTTACAGCGGGAATATTGGCATCGTCACGGGAGGAAAACCTTATATACAGCACAGCCGCCTTATTCTGCCCTGTTTTTCGGCTTTCGTGCATTTTCCGCAGCTTAGCCGGATCAGGCTGTGTTATCGCATTTATCAGCAGCTTGGGGTCTCCCTCGTCCTCCGCAGATACCGTACCCTCGAAAGCGTAAACATTACCGGTCCTTAGCATTGACGAATACTGCTCGTACAGCTTCGGGAATACAAGGCACTCGATTTCTCCGCTTGCGTCTTCTATTACGATAAAGCCCATTGTCTTTCCCGATTTCGTGATATGGTTGCGGACGGATGTAAGCAGTGCCGTTACCCTGACATTTTGTTTATCCTTGTTGTTTTCAAGTATACTGCCGATATTTTCATATCCGGATTCACGGGCAATCCTGTAAAACGGATCTGCAGGGTGTCCGGAAATATATATTCCGAGCATTTCCTTTTCGTATGACAGAAGCTGTGCGTGTGAATACTCATCGGCAGGCTTTATCTGAAACGTGCCTTCGTCCGCCGCATCATCTTCGCCCATAAGGCTCATCTGCCCTTCAAGATCGTGGCGCTGTGAAAGCGTATCAAGCATCAACTCAAGGGAAATCATCATTTCACGACGGTTATTGCCCAGTCCGTCAAACGCTCCGCACTTGATAAGCGATTCAAGCGCACGTTTATTTATATTCTTATCCGACATTCTTTCACAAAAGTCGAACAGCGATTTAAACGGACGCTTGGTTCTTTCTTCGATAATATCAGCTATCATATTAGCACCGACATTTTTTATTGCAAGAAGGCCGAAACGTATTCCGTCTTTTTCGCACGAAAAGCCGGTTTCGCTGTAATTCACATGGGGCGGAAGCAGTTTCAGCCCATGCTGTGCAAGGTCGCCGATATATTCGGCGGTTTTTCCGCCCCAGCCTATCACGCTTGTAAGCAGGGCGACCATATATTCCTTATAATAATGACATCTGAGATATGCCGTGCGGTAAGCGAGCAGTGAATATGCGGCGGCGTGTGATTTGTTGAAGGCATAGCTTGCAAAGCTCATCATATCATCGAATATTTCTTCGGCTACCTGTCTGTCAACATTATTTGCGACAGCGCCCTCAACGAATGTCGCACGCTCCTTTACCATTACCTCAGGCTTTTTCTTTGCCATAGCTCTGCGGACAATATCGGCTCTGCCGTATGAATAGCCGGCAAGCACCCTGCATATCATCATTACCTGCTCCTGATATACGATACAACCGTAGGTTACGTCAAGTATGCCCTTTAAAAGAGGGTGCTTGTAGCGTATTTTTTCGGGGCTGCGGCGGTTTGCAAGATAGGTCGGAATCGAATCCATAGGTCCGGGACGATATAACGACAATGCCGCAGTAAGATCTTCAACAGAGCGTGGCTTCATACGGGATAAAAGCGAGGTCATTCCGGCACTTTCAAACTGGAATACTCCGAGAGTGCCGCCCGATGACATCATATCGTATGTTTCAGCATCGTTTTCGGGTATCTTTTCTATGTCAAAATCGGGACAGGTTTTCGCTACGAGCTTGCAGCAATCCTGTATCACGGTAAGATAACGAAGTCCGAGAAAGTCCATTTTCAGCAGTCCGAGCCGCTCTATAGCAGTCATAGTGTACTGCGTCATAACTTTGCCCTCGCTGTTCTGATACAGCGGCACATAGTCTGCTACAGGGTCACGGGTAATTACTATGCCTGCGGCGTGGATAGACGTGTTTCTCGCCATACCCTCTATCTTTTTTGCGGTTTCTATAAGCAGGCTGACTTCGCTGTCGGATGATGCCAGCTTCACAAGCTCCTTCTCGCTTTTCAAAGCGCCGTCAATCGTGGAGTGCATCGACATAGGGATAAACTTTGCTACGGCATCCACCTTGCCGTAAGGCAGACCCATAGCCCTGCCTGCGTCACGGATAGCGCCTCTTGCCGCCATTGTACCGAATGTTATTATCTGTGCCACATGATCCCTGCCGTACTTTCTTACGACATAGTCTATGACCTCCTGCCGCCTTATATAGCAGAAGTCAACATCAAAGTCGGGCATAGTCACACGCTCGGGGTTTAAAAAACGTTCAAACAGCAGATTGAAGCGTATCGGGTCAATATCGGTTATCCCAAGGCAGTATGCACATACGCTTCCTGCTCCCGAACCTCTGCCGGGACCTACTGCGATGCCGTTTCTTTTAGCGTAGCCTATAAAGTCGGCTACTATCAGGAAATAGTCGATAAAGCCCATTTTCTTTATTACCGACATTTCGTATTCGGCACGGTCAAGAACCTCTTTCGGCACGGGATCTCCGTAGCGTTTTACAAGTCCTTTTCTTACCTGAGCGTTAAAGTATATTTCGTTGTTGTCATAGCCTTCCGCCTTGAAAAACGGCAGGATAGTATGTCCGAATGTGAAGTTGACATTGCACTTTTCCGCAATTTTTACGGTATTGTCATAGGCTGACTGCGGAAAGCCGAGCGCTTTCATCTCGTCCTCGCTTTTGAGGTAAAATTCATCGGTGGCAAACTGCATTGAGTTCTTATCGTCAAGGGTCGTGTTGGTGGCAATGCAGGTCAGCACACGCTGTACATAGCTGTCCTCTTTTTCAACATAATGAGCGTCATTTGTTGCGACAAGCTGTGTGCCTGTATCCTTCGCCACACGCAGAAGATACGGCAGAATACGCTCCTGCTCGC
>OMGA01000675.1_pt1 | contig 13647 bp, 10 predicted proteins | sample 1674211 | NCBI WGS metagenome assembly OMGA01 (sample SAMEA103958152, study PRJEB25191) | human gut metagenome | biome: human-associated habitat [ENVO:00009003]; feature: intestine environment [ENVO:2100002]; material: feces | place: Germany | collected 2013/2015
AAACTTTGTTGAATATGCACAAATATTTTCGGCGATTTTTTTAGCTAATCATTCCATATATTACTTAATTTTCGCTTGTAACTCATGTAAACGATTCGATTTGCTCACTCAGCTCCATCCACTCGGCAGTAAGCGCCTCCTCTTTTTCCTTCAGCGCCTCTATTTCCTGTGCAAGCGCACTCGTTTTTTCATAGTCGGTCGCTATCTCCGGCTGTGACATCTGCTGCGCAAGCTCCGCCGTTTTCAGCCCGACCTCATCTATCGCCTGCTCGCAACGCTTCAGCGCACCGCTGAGCTTTCTGAGCGTGCTTTCACGCTCCTTGCGCTCCTTGTAGTCGTTCTTCTTGCCTTCTGCCGCCTTTACCTGTACCGCCTGCTCGGACTGTGCCTTCGCTTCCTTGAGTTCTATATACCTGTCATAGTTTCCGTCTATGTTTACAGTACCCGTCTTTCCGAGCCACACTATCCTGTCGGCCAGCTTGTTGATAAGGTATCTGTCGTGCGACACGATAAGAAGCGTTCCGCCGTAGCTTGCCAGTGCGTTTTCCAGAGCCTCTCTCGAATGTATGTCCAGATGGTTTGTCGGCTCGTCGAGCAGCAGCATATTTGCCTTGCTAAGCATCAGCTTAAGGAGCGACACCCTTGCCTTTTCTCCTCCGCTGAGCTTGCCCACATTCTTGAACACATCGTCGCCCTTGAACAAAAACTGCGCCAATGCAGAACGCACCTGCGTCTGTGTCATTCCGGGATACCTGTCCCACACCTCGTCTATCACCGTCTTTGACGGGTCAAGATCCGTCTGTGCCTGATCATAATATCCAAATTGTATATTGTTGCCGAATTTATACTCTCCGCTATCCGCCTGATATTCTCCTGTAAGGATTTTCAGAAGCGTAGTCTTTCCGCAGCCGTTCTCGCCTAATATAAATGTTGTCGTGTTCTTCTTTATATCAAGCTCCGCATTTGTGAAAACCGCCGTCCCGTCAAACGATTTCGACAGGCCCTTTGCGGTAAGCACATCGTTTGCGCCGCCTTCCTTCGCCCTGAACGTGAACTTTATAGCCTCCGGCAGATCCTCAGGCTTTTCGAGCGTTTCCTTCAGCCTGTCCGCCTGCTTCTGCTTTGATGCCGCCGTGATGAAGTTATGCTCCTGCCCCCACCGCTTCTGTTGCTCTACAATGCCTTCGATACGGTTTATTTCCTTTACCGTCCTGTCGTACACTCTCTGCTGAGCCTCTCTCGCCTCAGCCTTCAGCTCAAGATAGCGTGTATAGTTGCCCTTATATTCACGAAGCGTCCTGTTTTCCATTTCAAAAGTCGTGTCGGTGACTTTGTCGAGAAAATAACGGTCGTGCGATATTACGATATATGCGCCCTTATATTCCGTAAGGAACTTTTCAAGCCATTCGCAAGCGGTTATATCAAGGTGGTTCGTAGGCTCGTCAAGAAGCAGTATATTACTCCCCGAAAGAAGCAGCTTCGCAAGCTGTGCCTTGCTTTTCTGACCACCGCTCATAACGCTTATCGGTTTATTGAAATCGTCTTCGGAAAATCCCAGACCGGCAAGCGCCGAGCAAGTCATTGATTTATAGGTAAGTCCGCCCTCACGCTCAAATCTTTCCTGCAGCTGCATCTGCCTTGACAGCGTCTGCTCGCTGTGGTCGCCCGTATCTATCGCAACCGCTATATCCGCAAGCTCGTTTTCAGCGTCGATAAGCGGGCGGAATATCTCCAGTACCTCGTCATATAGGGTGATATTATCGTCACGGATAACATACTGCTCCATACAGCCGAGCTTTATCCCCGCCGCCTTGCTTATACCGCCTGTTTCAGCCTCCTGCCTGCCGTTTATAACGTGCATCAGCGTGGTTTTTCCGCACCCGTTTACACCCACTAGTCCGGCTCTGCCGTTTTCTTCAAGCCGAAAATTCACATCGTGAAACAGCGTTTCACCGCCGAAGGACACCGAAATATCATTACCGGATAATACTATCATACCGCATTGTCCTTTCCGAAAAATAACGGTCAGAGTATTTCCTGCTCTGACCGCATATCTTTGTACTTTTCTTTATGCTTTGTTTACTTCTTTAAATTTTCGGGCTTGTACTTGTTGAGTGCGTCATTGTTGAGATCAAGCGCATAGTCCTTAGCCGTTTCGTTGAGCATAGCCTTGTAGTCGTCATCCTTCATAACGTGAAGCACGTTGCTGTGATTCTCCGTGAGCCAGTCCTCACGTTCCTTTATATCACGGCGTACTACCGCATAGTAAACGCTGTCGTCCTCGTAAACTCCGCCCTTGTCTGTGTCAAGCTCAAATGCCCACTTTACAAACTCCTCGCTCGGTGAAGTATCCGTCTTGCCGAGCAGGAATTCGTGGTCATGCTCCTCTTCTTCACTGCCCGATGTTCCGCTGCTCGTTGTATCGTCCGATGCGGTTTCGCTTGTCGAAGAAGTTACAGATGATGCCGCAGAAGAAACCGCAGATGAATTACCGGAGTTGCTCTCGGCTTCAGCCTCAGCCTTTTCCTTTGCCACAAGATCCTGATACTCGTGATATACCTTATCGTAGTCCTCGCCGGCAAGCAGTCTGTCAACATAGCCCTGAGCCTGTTCCTTCTTTGCCTTCTTGCCCTCGTCGGTCGTTATCTTGTCGCCGTTGCCCTCTTTAAGAGAAACCTGTATTATCTGGAATCTGCCGTAATTGTCATAGAAATAAGTAGCTATATCCTTTTCGTCTGTTGCGGATATGCCGTTTTTCTCATAGTAAGCGTCAAATACCTTCTCGCTCATCTTGTTTACAAGCTGAACAGCCTCGTATGACTTCTTGCTTATTCCGCCTGCCTCATAGTTCTGACCGTAGGTTTTTCCTGTGCTGTAGCCATAATATGAGATTTCTGTATTCCACATCTTCTTTACAGAGGTCTTTACGGTCTCCTCTTCCTCGTCTGTGAGTGAAAGGTTCAGCTCCTTGAACTTGTTCTGGATAGCGACATACTGCTTTACCTGCTCTAATGTACGGTCCTGAACATACTGTGAGAACGTCTTGTCCTGTACCTTGTAGTTGTAGTAGCTGAAATTCTCTATCTTCGACGAGCTTGTTCCCATAGCCTTAAGCTGATCGTCAACCTCCTGCTGAGCCTCGCCTATAGCCGTCTGCTCATAAAGAAGATATATGCCCGCATTTATGGTCTGATTGTCAACCGAGCCTATAGTCGATACATCCGCACAGCCTGCAACACTTAATGTGATTGCCACGGCGCATATTGCCGCTGCCAGCCTTTTAAAATATTTCATTGCTTTTCTCCTTACTGTTTATAAGGGGCTGTGCCCCGATTATTTCTGCAAATTCCGCCGTTATCTTAATGTAACGCCTATATCCTCAAGTGCCTTAAGCACCTTTGCAACAACTGCGTCCGCCTCATCGTCTGTCAGAGTAGCGTCTTTCTTTCTGAGTATCAGCTTGTATGAAAGGCTCTTCATACCTGCAGGCACCTGCTCGCCCTTGTACATATCGAACAGACGTACAGCCTCAAGATGCTTTGCGGTCTTTTCGATTACCGCAACTATGTCTCCGCTCGGAACGTCCTCGTTGCACACAAGGCTCAGATCCCTGTATGTTGAGGGGAACTTGGGCAGTGCGGTGTACTTTACATCACCGTCTGCATTATTGAACATTACCTCCATGCTGAGCGTAGCACAGTAAACCTCTGTATTTACACCGAAATTAGCCGCAGCCTCCGGATGAAGCTGACCGACATAGCCGATAAGCTCGCCGTCTACAGTGACCTTTGCACATCTTCCGGGGTGGAATGTCGGATTGTTCTTTTCAGCCGTGTATACGACATTCTTCAGTCCGAGCTTTGCCATAACCTCCTCGGCAACGCCCTTTGCAGTGAAGAAATCCTCGCCGCTTCCGTAAAGCGCATAGCACAGAACATCTCTTTCAACAGGGAGCTGATTCTCACCTGTCGGGATATACTCTCTTGCTATCTCGAAGAATCTGCCCTCAAGGTTTCTGTTGCTCCAGTTTCTTCTTACAACTTCCATCATAGAAGTAAGCGCAGAAGTACGCATTACGCTTGTATCCTCGCCGAGCGGACGTCTTAACACAACGCTCTTTCTTGACTTCTCGTCCATACGCAGAAGCTCATAGTCCTTAGGCGAAATAAAGCTGTAAGTCATTACCTCGTAGAATCCGAGTGCCAGTGCAAGTGAAATTACCTTGTCCTCGAATATCTGTTCGGGTGTTCTCTTGCCCTGTGATGACAGCTTCGGTATAGTCGAGGGGATTCTGTTGTAGCCGTATATACGGGCAACCTCCTCCGCAACATCGCACGCACGGTGCATATCTATACGGGTAGGCGGAACGATTATCTCGCCGTTTTCATAGCCGAAGCCGAGCTTCTTTAATATTTCTATCTGCTCGTTCTCGCTTATATCCGAGCCTAAATGCTCGTTCACCCACTTATAGTCGTGCTTTAATCTTTCGGGAACATACTCGCTGTGGTTCACGTCAATGATAGTATTCACTACCTCGCCGCAGCCCAGCATCTCGATAAGCTGTAATGCTCTCTTGAGTGCCTTTTCTGCGTTTACCGGGTTAAGTCCCTTTTCAAAACGTGAGCTTGCCTCGGTACGCTCGCCTATCTTTCTTGCTGTACGTCTTACCGATACGCCGTCAAAGCAGGCAGCCTCAAATACGACAGTAGTCGTATCCTCCATAATACCGCTATGCTCGCCGCCCATAACGCCGGCTATGGCGATAGGCTTCTTTCCGTCTGCGATTATCAGCATTTCGGGAGTCAGCTTTACAGGCTCTGCCATTTCATCGAGCAGCTTTAATGTTTCTCCCTCTTTTGCGTTTCTTACAACTATCCTGTTGTCCTCGACATATCTTAAATCGAATGCGTGCATCGGGTGACCGTATTCAAGCATTACGAAGTTCGTTATATCAACAAGGTTGTTGATAGGTCTTACTCCGCTCGCTCTCAGCCTTCTTGCCATCCACTTGGGCGAAGGTCCTATCTTTACATTCTTTACAAGCGCCGCCATATAGCGTGAGCAGAGCTTTGTATTTTCAACGCTTACGCTGATTTCCTTTGTAATATCACCGTCAACACCCTTGAATGAAGGCTCGGTGTAGTTCATAGGAATATCAAACGTTGCGCTTGCCTCCTGTGCAAGTCCGAGTACGGAAAGACAGTCGGGGCGGTTGTTCGTTATCTCAAACTCTACTATAGTATCGTCTGTCTGTAAAGCCTCGCATATATCCATACCCATTCTGAAAGAATCAACATCGGGATCGTTATTCAGTATAAGTATTCCGTCGTCTGCTACGGGATAGTCAAAATCATCCTTCGTAAGACCAAGCTCCGCATAAGAGCACATCATACCGTTGCTTGCAACGCCTCTCAGCTTGCCCTTTGTGATCTTTGTTCCGTCTGCAATCGTACTGTTGTGCATACAAGCGGGAACTATAGCCCCCTCGAACAGATTCTGCGCCGCAGTAACTATCTGCACAGGCTCATCCCTGCCTGCGTCAAGCTGGCATATCCACAGCTTTTCGCTGTCGGGGTGACGCTCCAGCTTCAGCACCTTTGCAACTACCACGTTATTTATAGGATCGGACATCTTATGATAGGTTTCAACCTTTGAACCGCTCATCGTCATATCCGCTACGAATTCCTTTATTGGCATATCGGCTTTAACATAGTCGTTAAGCCATCTCATTGATAAATCCACGTTAATATCTCCTTTTACGATTCCTATCGGTATTTCTGAATTCTCTTATCTGAACTGTGCGAGGAAACGCTGATCGTTCTCGTACAGCAGACGCATATCGTCTATGTTGTATCTCATCATAGCAATACGCTCAAGTCCTATACCGAAAGCGAAACCGCTGTATTCTTCGGGATCTATTCCGCAGTTGATAAGTACCTGCGGATGAACGATGCCTGAACCAAGCATCTCTATCCAGCCTTCGCCCTTGCAGAGCGGACAGCCCTTGCCTCCGCACTTGAAGCACTGTAAGTCAACCTCGGCTGACGGCTCTGTATACGGGAAGTGGTGAGGACGGAAGCGGAGCTTTACCTCGTCGCCGTAAAGACGCTTTGCAAACGTTTCAAGCGTACCCTTAAGATCGCCGAATGTGATATTCTTATCTATTACAAGACCTTCGCACTGGTGGAAAATAGGCGAGTGCGTGCCGTCAACAGCATCGGGACGATAAACACGTCCGGGGCTTATGATAGCTATAGGAGGCTTGTTTTTAAGCATTGTTCTTATCTGCACGGAAGATGTCTGTGTACGCAGAAGGATCTCATCAGTAATATAGAATGTATCCTGCTCATCTCTTGCAGGGTGACCGTCCTCTGTTAAAAGCATATCGAAAACATACTTTGTTTCCTCGACCTCAGGACCGTCTACTACAGTGTATCCCATTCCTCTGAATATTTCCTTAAGCTCGTCAAGAACTATATTCAGCGGATGACGCACTCCCATCGCCTGCTGCTTTCCGGGCATGGTAACATCCAGCGTTTCCTTCTTTAATTTCTGCTCCATAAGCGCAGATTTAAGCTGTGCCTGCTTCTGTGCAATAAAGCCCTCAAGCGACTGTCTTACATCGTTTGCAAGCTGACCCATAACAGGTCTTTCCTCAGCGGACAGCTTACCCATGCTCTTGAGTATCGCTGTAAGCTCGCCCTTCTTGCCGAGGTACTTTACTCTCAGCTCGTCAAGCTGCTTAACGTCAACGCAGTCGCCGATAGTTTTCAGCGCCTGCTCCTTTATATTCTGTAACTGTTCTTTCATACCTTTATTCTTTCCTCGTTATTTATTATCCTGTATTTGATCTCGCCGTCAGGCAAAGACGATGGAACCGAATCGTTCCACTGATAACACGACCTTTCACGCATTTTTCCTGCGTCGGTTAATTATAATATGGTTATGTAATATGGCTTTTTATGGAAATTAAAATCAAAGCCTATGCCTACACGATAGACATTATAACAGAAATCCGATACTTTTGCAAGTGTAATAACGCAGTTTTCGGTAAATTTCGCATTATTTTCACCTGTGCGATTTCAAAAACAGATTGTTCCCTTCATCACAGTTTCCACGCTCTCTTTAAAATTTCCGGCAACGGAAAGTTCGTCCGCACCGTCGTCTTGCCTCCATACCCTTCCCGCAATCTCCGCAAAAGCACGCCACGCCCTCGCCCCGCACTAAACTTGCCTCCCTTGTCAAAGGGAGGTAGATTGACGGTAAGGCACAAACTGCCGCTTTGTTGCATTTTTACTTGCGATACGTCCGCCTTTTTTATTCGCGAAACTTTTCCGCCGTCAAGACGGAGGGATTGCTACACCACCCTTCGCTCAGCACCACATCTATGCCTCCCTTGTCAAAGGTGAGGTGCTGTCGCCCGAAAGAATTCGGGCGACTACCGGAGGGATTGTTTTACACCCACCAACCTCTCCATCTCCACAACCATTACAAAAAGACAATAATCCCTCGCCCCACGTCTGTCCTTTTATACAATACGTCAATCACTCACAAGTCTGTTCATCGGCTCATTCGTCAGCCTTTGGAACAGCTTCACCGCAAGACCGGTACAAAGCGCCGAAATAACAGTACCCTCCCTTGTTCCGACTATCGTGAAATCAAACAGCAACAGCGACAGAATCACCGCAAGCACCACACAGCTTACATCAAAAGCTATCTTTACATTACCGAAATTCTTGTTTGCCGTCTCTGCTATCGCCTTTACAAAAGCCTCTCCCGAATTCATTATAACATTTGCCGAAACCGACAGCGACACGCCGAAACCCAGTATCACTATTCCGACAATCACCATTACAAGACGCATTATGTAGCTTTCCGCAGGAATAGACCCGACAAGCCACAGACCGAAATCGGTAAAATATCCGAACAGGAATGACAGCGGGATCTGCAAAAGCTGTATCAGTTGAAATTTCTTTCTTAGTATAAGTATCTGACCGAGTATCAATATGCAGTTCCAGATTATAAGCCATACTCCGAGCGAGAAACCTCCCTTTGTACAGCTAAGCACATTCGCAACGGACGAGATCGGAGATACGCCAAGCTCCCCGTGCTTTGTAAAAGCCACTCCCAGTGCGGAGAAAAACAGGCTTATTATAAATAAAACATATCTTTTAGCGGTTTCTTTCTTTGACATTTTCGTCTTTCCTTCGTTCTTTGATTCAGTCAAGATTTTCACGCATCCTTGACAACAGCGAAATAAGCAGTTCACGCTCTTCATCGGAAAATCCGCAGGTAGCCCTGGCCTCTATCCTTGAAAATTCCTCTTTGATAAGCGGAATGAGCATTCTTCCCTTCTCGGTGAGATATACGCTGAGCGAGCGTCTGTCAGGCGCTGACCGTGTTATCAGGCCCTTTTTCTCCATGCCGCAAAGCAATGAAGTCATCGTTGCAGGCTCAATTCTGCAGGCGGCGGCAATATCCTTCTGCATCGCTCCGTCATGCTCCGCAAGATATTCAAGCACCTTCGGCTGTCCCGAAGTCAGCCCCTCGTTTTTCAGAGCAGAAAAAATCCGCTTGCGAAAAGCGGTGTGGTTTGTCATAAGCAAGTGATGAAGTGAATTTTCCATTAGTACCTCCAGGCATATTTTAAATTCGTATTTAAACTGTTAGAATTCTAACAATATATTAGCATATATTCTCCGCCTTGTCAACAATATATTTTCACCATCCTGATGCCGCCAAACACCCAACCCTATCATACAGCACAGTAATACCCCGTACCATAAAAAACGGACGGCAAAGGCGGATAAACCGCCTTCACCGTCCTTTAGCATCACTGCAGATTTAAAATATCAATAAGTCCTGAAGCCGAGAATATATATCTGTTCCGGCATCAACAGCTCAAACACAGCAGGCTTCTCCCTGTCGATTCCGGCAAGTACAGCCTTGTCAAACTGTGCCGTCACCGTTTCAAATTCGGTAACATCTACCGTTGGCTTTACCTCAGCCTCGCATAACGTCTCTCCGCCGTAACGCACGGTTATTTTGCCTGTATTGACACGGCTTCCGCACACTATCTCTATACTGTCGGCTTCACCAAGCACACAGTTGTTGTAGATAAGTCCGCCGCCGAGCATATAGTGCTGTTCTAACTTTTTGCTGTATTTCATTTTCGTCCCGTATTTGCCGTCGTAATTTTTTGCCTTGACGCCCTTACAAAGCTCTCTCGGAGGTATTATTTCACCGCTTACGTCGATTGTTTTTGTAAGCCTTATATCCTCGCTTGACGCACCCGCCATAAAGGTGTATCTTCCCTGCTCTACGGCAAAACATTCACGGCTTACATCGTAGAATCTCAGCTCCGACTTTTTTATATCAAATTCAAAATGCCTTGTACTGCCACCCTTGATACGCTCACGGGCAAAAGCCACAAGCTGTCTTAGCGGACGCTTTACCGACGGATTCTCCATACGGAAATATATCTGCACTACCTCGTCACTGTCCGTTTCGGAAACATTTGTAACATCAAGCGAAACGCTTATAACATCTCCGTTTTCCTTTACGTTAAAGTCCGAATATTCAAACTTTGCGTAGCTAAGCCCGTATCCGAACGGATAGAGCGGTTTTCCCCTGTAGTAAAGATATGTCATATCGTTTTCGATAATATCGTAGCATTCTATCGGAGCAAGCTCATATTCGCTTTTATACCACGTCTGTGCCAGTCTGCCGGCAGGAGAATATTTGCCGCTTATCACATCGGCGAAAGCGTTTCCAAGCTCCGGACCTGCGTGAGTGGTATAGATTATAGCCGGCATATATTCCTGCTCCTCGCATATCGAGAACGGATAGCTTGACACCACCGCCATTACGCATTTGTTGTTGGCACTGTAAACCGCTTTGGCAAGCGCAGAATCGTGTGCGGGCAGTGACAGCGTCTTACGGTCGTACATTTCACGGGCTACTATCATCGGATCGTTACCGATGCAGACTATAACCGCATCGGCTTTTTTCGCAAGCTCTGCGGCACGCTTGATACCGTCTGATATGACCTCCTCGCAAAACAGCTTGTCATCGGTCAATCCGTACTGCCTTACAAGCGTCAGCTTTCCCTTTTCGTCAACGCCCAGAGCCTTGCCGAAATAGGTGCGGTACAGTACCTCATCTCCGTGTTTCTGCGGTTTCATTATTTCCTGCGAGAACCAGCGGTAAGTGCTTTCGCTGTCGCACTTACAGGTGTTTTCCGTTATGTACTTGTTATTATAAAGCGAACGGTACGTTGTTTCATCGTGACCGTATTCCGCCTTTTCAAAAAGCGCCCTCGGATCGTCCTTTTCGTAAATCGCACTCACCGTATTATCATCGGCAACGCCGAGATATTTTCCCGTCAGCTTTGATTTTATTACTATATGATCGCAGGCATTATCATATTCTGCTTTTCCGTATCTTTCCTTTATCCCGTCAAATATTGTTGTATTGTATGACGAATAACCTGTATACCAATCCATAAGATTGCAGTTACCGTTCATACCGACCACAGCCACGCTACATTCATCATAAATCGGCAGTATGTCGCTATTGCGTAGTAATACCATCTGTTCCAGTGCTGCTCTGCGATTGAGGCACTTATGCTCCTCATTGTCAATCATCATCTCGCACACATCTGAGAATGGATGTTTTTCGTCAAATTCACCAAGTCTGAACCTTGCAAGCAGGCTGTTATACAGCGCTTTATCTATATCCTTTTCCGACACAAGTCCGCTGTTTAATGCCTCAAACACCGCCGCTTCGACCACGTCCTCGCAGTCGGTCATAACGTCCGTACCGTTCTTTATCGCAAGGGCTAACGTTTCTGCGTGGGATTCGCTGTATTTGTGGAACGTTACATTCTGCGAGAAATCGCCGCCGTCAGTTACCACGAATCCCAGTCCCCATCTGTCTTTGAGGACTTTCTGTATATCCGGATTTATAACCGCCGGAACACCCGAAAGCTCGTTATATGCCACCATTACAGAGTATGCTCCGCCGCAGGTTATCGGGCGTTCAAATGCCGCATAGTAATACTCGTTGAGCGTCCTCATATCGACATCGGACGAGGCAGTTCCACGCTCGTTTTCGGTATTGTTGGCGCAGAAATGCTTCAGCGTCGGAATGGTCTGAAGGTACTCCCCGTGCCTGTTTGCAAGCCCTTTTGTGTACGCCGCCGACATTTCTCCGGTCAGGAACGGGTCCTCTCCGTAGCCCTCCTCGTTTCTGCCCCAGAGCGGATTTCTGCACAGGTCAACGGTAGGTCCCCACAGCATCAGATGGCCGCTCGGATGGCGTTTGTTCAGCACCCGTGCCTCTTTGCCTGCCGCAAGTCCCGCCTTTTCCATAAGCTCCGTGTCAAACGTTCCCGAAAGCCCGATTGGCTGGGGGAATACGGTCGTAGGCTCATCGGGGTTTCTCGAAACATATCCCCTTGCAACCTCCGCACCGACATACCACTCGCCTATATCAAGGCGAGGCACAGCCGCCATATGACTTGACATAAGTCCTGCCTTTTCCTTGATTGTCAGCCTTGATAAAAGGTCCTTTACTCGCTCGTCAAATGACAACGAGCTATCCCTGAATCTATACTTGTTTTCCATCTTCTCCTCCGTCTTGCAGTTGTTGGCTTTTTACGCAAACCGCAATATACATTTTTCACTATCATAGCATATGTAATCGTTTTCGTCAATAGCATTTTGTGCAATTTAGCAAAATAACGCAGTGCCGCTTTTAAGCATATCTGCGTTATTCCGTATTCATTTCAAGTCGGATTTTTACTCGATTTTCGGCATCCATTTACCCTTCCAGGTATACAGTGCCATAAGCACAACGCCTATTACCCACGAAACAGGGTACAACAGATAAACGCCGTCAATAGTCGGGAAAAGCGGCACTACGAGCCATATCCAGAATATTCTGAAAATGCACATTGCGAACAGTAATATCAGCATCGGAGGAATGCTCTTGCCCGTGCCTCTTACAGCCCCCGCAAGCACATTCATTATTGCAAGCAGGAAATAGAACGGACAGAAGTATTTCATTGCGGTTTCGCCGCAGGCGGCTACTGCGTCATCGTTTGTGAAAAGCCTTAAAATCGGGTCGGCAAAAACAAGCAGCAGGATGCCTGTTATGACAGTATAAACAACGCCCATACCGAGTGCTGTCCACATACCCTTTTTAACACGTTCGGGCTTATTCGCACCGTAGTTCTGACCGACAAAGGTAGTCACCGCCATACTTATACTAAGCACCGGCAGGATGTTGAAGCCGTCCACCTTAAGATATGCGCCGAAGCCTGCTACCGCATCCGAGCCGAAGCTGTTGACGCTTGCCTGTACAAGCACGTTTGAAAAGGAGATGACCATATTCTGAATGCCTGTAGGCAGACCTATCTTTATTATCCTTATCGCCATATCCCTGTGTACCTTTATCTGACTGATAAACAGCTTATAATCCGCATTTACCCTCACCATATAGATTATAGCCATAACGCAGGAAACAAGCTGGCTCGCATCGGTCGCTATCGCCGCACCCTCTACGCCCATACCGAAGCCTTGTATCAGTATAAGGTCGAGCGCTATATTGACAACTGACGCCGCACCGAGATATAACAGCGGTCTTTTTGAATTTCCTGCCGCATTGAATATTCCGGCACACATATTATAGAGCACGTTGAACAGCAATCCGCCGCAGTATATCTGCAAATAGAGCGATGCGCCGTCAAGGATATTATCCGGCGTCTGCATCCATACGAGGAACAGTCTGCTCATAAATACGCCCATGACCGTCAGCAAAAGGCCGATTATAACTGCGATTGCCATAGCCGTATGTACCGCTCTTTTCACATCGTCCTTACGCTTTGCACCCATGTACTGCGATATAATAACGCCTGCGCCGACCGATGCGCCCTGGCTGAACGCTATCAGCAGACTGACGATAGAGCCGGTTGAGCCTACCGCCGCCAGAGCCTCCTTGCCCACGCAGTTTCCTACTATTATAGAGTCGACCGTGCTGTATAACTGCTGTAAGAGGTTGCCCAGTATCAGCGGCACGGAAAATATAAGCAGCTTCTTCCAGATAGAGCCCTCTGTCATAAGGACCGTTCCGGATTTCTTTTTCTCTTTTATATCTACGCTCAAGTTAAACTTCCTTTCTTCATCCATAAATATTATACTCATTTAAAAGAATATGTCAACTCGTTATACCTGACGTTTTGTGCCACAGCATATTGAACTGTGCTACAGATCGTGATAAAATGTAAATAGCAGAAAACACGCCGAAAGGATATGATAAATATGACAGACGAAAAGAAAAAAACTCCCGAAACTCCCGTACAGCCCGATGATAAAGGTGACTACAGACAGTCTGCCGACAAAGAGGAGGCTATATGGGATATGAAGCAGGAGCTTGAGGATTATATCGAGGATCAGGGCATTTATATAAGACAGTAAAATATAGATTAAACCGATTTGTCCTTTCGGGATTGCTATGCGATAAGAAAAGGCTGTTCCGGTGTCTAAAGCGGATACAGATAATATGAAGCTGTATATATCCATGTTCCGCCCGATATTTCAAAACGTACCCTATGACACAAGAGAATTTGCAGGGGCGGATGAAGAA
>OMGA01000677.1_pt1 | contig 13635 bp, 16 predicted proteins | sample 1674211 | NCBI WGS metagenome assembly OMGA01 (sample SAMEA103958152, study PRJEB25191) | human gut metagenome | biome: human-associated habitat [ENVO:00009003]; feature: intestine environment [ENVO:2100002]; material: feces | place: Germany | collected 2013/2015
TTCCCTTTGGAAATAATCAATGGTGTACTTTCGGCCACTCAGAATCGTTCTAAGCGTGTCTGTTTTATCGATTTTCTCCATAACTCTTTGCCCCATCAATTTGTTTTTCGGCTTTAAAATCTTCGGTGAATTCAGCCGAATCCATATGACCTCGCCGCAGACATTGATACGACATCTGGAAGTCATATTCACGATTGTTTCCGGAAACTATTATCCTCCGGCTCAGCCCGATAAAGGGAAACGACACGATGGTAATTCCGTCGCCGTTAGCAAACATCATACGGTTTTGCCATTTGCCAGCCAACGCTGCAGGGTTGCGGATTCCACTACAATGCAGCATCGGGTTCGTTCGATTGATAAGCGCGCCCAACGACCAGCACACTGACTCAGGGAGACATGGGGGTAAAAAGGGATGACGAAGACTTCCAAGGATGCGAAAACCTATGAAACTGGCCATTCCATCGCCATTCAGGCAAACCGGAGATTCCGCCCACAGCGCCATGCGCAAGCGGAATACATCAGGCTTCCCTTTTCACCTTTCCCAGCCTCCTTGACAGTCTGGTAGCAGGCCGTTCCACGGCAAGATAGAACGCCTCCGCTGCCAGAAGGCACAATGCAAACAAAACCACCGGGCGCAATAGACCCTGCACGGGAATGTACGGCACAATCCAGTCGCGGACGGGAAGATGGGTCAGATATAGGCTGAATGAAATGCGCCCCAGCCAACGGACAGGTGGCGTGGAAAGCAGGTCGGATACCACGTTGCAGGTAAGTGCGACCACCACCAATATCAGGCATCCGCACACGGCTAAAGGTTGGGCGACAATACCAGGCAGCAAACCGAAACCGCTTTGGCAAACCAAGACGATGCCACACAGGGCGAGCGGTACGGCAACGACGTCGCGCATCGTCTCGCGCCCGTTGTCCGTAAGCCGTTTCGCCAACGCGACGCCAAGCGCGAACATGGCCATGTGACGCAACGGCGGCCACTGCGTCCACTCCGACAACAGCACGCATGCGAGCGCAATGGGTGCCACGAATCGCATGTCGGTGGCGATGATGACGTATACGGGCAGGGCGAGGCTGAAAAGCAATTCCCAGCACATGCTCCATGATGGCAGGTCGACCATTGCCAATGTGGAACCGTCCACTCTGGTGCCGGCGGTGGTCATTGAAAGCATGTCGAGTTGGGTGAGCAGATTGTGGAGCCAGACTGATGGCGAGGATGTGCTGAACGCGTTTGCGTATTCTTCCGCTTTCCACCCCATATGCATGGCGATTGTGGAAACGATGCAGCAGATCCCGATTACCGTGCAGGTGGGGATGGCGAGTCTGGCGATGCGACGCAGCTGGTAGCGAGACCAGTTGTATGTGTCGATTCCGACGCGTAGCGGAACGATGGAAAGTACAAGTCCGCTGAGAATGAAGAATAGGATGACGAATTGGGCGCCTGGCAATAGTTGGCGGAGGGTGCCTCCCGTGTAATGGTATGCGACCACTGCCAGGGCCGCGAGTCCTCTGAGCCCGTCCAAAGCGTATATGCGTGTGTCGGAGTCCTTCTCTTTTTCGTTCACGGGTGTACCCTATCACGTGCGCTGGCTGTCATATATCCGCCTACGCGCGTTTGGCGTGCGTTGTTCGGCGTGTGTTCGACAACAGTGCCATCGTCGAACACGACGCCACATAACTTCCATTCGTCTCTCTTCCCCGCCCGACTGTAGTGTCGGATCATATGGAGATCCGCGAATACGACATGATGACGGACGAGGCGCGCGGCATCCGCACGGCGGCGTTCGTCGTGGAGAAGGATTATCGTCCGGAATTCGACGAATGGGATGAGCCGGGCCGAGCCACGCATCTGCTGGCTTTTGGAAACGGCCGCGCCGTGGCGACATGCCGTCTCTACCCTGATCTCGACCATGCCGATCAACCCGGACGTTGGGTGATTGGTCGTTTGGCCGTGGTCGCCGACGAACGTGGCCATGGTATCGGCAAGACGGTGCTGGCCGAGGCGGAACGTCTCATCCGGAAGGCCGGTGGACATGTTGCCGCCGTACACTCCGAAGATAAGAATTTCGCGATGTATGAACATCTTGGCTACCGCATCACCAGCGAGCTTTTCGACAACGGTACGCATGGTTGGCTGGTCAAGGCATTGAACTGAATCCGGAGGAAGCGGCCATCACCTGCGAAAGCGTCCGACACGCGGTATCAGGTGATGGCCGCATATGGCATAATAGACACTTGGCGGAAAACCTCGGGTTTTATCGCCGTTCCCCCATGGTGTAATGGCAGCACACGGGTCTTTGGAACCCTTTGTCTTGGTTCGAGTCCAGGTGGGGGAGCAAAAAGGACTATGTCTAGGGGGCTATTCCGACCCCCTAGACATGACCGGTCCGAGTCCACCTATTCGTACTGGCACCCTCTCGGATACGGCTCGTCCGAATCCATCGCCTACGACCGAAATCTTGCCGTGCGGACGGCCTTTTCTTCGTGATTTGCTTGATTCCACGGTGCAAGGCGGCAATAGGTTGTGTTGAGCCAATGGATTAGCGATTATTCACAGATTGTGCATTGATTGCGCCTACCGTATGATTCGCAGTGTTGCAGATGACGGGGATTAGCCTACCGTTTCGGACAATCTCCGTGCGAACAGCGGAAGGCGCAAGACGCGCAAATGCTCGATTTCTTCGCTCATGGTACGCGGCGGATGGCGTTTGGAGCTGACCAGTCTGCGCATGGCGTCCATCGCTTCTTCTGGATGTGCATCGAACACGGAGGTAAGGAAAACATCCGGCGATTGAGCGTGCAGTCCGTACCTGGAAAGTTCGTCTGCGGGGAAATCCTTGAGGTTGAATGTAACGATGGTTTCCGCACCGGCCCGACGGGCGGCCGCGACCACATGCCCGTCGTTGGGGTCCGACAAATTCACGTCCGGTTCAAACCGCTCCCAATCCTCCGCCATGGCCATCGGAAAGGCCCTGCAGATCGCGTCAAGAAAACCGCGGGCCCGGACGTCGGGCACATGCCGCACTTCCATGATGGCCAAGCGTGCCTCGTCCATGACCCTCGCAGACCATGCTGGCTCGCACAGACCAGCCTCGGCCAAGCTAAGCAGTGGGTCGATGATCCACGTAGGTACGAACAGGTTGGCGTCAAGCAGCGCAATCATAAGGGCACTCTACTTATCGAACCGGGACAGGTAATCCGAATAGTCGATGTCGTACGCGCCGTCCTCATCGGCGATGGAACGCATCTCATCCAACGCCTTGGATGTGGCCTCGTCGCGCCTGCGCTTGTAGTCGGTCACATCCGAAAGCCTCAGGAAACGGTAACTGCGCTCCCCCATGCGGGTGTACGGAATCATGCCCGCGTCCAGCATGCGTGTGAGCGTGCGTTGGGAGACCCCAAGAATACGCGCCGCCTCGCCAGTCGTGATACGCTCGTCATCCGCCACCGCCCGTTCCGGCTCTGCAAGCAGAAACTCCCTAACGCGCCTGTAGTCGTCCGGCGTCAACGGGATACGCGTGCCGTCCACCCCTTGCAGGAACGCTCCGGGAACTCCGCCAGCAGAGCGCCGTGCCTTAGACCTCGTCCTATGGACTTTGCCACCCATCATCATGGTCATCGCAACCACCTCCATCTGTTTTCATCATGCGGCAAATGGACACAATGGACAATATGTGGATCGGGATAATCTAGACTGCTTTCAGGTTCACCGCGGCCACCTTGACCGATACTTCTCCTTCTTCGGCGAATCCTCGTCGCCGTCGGCAATCGCGGTTTCGGAGGTCTTGCCGTTTCAGTAGCTCCAGTTGTTCCAATGCAGGCTCGCTCGGTCCGCGTTGTAGCCGAACGGAATCATGACGAACCGTTTTCGCGAGCGGCGAGAACGGCATTGCGAAGATCCCTCGACCCTGCCACCCCATGGATCGTCCCTCGCTTGGCATGCGCAGGTATCGAAGACTCGCCAGATCCGTACAGCATCATTGCCTTGCGATTCCGGCGAAACGTCAAATCGGCCATGAGCGGCCAAAACCTCTTGACGCAAAAAACAACGCCGCCTTATAATCAGCCCATACTGCCGATAGATCGAATCGTCTGCAACCGAATCGAGAGGAGGCGAAATCATGTATGACGAGATTCCGAGTCTGCTGTATGTCGCCGGAGCTTTAATCACCGTGCTTTCATGGACTCTTTTCGCATTCTCGAAAACCATCCGTCCAGAAGGTCGAAGAGCCTTCATCCTGTGCCTCTCCGTTATCTGGATATTGTTCTTTGCGAGTTCGACACTGGCACTCGTGCCATATCCGCTTTTCGAGGCGTACTCAGGATTCATGGATCCCGATGTCCTCGATTTCTATGACCAGCCGGTCATACGGCTATTGCCGGCGGTGACCTGCGGAGTGAACCTGTGCGTGTCGGCAGGCTGTTCCATGGTTCTTGTAGGCAAGCGTTCGAAGCGATAGGCCTTCGCTCCGGATGCCGACGGAAGGTCAATCCCCACTGGTGCAGAAAAAGGCCGAGTCCGTCCACGTCGAGACCGACAGAAATCCATTGGTCTTTCCATTCAAAACGACGCAAAGTCTGCCGTTCGCGTTGAGACCGGCAGACGAGCCGCACTTCTTCTGCTTGAAACGACGCAAACCGGGCTGCCAGCGTTGAAATCAACAGAAAACCGTTGACTTTTCTGCTCGAAACGACGATAAAGCTACCATTTGCATCGAAACCAGCAGAACAATCGCAATTCATCCGCCCATTCCGACGCAAACATGAACTTTTCCGTCGGAATGGGCAGAACAATCGCACTTCATCTACCCAAAACTACGCTGCGGCAGGCTGCGCAACAGAATATATGACCGTTTTTTATTCTTTCTTTAAGATGAACCGATGAGTCTACAATAGAAATGGCGATTGCGGCATGACGTACGCATACTTTCCTGCCTATAGTGAAGGCACAACAGAAAAACAACAGAAGATACAGAGACAAGAAAACAACGAAGCGACGAGCCGCGCGACGCAGAAGAAGACAAGAGCAAGAAGACAGGCGGCCGTCCGAAAGGAAACACCATGAAGAACGACACCTTCAACCAGATCATCAACGCCAACCTCGCCTCCATCGACCCGGGCTTCGGCCAGTTCGCACTCGCCAAGGCCTCCTCCGACCTGATGAAGAAGGTCCTCAACAAGTAAGGCTTTCCCGATTCCAACGAATCACATGGCGGCAGCCCGTTTTTCGTATGAGGGTTCCAGTCCGGATTGCCACCGGGCCCGACGCCCGCATCCGGGAATCCTACGGCCATTGAGTTTTCCGGTCGAACGGCCCCCTCAGCCTCCGGCCGGTGCGGCATGGGTTTGCCCAACGCGCCGACCGCATACACCGACGTATGCCGACGATGGCGGGTTCCAGTCCGTCATTCCGGCCGCTTCAGCGGCGTGGCGGCGGCCGCGTCTACCGCAGTGGTCGTGGGCGGCCGCCTGGGCTATCGGGCATATGAGGACCACAGGACGGCCATGGCGCGCGGAACGTGCGTGTCGGCGGCCGCCGATCTGGACAGGGCCGCCAAAGAGTGTAGGAATCCGCTCGGCGCGGACGCGACAAAGTCGGCAAGACCCTCGAGCATCATACAGATCGACCGGAACCTGCTCGAGACCAAGCTCGACCGCCTGGTCGCCGAGAAGGTCACCGAACCATTGAACGCGATGCCCGGCGCTTCAGGCCGACGAGATCGCCAACGCCGCCAGATACGAGCGCGCCGGGGAGCGGAAGGTGTACCGCGCCGGCCACTACGACCGGAGCCTGACCGCCAAGGCCGGCAGGCTCGGCCTGAAGGTGCCCAAGCTCAAGGGCGAGGTCTTCGAATCCGCGGTCATCGAGCGCCACAGACGGCGCGAGGAAAGCGTCGACCCGCCGCTATCTCGACAGGTCCCGGCTCGATGACAAACTCGCGGAAGCGAACTGATCATCGTGCCATGGACGGCCATGGTCCAAAGTGCACATCTTTTCGGGCACTACCGAGAAGGTCCCAGCTTTACAGGGGGTATTAATGACCTTTATCTCACGGGCGGCGCGCTATGTGCTCAGAAAACGAGTGCGCACCGCGGTGCTGTTCATTGTGCTGACCATCATAACGGCGAGTATGCTGTCCGCAACCGCGGTTTCTCAGGCAGCTCAACATGAGGCCAGACAGATTGAAAAACAGGCGGTCGGCGGATTCGTGCTGGCCAGCAACCTGCAAGGCAGCATGCTGACGCCTCGCGGAGGCGGAATGGTTCGTCCCGCTGATGTGCAACGAATCTCGAAGCTGTCCGGGGTTGGCTCGTGCATGGTCAGGCAGAACGCCACCGCCGATCTCGTGGGAGCCAGCGTGGTGAAGGTCCCCGGCGGCGATGATTACGATGCGGAGAAAGAACAGCAGTTCGGCAATACGGCCAACGTCATAGGCACAAACGATTCGTCAAAACTCAATGTGTTCACGTCCCACACGCTCGGCATGGTCGAAGGACGTCATCTAAAGGCGTCCGATAAGCATATGTCGATGGTCCATGAGGATCTCGCCAAAACCAATAGGCTTAAAGTCGGCGATACCCTCACGCTCAAGGCCAATCCATATGATGCCGACAATGAGTCGCATTCGACGGCGACCGTCAAAACCACCATCGTCGGAATATTCAAAGGGGACAGCGACAGAAAGGTATCCAGCCGCGCGGAACTCACCTCCAACACCGTGTACACCGATTTGGACACTACAAGTACTCTGTACCAGTACAAGGCCGGCAAGGAAATATACCAGGATGCCACTTTCGTTCTGGACAGGGGTGTCGACGTGGAGAAAACCATGGAAGCGGCGAAGAAGCTTCCGGTGGATTGGAACAACTACCAGATCACGCGCAATGACCAATATACGTCGAGCATGCTGAATGCCGCCCGAAGTGTGCGCTCCATGATGCGCGGCGCTTTGATCGGCGTGACCATCTCGGCAGTGATAGTCCTCAGCCTCATGCTCTTGCTGTGGATGAACGACCGACGTCAGGAGATGGGCGTATTGGTGTCCCTCGGCATCGGCAAGCCATCCCTGATCGCCCAATATCTAACCGAGATGATTCTGATCGGCCTGCCGTCCCTGGTCCTCGGATGGCTGTGCGCACGGGGAGCGGCCCAATGGCTTGGCACCTCGGCCCTCCGTTCCGTGAACGCCTCCGCGGCGAAGGAACTGAGCAGCATGGGACAGGTCGGCGGCGATCTTGAGTCCAATATGTCGGTTCGTACCTTGGATTCGCTCACGGTATCGATCGACACAACCGCCGTACTGTATGTATCGCTCGGCCTGCTGGCGGTGATGCTGGTATGCGTCGCCATATCGTGCATACCGATGCTGCGCAAGTCGCCACGAAGCCTGTCGGAGCTCCGATGACGGGCATGAACGTGTGGAAGCGTGCCACGCTGGCAATCGTACGTAAACCGGTACGCAGCGGAATCATCGGACTGTTGATGCTGATGGTTTTCACCAGTCTCGTGGCTCAGGTCGGAGCGTCAACGGCGCTTCAGAAAATGTCCGACGATATCGGCGGAAGCCTGGGAATAGGTTTTACCGTCGACACCGGCGAGAATCCCGTCAGCCCAAAGGAAGCGAGCCGGTTCTCACGCATCCCCGGCGTAGGGAAAACCGTTTACGAACGTAAGACCCTGGCGCAGGTGGATGGCGCGCATCCGGTTGTCCCCGAACATGGTCCTCGACTGGATTCCGGCCTATCCACGCAGGTCAGCGTGCTGGGCACCACTGACTCCTCGTTGTCCGAAGAGTTCCAAAGCGGCCTGTACCGGTTGGAACAAGGACACCACATTTCAGGTAATGGCCGGAACGTACTGATTCACCGGGATTTCGCACGTGAGAATGGACTATCGGTGGGATCGACCTTCCGACTCAGTCAGGAAGGCCGCGATTCCACCGTTCGCGTGGCCGGAATCTTCTCTGGCAATGTACAGGCACAGAGCCCTATGCCATCGGACGCATCGGAGAATCTCATCTATTCGGGCGCTCAAGTGGTTTCCGCGCTGACTGGAGAGGAACGGGTCGGCACGATCCGGTGCCTCTCGGATAATCCGCGGGATCTTTCCGCAGCAATGGCCCAAGCAAAAAAAATCGCCGGAAGCGAGTATGGCGTCACCGATGACTCGGCGCAGCTTTCCGGCGTGCTGCAGTCGGTGGAAACGGTACGCGATCTGGTCCGCATGGTGCTGTTGTCCGTCTGCCTGGCCGATGTGCTGGTATTGGGCATGGCGCTTGTCTTCTGGATTCGCTCACGCATCCATGAGATAGGCACCCTTCTGGCCCTCGGCATCGGCAAGATGCAGATTATCGCCCAGTTCGCGATCGAAACCGGTCTCATGGCTGTGGTCGCCGCCCTGTGCTCGCTGGGAACGGGCTCCCTATTGTCCGGTTACGTGTCCTCGCTCCTGCTGCACGATTCGGGAGTCGCACCTCTTGAATCATTGCAGGTGGAGGCTCTGCCGCCAGAACAGACGCTGCTCATCCTGCTGCTCGGATGCGCGGTCATCGCAATCGCGCTTGCCGTGTCGTGCGCCGCAGTGCTGGCCAAATCCCCGAAATCCATTCTTTCCTCTATGCGTTAGGAGATACTAATCATGACTATCTGTCTGCAATTGGACCATGTCAATTACTCATATGGCGCGGCGAAGATTCGCGTTCTTTCGGACGTGAACGCAGATTTCGAATCCGGAAAGATGTATGCGATAACCGGTCCATCGGGAGCGGGAAAGAGCACTTTGCTGTCTCTGCTGGCCGGTCTGGATGCCCCCTCTGATGGAGTGGTTCGTTTTGAGGGCGAGGATATAGCTACGACGGGTTATTCAAAACACCGTCGCGAGCACGTGTCCTTGGTGTTCCAGGACCATAATCTGATCGACTATCTCACCCCCGAAGAGAATCTGCGCCTGGTCAATCCCAAGGCCGATATGAAGATCCTCGAGGATCTGGGGCTGAGCCGTGAGGAATCGAAGCGCAACATCATGCACTTGTCGGGTGGCCAACGTCAGCGGGTGGCGGTCGGCCGCGCCCTAGTGGCGCCCGGCCGCGCGATCCTGGCGGATGAACCGACTGGCAGCCTGGATCCGGAAATGACTGATGAGGTGATTGATCTTTTGCGGCATGCCGCTCATCAACTCGGTAAATGTGTCATTGTGGTGACGCATTCCAAACGTGTCGCCGATTCCGCCGATGCCGTTTACACCCTCAGACATAAGAAGCTAGCCAAGGCATAGCACTCTCGCACAGACCACGTCTTCCGTCGTGGCCGGCAAGAACCGCGCCAATGCCCCTTCCGCCATCGTCCTCGGCTGCGAAACGGGTGTCGGGATTGCGTCGTGGATCGGTGACGTTTTTGGGACTCGTCGCCGATCCACGACGCCCATGCCGACCCCCGTCCTGACTCGCACTCGCCCCGATCGGACCACACGCCCGTCCGGCATCGACAGAAGTAAGAACGGCCGGGACATGCCCCGGAAAGAAACGAACCCGCCTCATCGAAAAGGGACCAAAAATGACCGCACGACACATCGACGCCACGGACAAGACGGACGGAAGCCATGTCGTCAAGATCCTATGGAACGAAAACGACGGCGAACGGGAACTGACCGTCCGCATGCCGGCAGCCGGAACGGACGCCACGGACCGCGTGGACGTGGACCTCCTGCCCGTCCCGGGAGAGGATCCCGCCACGACGATGGACGATGCCGTCGCGGCGTTGGAGGGATTCCTCGGCAACAACAAGTACATCCACATCGATGGGGACGACGTCAGAAGCGTCTGCGCCGGCGCCCTGACCACGGTCATCCGCGTGGAAAGCGGGTCGTCGACGGGCATCGTGGAGGCGCTCGACGGACGGTTCCATGATTCGAGCGTCGCGTCCGACGAGGTCACGGGAGCGATAATCGCCATCGAAGGTCCGAAGAGCCTCCAACTGTCCGACGTCACGGCGATCGTCGGCGGCGTGCAGAAGCGCCTCACCGACAAGGTCGAGATCATATGGGGCCTGAATTTCACCGACGAGGACGTCCTGCGCGCCACCGTACTGCTCGCAATACAACAGAAATAAAGAACACGACGGGTTTGCATGCAGGAAAATCAAACATCATCGGAATGCCTGTTGCACTTACAAGTACGAGTCCCCATGCTAACCGCTGGTTTCCATGTCACCGGGGCGTCTTTTTATCCGTTTATCCGCGTCAACACGACCCGCACGGTCAGGCAATTCGGGTCGGACTCCCCTGTGGTTTCGCTGAAGAAAACCGGGGGTGCTACCCAATCAGCTGTTGTGGGATTTGCGCCAGATGAGATACGAGTAAACATACATGGCTGCGACCGAGCCAATCGCAAGCACCATAATCACTGCCAGAATCCAGGTTTCAGGCAATATACCTCCTAAAAATCCCAGCACAATCAGGCTAACGCCCACCACCATGAAACAGGCTCCGCCGAAACGGTGGGTGCGGCGCCAGTTGTCGGGGTCGTCGAGCGCCCATGGCGTTTTGATGCCGAGCGTGTAGTTTTGCCGCACACGAGGTAGATAATTACCCATGCCGATGAAGAACGCGCCGATCGCCCCGGACACGATGACGTTGACCGCGCCCTTGCCAGGAAGGAGGTTCCAGACGGTGAGTTCCCCAAGCCAGCTGATGGCGCACATGAATACCGTGAACGAGATCACGAATCCTTGGTAGAATCCGCCGAACTTGGCATATGCGGCACCTTTCGGATCAATGCGCGGCACCACATAGAACAGTGCGAGAAACGTCAATGGAAGCGCACCCAGAACGGATGCCATCCAACGTGGCCCCCATCCGTTCACACCGCCGTCAACACCCCAATGCATGGGAATGCGCTCAGGTAGCCCCGGCATGGCGGCAAGATGCGCCACGACGTTCAGCACGCAAAGCAGCATGAGAACGACCCATACACGGGCCGGAATACCGGTCGAGGCTTTGGTTGTCTCGGGTTTTTCCTGCTTTTGCATTGTCAGACCTTTCATTGCCTGTCTTCCGGATCGTCCGCGAAGCCCATGAACCATCCGACCAAGTCCTGCATAACTGTGGTATTGAGGCTGTACACGATGTTCTGCCCATGTCGTTCGTCCGTTACGAGACCAGCGTTCCTAAGAGTCGCCAGATGGTGACTGAGCGATGGCTTGCTGATGTCGAAATGCTCCGCGAGCTCCCCCGCGGTCATATCCCCCGCACGCAGCAGCTCGAGGATACGACGCCGCGTGGGGTCGGCGAGCGCCTTGAATCCTTCTCCTGCCATCATCGCTCTCTTTCCAGTATCGGATTGCGATATTCATCCTACCAGATATTTAGACGTTTGTCTAAATATCTAAAATACGGAAGTCTGAAAACGTCATGGAAACCGGAATCTCGTTTTTTCGGAGCAACGCTGATGTCAAGGAACGGCGCCTTCCAGTAGACTCGGCAATAATCCCACGCCATAGGCGGCAACATGGGCGGAACCACGCAAGACAAGGAGGTCCCGAATGGAATACATTCGAATTACCAGGGACAACATCGATGCAGAGCACGTCTGCTGCGCCATGTCCGGCAAACAGGCCCTTGCGAAAAAGGAGTGGCTCAAACGTCGATTCGACGAAGGATTGATCTTCTACCGCAGCGTAGAACGCGGAAAATGCTTCATCGAATATATCCCCGCGGAGAACGCGTGGGTTCCTATCCAAGCGGATGGGTATCTTTACATCGACTGTCTATGGGTCGCCGGCTCCATGAAAGGGCACGGATATTCCAACGACCTGTTACGGGAGTGCGTGAGGGATGCGAAGGAGCAGGGGCGGAAGGGATTGTGTATTTTGTCTGCCGAAGGACGCAAGCGCGAATTCCTCTCCGACGCGAAATACCTTGCGCACAAGGGTTTCATGGTTGCGGACACGTCATCATGCGGAATCATGCTCATGTACCTGCCGTTCGATTCGGACACGGAGCCTCCGCAATTCAAAGAATGCGCCAAATATCCCACGGCGGATGGTGATGGATTCGTTCTCTATTACACGGACCAGTGTCCGTTCACCCACTACTGGGTGCCACGCGTGGAAGCGGTGGCGGAAGAGCACAGCATTCCATTAAAAACCATTCACATCATCAGCCGTGAGCAGGCCCAGAATACGCCAGCTCCGGTCACGACCTACGCGCTGTTCAAGGACGGCGAGTTCCTGACTCAAGGCATCCAGTCCGACAAGAAGTTCCTGAAGCTCGCAGGCGTACAGGTCTGATGCCGGCCTGACGTTTTTTAAGATGCGGGGGCATCATGACGTTCCGCACGCATTACCATTCGAACAAGTCGGATCGGCCCGTACGGCATGGCGGAAACACCCCCACCCGCGCAACCGTCAGCGTGCAATGCAGCGAAAAGCATAAAGAAAACGGGTTCCGAATGAACCGGAACCCGTATAACGTAAAACCTCGAAATATCTGAAGTGTCAGAAGTATCCGAGTTTCCTAGAAAATCAGGCGAACAGGAAGCCCTGGCCGTGATGTTCCGGATACGTGTCGAACAGTTCGGCAACGGAACCGTCTTCGAACACGGCGCGGATGGCACTTGCCAGCAACGGCGCGATCGACAGAACAGTCAGACCGTCCCAACGCTTTTCTTCCGGAATCGGCACGGTATCGGTGAGCACGACCTCGCGTGCGCCGCAGTTCTTCAGTCGGTCCACGGCCGGGCCGGACAGCACGCCATGCGTGGCGACGACGGTCACCGACTTGGCTCCGGCATCCTTAAGCACGTTGCATGCGCCGGCGATGGTGCCCGCGGTGTCAATCAGGTCGTCGACAAGCACGCAGTCCTTGCCTGCGACGTCGCCGACCACACGGTTGGCGACCGCCTGGTTCGGGCGGGTGATGTCGCGGGTCTTGTGCACGAAGGCGAGCGGACCGCCGCCGAGGCGCTGCGCCCACTGTTCGGCAACACGGATACGACCGGCGTCCGGGGAGACGACAGCGACGTTGTCAAGTTGGTTGGAGAAACGGTCACGGATGTAATCGACCAGCACCGGCATGGCGATGAGATGATCAACCGGGCCGTCAAAGAAGCCTTGCGACTGCGCCGCATGCAGATCGACGCTCATGATGCGGTCGGCGCCTGCGGTCTTGAGCAGGTCAAACACCAGACGGCAGGAGATGGGCTCGCGGCCGCGGTGCTTCTTATCCTGGCGGGAATAGCCCAGCAGCGGGCAGACCGCGGTGATGGAACGCGCGGAAGCACGCTTCAACGCATCAATCATGATGAGCTGTTCCATGATCCACTTGTTGATATCGCCCGAATGACACTGCAGCACGAACACGTCCGCACCGCGCACCGGTTCGGTGAAACGCACGTACATCTCGCCATTGGCAAAGTCATAGGACGTGGTTTCGAGGATTTCGGTTCCCAAGCATTCGGCCACCTTCTCAGCTAGCTCGGGGTAGGCGCGGCCCGTGACCAATACGAGTCGTTTATCCGGAGTGCCTTCAAGAATCGCCGACATGCGTTCGCATCCTTTGTTTGAGTCGCTGTGTGATTTACGCCTTAACCAGTGTACAAGCACCCCGCCGCAGCGAACGCCACGGCGGGG
>OMGA01000678.1_pt1 | contig 13600 bp, 20 predicted proteins | sample 1674211 | NCBI WGS metagenome assembly OMGA01 (sample SAMEA103958152, study PRJEB25191) | human gut metagenome | biome: human-associated habitat [ENVO:00009003]; feature: intestine environment [ENVO:2100002]; material: feces | place: Germany | collected 2013/2015
TTCTCGTCATGTACGTGCAGTTTGGTCGTACGTTTGATGAATTTACCGTAAACCGGGTGTTTCACCATACGTTCGATAGCAACAACAATGGATTTCTCCATTTTGTCGCTAACTACGCGACCTTGCAGAGTACGGATTTTATCGGTCATTACGCACCCGCCTTCTGAGTCAGTAAAGTCTTAACGCGTGCAACATCACGACGCACTTGCTTCAGCAGATGAGTCTGTTGCAGCTGGCCACTTGCAGCCTGCATACGCAGGTTGAACTGCTCACGCAGCAGGTTCAGCAGCTCAGCGTTCAGCTCTTCAACGCTTTTTTCACGCAGCTCTTTTGCTTTCATTACATCACCGTCTTAGTTACAAAGGTGGTTTTGATCGGCAGTTTCGCTGCTGCCAGGCCGAATGCTTCACGGGCCAGCTCTTCCGGAACACCGTCCATTTCATACAGGACTTTACCCGGCTGAATCAAGGCAACCCAATACTCCACGTTACCTTTACCTTTACCCATACGAACACCGATAGGCTTACCTGTTACCGGCTTATCTGGGAAAATCTTTATAAATACTTTACCACCACGCTTAATATATCTTGTCATAGCGACACGGGCAGCTTCTATCTGATTTGATTTGATCCAACAAGGTTCTGTTGCAACAATACCGAATTCACCATTAGTGATCTTATTGCCTCTTGTAGCCTTACCAGCCATAGAACCACGGAACTGTCTACGATGTTTAACTCTCTTAGGTAGTAACATTACTTATCGCTCCCTTCCTTTTCTACGTTAGCGTTGGCATTATTCTTTGTAGGAAGAACCTCACCTTCGTAGATCCAAACCTTAACACCTACTTTACCGTAAGTTGTGTCTGCTTCAGCGAATCCGTAGTCAATATCTGCTCTTAATGTCTGAAGTGGAATAGTTCCCTCAGAGTAGAACTCTGTACGAGCCATATCAGCACCGCCAAGACGTCCGGATACGGAAGTCTTAACTCCGAGTGCTCCAGCCTTCATAGTTCTGGACATGCATGATTTCATAGCACGTCTGAAGGAGATACGGTTCTCAAGCTGCTGAGCAATGTTCTCAGCTACAAGCTGTGCATCTTTGTCCGGTCTCTTAACTTCTTTGATGTCAACGATGAGCTTCTTATCTGTGAACTGTGCAAGCTCTGCTTTCACCTTTTCGATCTCGGAACCACCCTTGCCGATTACGACACCAGGCTTAGCTGTATAAACGATGATCTTAACGCGATCGGATGCTCTTTCGATTTCAATCTTAGAGATTCCAGCGCTGTATAATCTCTTCTTTAAAAACTTTCTGATCTCGTGGTCTTCAACCAGATTGTCAGCGAAATCTTTTTCTGCGTACCATTTGGAATCCCAGTCTTTGATAACGCCAACTCTCAGGCCATGAGGATTAACTTTCTGTCCCATATTGTCCTCCTATCTCTCATTGAGCACGATTGTGATGTGGCTCATTCTCTTCTCGATTCTGTAAGCTCTACCCTGTGCTCTAGGTTTGATTCTCTTCATTGTCGGTCCTTTGTTTGCGTAGCATTCCTCGATGTAGAGGTTCTCAACGCTCATACCATTGTTATTCTCAGCATTTGCGATTGCTGATTTCAGTAACTTCTCTATAACGCTTGAAGCATATCTTGGATTGTATGCTAAAATACCAAGTGCTGTCTGTACATCCTTGCCTCTGATGGCATCAAGAACGAAACATGCCTTCTGAACAGATACTCTTGCGTAAGAAATCTTAGCTGAAGGTCTTGTATCTCTCTGCTCGTTTCTTTCTCTTTTGATTTGGGATCTATGTCCTTTTGCCATGGATGAACCCTCCTTTCAAAATATATGAAAATTATCTAACTTTTGACTTCTTCTCGTCTTTTCCGTGTCCTCTGTAAGTTCTTGTTGCAACGAACTCACCGAGCTTGTGGCCTACCATATCCTCTGTAACATATACAGGCACATGTCTTCTTCCATCATGTACGGCAAATGTATGACCTACAAATGATGGGAAGATTGTAGAACGGCGTGACCATGTCTTTATAACTGTTTTATCACCTGCAGCGTTCATAGCGTCTACTTTTTTAAGTAAGCTTTCGTCTGCAAATGGTCCTTTTTTAAGTGAGCGAGCCATAGGTTCTAACCTCCTTGTGAATCTGATTATTTAATCGCTTTACCATCTCTTCTTCTTACAATCAGCTTGTTAGAAGATTTGTTCTTCTTACGAGTCTTAAGACCAAGTGCCGGTTTACCCCATGGAGTACACGGTCCTGGACGTCCGATACTTGTCTTACCTTCTCCACCTCCGTGTGGATGGTCGTTAGGGTTCATTACGGAACCACGAACTGTAGGTCTGATTCCCATGTGACGCTTACGTCCTGCTTTACCAACATTGATCAGGTTGTGATCACCGTTTCCTACAACACCGATAGATGCGCGGCAGATGATCGGAACCATTCTCATTTCTCCTGAAGGAAGTCTCAGTGTAGCGTACTTTCCTTCTTTCGCCATCAGCTGTGCGCTGTTACCAGCGGAACGAACCAGCTGTCCACCTTTTCCCGGGTACAGCTCGATGTTGTGGATCTGTGTACCAACCGGAATCTCTGAAAGTGGAAGGCAGTTTCCTACTCTAACCTCAGCGCCAGCACCGTTCATAACTGTCATGCCGTCTGTAAGTCCTTCTGGAGCAAGGATGTATGCTTTCTCACCATCTGCGTAGCAGATCAGTGCGATGTTAGCACTTCTATTTGGATCATACTCGATTCCAACAACTGTTGCCGGAATTCCGTCTTTCTTTCTCTTAAAGTCGATAATTCTATATTTCTTCTTAGCTCCGCCGCCACGATGTCTTACTGTGATTTTACCCTGTGCGTTACGGCCAGCTTTTCTCTTCTTGGATTCGAGGAGGGATTTCTCTGGAGTTGTCTTTGTGATCTCTGAGAAATCAGAACCTGTCATCTGTCTTCTGGAAGGTGTATATGGGTTATATGTTTTGATTCCCATTACTGTCTCTCCTTTCGTTTGCTCTGATTATTTGTTTCACGGGTTTGCACCGTATAATGTCTTATTTTTTACAGACCTTCAAAGATTTCAATATCAGCGCTGTCTTCTGTCAGTGCTACTACAGCTTTCTTTGTCTTAGCTGTCTTTCCGAAAGTCATTCCACGTCTTTTGTTCTTACCATCAAGGTTCATTGTGTTGACGCTTTTTACTTTTGTACCGTTGAACATTTTTTCAACAGCTTCTTTGATCTGAGATTTTGTAGCCTCTGTGTGTACAAGGAATGTATATTTCTTGTCAGCCATAAGCTCCATGCTCTTCTCAGTTACAACTGGTTTAAGGATTACATCATAATACTGAATGTTTGCCATTATGCGTACACCTCCTCGATTGCTGCAACAACAGCTTTCGTAGCGATTACTGTGTTGTATTTCAGGATGTCATATACGTTGATTGTGTTTGTATGTGCTGTTTTAACATCCGGGATATTCTTTGCGGAAATCTCAACATTCTTGTTTCCATCTTCAAGAACTACCAGCGCTTTGTTAACGTTCAGGTTGTTCAGTACTGCCTGGAATTTCTTTGTTTTGATTTCGTCGAAATTAAGTTCATCAACAACGATGAATTTGTTCTCTTCTACTCTGGAAGTAAGTGCAGACTTAAGAGCTGCTCTCTTCTCTTTCTTATTCATTTTGAAGGAATAGTCTCTCGGAACTGGAGCGAATACAACTCCACCGCCTGTCCACTGTGGTGATCTTGTTGATCCCTGTCTTGCGTGACCTGTTCCTTTCTGTCTCCATGGTTTTCTTCCGCCACCGGAAACTTCAGAACGTGTCTTGGCTTTCTGTGTTCCCTGACGATTGTTTGCAAGCTGATTTACAACTGCCATGTGTACGAGGTGCTCATTAACTTCAACACCGAATACAGCATCGTTCAGTTCGATTGTATCAACTTCTTTACCTTCGATATTGTAAACAGATACTTTTGCCATCTGTATGTTCCTCCTTTCTTAGCTGTCAGACTAGTTTGCCTTCACTGTCTCTTTGATTGTTACCAGGCATTTCTTTGGTCCCGGTACAGAACCTTTAACGAGGATGAGATTGTTCTCTGCATCAACTCTTACTACTTCAAGATTCTGAACAGTGATCTTCTTGTTACCCATCTGTCCTGGCATCTTCTTACCTTTGAATACCTTACTTGGATCAGATGCTGAACCGTTAGAACCAGCATGACGATGGAACTTGGAACCGTGAGTCATAGGTCCTCTGCTCTGGTTGTGACGCTTGATTGCGCCCTGGAAACCTTTACCTTTTGAAACAGCAGTTGCATCAATCTTGTCTCCTGCTGCAAAGATATCAGCTTTAATTTCCTGAGCAAGTGTATACTCTTCAGCGTTCTCAAATCTGAATTCTTTTACATATCTCTTTCCGGATACGCCTGCTTTGTCAAAATGACCTTTTTCAGCTTTTGTCACACCGTTTCTGTGAGCGATGGACTTCTTTCCACTGTTGTCTTTTGTGACAATCTTTTCTTTCTTGTCAACATATCCAACCTGTACTGCGCTGTAACCGTCATTCTCAACTGTTTTAACCTGTGTTACTACACAAGGACCAGCCTGCAGAACTGTTACCGGAATCAGAACTCCGTCTTCTTCATTGAAGATCTGAGTCATTCCAACTTTTGTAGCTAAGATAGCTTTCTTCATTATAATTACCTCCTGTGATTTACAGCGGAACGCTTTCGCGCTCATCCTAAATTTTAGGAATACTGTTTAAAATTAAGATGTCCTTATTATTTGGACTTCATCTTGATGTCGATAAATACACCAGCTGGCATTTCTAATCTAGAAAGTGCATCAACAGTTTTCTGTGTTGGTGTGATGATATCGATCAGTCTTTTGTGAGTTCTCTGCTCGAACTGCTCTCTGGAATCTTTGTACTTGTGTACAGCTCTCAGAATTGTTACAACTTCCTTCTTAGTCGGAAGTGGTACCGGTCCACTCACCTGTGACCCGTTCTTTTTTACAGTTTCGATGATTTTCTTTGCGGATGCATCAACAAGCTGATGATCATACGCCTTCAATGTGATTCTCATTACTTGACTTGCCATAAAAAAAGTCGCCTCCTTTTCGTACTTTTCACATCAGTACGACAAGCGGTGACTGTACACTCTCCCGTGTGTGTCGTGAGAAACTCACACGTTGTTTCATACTCCTACCCTGGTTATCCCATTGGGGCAAATAGTAATCAGTTTTTGATTCGTACAGTGACTTGTCGCCAGTTTCCTAACTTGACATTCGCTCCACGGAAAACCTGCACCAGCTTATTCATTTGCCGGGCAGCAACCTCGCGCTTCATTGCTATCATGTCACAGCTCTCTTAGTATATCCGAGAGAGTGCAAAATTGCAAGTACTTTTTTTGTTTTTTTTCAAGTACAATCTTTTTCTTCTTTATTTTTGTGTTTTCTCATGTATATATATTTGATTATTGATCGATTCACTTCCTATTATATATAGAAGAAACTCGTTTTATATCATTATTGTTTCCCCCTTTTATTCAATACATGATGTGTTTAAACTGAACCCCATTTAATATTCTCATAATTCTCATAATTTTTTCTTCTCAAATACTTGACATCACTCTGTTCGAATGATATTATTATCTCGACTTGTAAGACCAAAGGCGGTTTTCCTATTTACTGAGGAGAAACTGTCTTTTTTTATTCGTTTTTACAGGTCAGATACTTCAGTTATCATGCAGTACGCTAACGCCGGATGTTTTCCCCAAGAATATCCCTGCCGCAGCAGTACCGTCAGCGCACAGCCTCTTTGTAGGAATTCCCCAGTTTCGTGTGCAGATGTTTCTGTCTGGTAACTAAAGGATCCTCTCAATTACATACCATAGAAATGACGTCGCCTGCTGGAGTTGCAGATCCAGCAAAGCGGCGTCATTTCCGTTATAATGCATTCTTGTTACTGTTCACACGATGTGCGACCAGCAACGCATTCTTTACTTTTATAAGAGTTTTTCTATCTCAGGAAATGGACTCAGACTCCTTTTCAATATTCCATGAATATATGCGATCACCATTCCATAGTTTGCAATCGGGATTCCCTGATCCTGTGCGCAACTGATCCTGTATTTCATTTCGCGTTCATTCAACATACACCCTCCACAATGAATGATCATTTTGTATGAACCAAGATCATCTGGGAATTCTGTTCCTGAAGAAGTCTCTATTACAAGTTCTTTCCCTGTATACTCTTTCAGCCAGCGTGGAATCTTCACCGTACCAATATCATCACACTGTCTGTGATGTGTGCACCCTTCACTGATCAGCACTTTATCACCGTCTTCCAGAATATCCAGTGCCTTTACTCCGTGTACCATTGTTTCCAGATTTCCTTTATATCTTGCAAATAGAATCGAAAAGGAAGTTAATAAGATATCCTTTGGTGTATCTTTTGACACTCTACCAAACACCTGACTGTCTGTAATAACCATCTTCGGCTTTCTTCCAAGTGAAGCTAATGTTCCTGCAAGTTCTGTTTCTTTTACAACAATAGCAGATGCATCTGCATCCAAAATGTCACGAATCGTCTGCTGCTGTGGCAAAATCAGGCGTCCCTTTGGTGCCGCACTGTCAATCGGCACAACAAGCACTACAAAATCGGATGGTTCAAGAAGATCTCCAACAATCTTTCGTTCTTCCTCTTCCTTTCCTTTCAATGCTCCAAGTTCTTCCTTCAGCTCATAAATTCCGCTTTTATCCGCTGCACTTACAAGAAGAATCTTCTCTTTCTCTGTTTTCAAATAACTTGCGGTATTTTCCTGTACCCGCAATCTCTCATCTTCTTGTGTAAACCGTTCACATTTATTCAGTACTATTATATAAGGTATGTTCTTTTTCTGAATCCGCTCTGTTATCTTGAGATCTTCTTCACTGACGCCACACGTTCCATCAATCACGACAACAGCAATGTCTGTCTTATTCAACACCTGATAGCTCTTCTTCACACGAAGTTCACCCAGTTCACCTTCATCATCAATTCCAGGAGTATCCATCATCACAACAGGACCCAACGGAAGAAGTTCCATTGTCTTATAAACCGGATCCGTTGTTGTTCCTTTCACATCAGAAACTACCGCAAGATCCTGTCCTGTTACCGCATTCATCACGCTTGATTTTCCAGCATTGCGCTTACCAAAAAAGCCGATGTGCACTCGTTCGGACACCGGCGTCTGATTCATACCCATATTCTTTTTCCTTTCTTTTGGCGGAGACATGTGGGAATCGAACCCACCCGGGACGTACCACGCCCCACACTGGTTTTGAAGACCAGGAAGCACACCAGTTACTCTTCTGCCTCCATAATACTTAGACAATTCATCATTGATCTATTTATTAAGAAACGGAGCAAACGCCAGCTGATATCTGGTCATCCGCTCCGCCATCTGATTCTATCCTAACAGAATCTTTCTTTTCTGTAAATCACAATTGCTTACATCAGTTCCTCTGCCATCTTCTCGATGTCCGCTTTATTCTGCTCATCCATAGAAGACATAATCTTTACTGAAGTCTCAAGCCATGTGATATTCTTGCTCTTCTCAAACATGCCTGTCATCACTTTACCAGCCATAGAAGCCCAGGATCCGTTCTCAATCAGACCAATTGTCTTATTCTGATAGTTACGCTCTGTCAAGTGCTCGATAAATGTCTTCATGACCGGGAATACATCTCCGTTATAAGTTGTTGAAGCAAGAACGATCTTACCGTAACGGAACGCATCTTCTACAGCCTCTGCCATATCCTCACGGGCAAGGTCTGTTACTACGACCTTAGGGCATCCTTTTTCTTTCAGCTTCTCAGCAAGAAGTTCAACTGCCTTCTTTGTATTTCCATAAACAGATGTGTACGCGATCATAACACCTTCAGATTCTGTTCCATAAGAAGACCATGTATTATACTGTCCAATGTAGTGCTCCAGATTCTCTGTAAGAACCGGTCCATGCAGCGGGCAGATTGTCTGAATATCCAGTGTTGCTGCAACCTTCAAAAGATTCTGAACCTGTGCTCCGTATTTTCCAACAATTCCGACATAGTAACGGCGTGCTTCGCAATCCCAGTCTTCCTCTGCATCAAGCGCTCCAAACTTACCGAATCCATCCGCAGAGAAAAGAACCTTATCCTTGCTATCGTATGTTACCATCACCTCCGGCCAATGTACCATCGGTGCAAATACAAATGTAAGTTCATGTTTTCCAAGTGTCAGTGTATCTTTATTCTTCACTTCCAGCTTGTTCTCGTCTGCAAGTTTCAGGTCACGGAAGAAGTTTCCGATCATTGTAAATGTCTTTGCATTTCCAACCACCTTTATATTCGGATATACTTCCAGAAATTTCTGAATATTTGCTGAATGATCCGGCTCCATGTGCTGAATGATCAGGTAATCAGGTGTTGCTCCATTCAATACATCTGCAATATTCTTCAGCCACTCATCGCCAAAAGCTGCATCCACAGTATCCATAACCGCAATTTTCTCATCATTGATCACATAGGAATTGTAAGCCATGCCATTCGGCACGATATACTGACCCTCGAATAAATCAATGTTGTGATCATTTACACCTACATATAAAATGTCATCTGTAATTCTCATATTATGCTCCTTCTCTGCCGAACTATCAGCAGTCTTTTCATTACCGCCCCCACTGATCTGTGAGCAGCACTTTTTCCGTTACTGTACACTCTCGTGTGAACAGTAACCTTTTTTCTTTTATTACTGAATAGAGTATAGCGCAAACCGCCCTCAGAATCAACGTTCATTCTCATATTCTCGTTTCTTTTTTGGAAACATGATTACTTTTCACTTCCATATCTATCGCTCCACTGTTCAACACAGATTATGCGCATTTTGCCTTGAATCCAAAGATTAGACCATGCACTCATGAAGTTCTTCTCTCTCAATCCCCTTTTCCTGCATTACATGCTTGATCTGTTCTACCGCCTCAAGCGGTGCCGCCCAGGCAAGTCCACAACCGGCCGAGATTACTCTTGGCACCGGAATCAGTCTGCCCGGTACCTCCTCTGCCTTGCACGCTTTTTCCATCGCCATCGCATCCGCAGTTGTGTGAAATGTCACCACAAGTTTTAATTCTTTCTTTCTCATTTATGCGATCTCCTGTTTTCCTCTTATCTTTCTTAAAAAATCACAGATTGCCCAGGCAATACTCATACCTGCCGCAATCCCCAATGCATATAAAAATGTATCTCGTCCATAATTCCATGCCTGATGTAAATTTCCTTCAACAACACTTCTCATACAATAATAAAGCGTGCTTCCTGGAATCAGTGGAATCACCGATGTTACAAAAAATGAAGTTGAAGTACTCCTGCAACTACGTGCAAGTATCTCCGCATATAAGTCGATTCCAAAAGCTGCTGCCAATGTCGGGAAGAACACACCTCCCCAGAATCCTCTGCAGATGATAAATAACAGCCAGCCCAGGAAACCGCCAAGTGCCGCCAATGGAAGGTGTTTCTTCTTCATATGAAACAATATGCCAAATGCAACCGAACCCGCTGCGCCTGTAAATAATTGAACAATATACGTCATCAACCAATCCTCCCAATCAGAAATATTGCTCCGATAAATCCAAGTGCAAGCACTGCTGCAAGAAGCATTGCCTCTATAAAACGCATAACCCCAGATATCGTATCTCCAATCAATATATCACGAATTGCATTTGTTGCCATCAATCCCGGGATCAATAACATAATATCACCAATCATAATCTTATCCACGTGCAGAGCCGGAAAAATTCTCGCCATAACACAAATAAAACATCCCGCAAGAAATGATGCCACAAATTGAAACGTCACTTCATTCATGCAATACTTTCTTATATGTCTCTGTGCTCCCCAGATTAAGATGCCTGCTAATCCGGCCAGTAATGCATCCCAAAGATTTCCTCCATAGAAAAGCGCAAAACTAAAAGCTGCCAGAATACTCCCTGCGAGTTTTCCTGTCTGTGTCGGAACAACTTTGTCAATCTGATTGAAGACTTTCCTGAGTTCTTCAGGAGACATAGGATTCTGGCAAAACTGTCTACTCAAATTATTCAATTTCTCCAGCTTCTCAAAATCATTTCCTCCGGTCTTTCGGATTCTCCTTGTCTGAGTTCGTACATTTTCTTCTGGAAATTCCATTGTAATAACAATACTCGATGTGATCACGAACACATTCATCTGTGTTGCACCGCATGCATATCCCATACGGTTCAATGTATCTTCTACACGAAATATCTCCGCCCCGCTTGAAAGCAGCGCATCTCCGATATCAAGAAATACATGCAGATATTTTGTTGAAATATACATGCTGTTATCCTCACACTTTCCTTTTTCTCAACTCTCTTATTATAACCGAAACCAAACAAATAGAAAACATTTTTCATTACTAAAATGCTCCCTTTACCAAATTCACATCCAGTAAAGGGAGCAGGGCTTTTTACTATTTCATCTTACTCGATCACAACAGCAAATCCATCTTCGATTTCTTCTACTGTTGTTTTCTTTCCGTGATCCTTTGCAAATTTCTCCACATTTGTTTTCTGATGTGGTTCTGTCACAAGAACCTTTACCGGACTATTGTCACTTTTAATCGCTTCTGCTGTCAGCATCAATGGTTCTGGACAAGATAATCCTCTTGCATCTACTTCTCTCATAACTATTTTCTCCTTATTTTGCTTCGCTTCTCTTGTTTGTAAATGCGATTACAAAACATACAATAATACAAATAATTGCTGCGATCTTACCTGCTGGCGGAACAGCTCCGGCTACGATCTCACCTGTCTCAGCATTCAGTGCTGTTCCACTTGCTGCCAGGCCAAGGTTATGTGCAAGTGCTCCACCTGCAAACATACCGATCACTGTTACTCCTGCATCAGATGATCCCTGACCTGCAAGTACAAGCTGACGCAGCGGGCATCCTCCTGCAAGAACTGCTGCAAATCCTACTGCATACATTCCAAGAATGCTCCACAGGTGCTGGGAGTGAGCGATCACTCCAGGTGTATTGAATGCAAGAACAAAATGTCCTGTTGCAACATTATATACAAGCATAACTGCGAAGAATCCTACAACGATTGTGATCAGGTCAAAGTTCTTCATAAGAATGATATCACGGATACTTCCTGCGAAACACATTCTTGATTTCTGAGCAAATGCTCCAAAGAGAAGTCCACCGATCAAAGAAATAATGATTGGTGCATGCATACTTCCAGGACCTGCTGTACTACTCTTTAAAAGATTTGTTCCAAGTGCAAGTACAAGTACTGCAACGATTCCAATGAAATACATAAGCGGTGCGATAAATGAACTTTCCTGATATCCTGCTACTTCACCGGCAATAACTCCACCTATCATAGCAATAACCGGAAGTTTTGCTCCACATGGGATAAATGTTGCTGTCATGATTGTAAGACGTCTGTCGTTGTCCTGCTCAATTGTCTTAGAAGCCATGATTCCAGGGATTCCACATCCTGAAGAAATCAGAAGCGGAATAAAGCTCTTGCCTGAAAGTCCGAAATGTCTGAACACACGGTCCATGACGAATGCGATACGTACCATGTATCCACAGTCTTCAAGAATAGACAGGAAGAGGAACAGAATCGCCATCTGTGGAACGAATCCAAGTACTGCTCCAAGTCCGCCGATGATACCATCCACTACAAGTCCGTTGATCAGATCACTTGCTCCCACATTTGTAAGGAATCCTCCAACTGCCTCCTGAATGGCTCCAACGAATGTATCATTTGTCCAGTCTGTTACAAATGTACCTACTGTTGTGACAGATATGTAATATACAAGCCACATAACTGCAATGAAAATCGGAATACCGAGGATACGGTTTGTAACGATACGGTCAATTTTATCCGATGTTGTCAGTTTTTCTTTTGCTTTTTTAACAGTAGTTCCTACAATTTTCTGAATAAACTGATAACGTCCGTCAGTTACAATACTTTCCATATCGTCATCATGTTTCTTTTCCAGTTTTGTTCTTTCATCTTCAACAACTGCTTTTGCTGCACCTGAGAGCTTTATCTGATCTACAACTTTGCTGTCATTTTCAAGGAACTTTACAGCGTACCATCTTTTCTTATCTTCTGTAATTGTATCAGGAAGGATTTCCTTTACGCTATCTACAGCAGCTTCTATATCTTTTGCAAAGATCTCACTAGGAAGTTTTACTTCCTTCTGCTTTGCAACTTTGATTGCTTCATCGATCAGTTCATCCAAACCTTTCTGCTTCAATGCTGAAATCTCAACAATTGGGCATCCGATCAGCATGGAAAGACGTTTTACATCAATCTTAATGCCTCTCTTAGCGAGAAGATCGCACATGTTCAATGCGATTACAACCGGTACTCCTGTCTCAACAAGCTGTGTTGTAAGATACAGGTTACGTTCGATGTTAGTTGCGTCAACAAGATCAACGATTACATCCGGATTCTCATTCAGAACGTAATCACGGCTGACAACCTCCTCAAGTGTATATGGAGAAAGGGAATAAATTCCCGGAAGGTCAGTTACTGTAACGTCTTCCTTTTTGTATTTCTTATTCTTGATCTTACCTTCTTTTTTCTCTACCGTTACTCCCGGCCAGTTTCCAACATACTGGTTTGCTCCTGTAAGAGCATTAAACAGTGTTGTCTTACCGCAGTTCGGGTTTCCTGCAAGTGCAATTGTGATTGCCATTACTCTCTTTACCTCCTTAAAATCTAGAATCTCTCATCAGGTTCTTTGTATCTGTAGGCTTATTTAACCTCTACACACTGTGCATCTGCCTTTCTGACAGTAAGCTCGTATCCACGAACTGTAATTTCAACCGGATCACCAAGTGGTGCAACTTTTCTGATAAAAAGTTCACTTCCTTTTGTTATTCCCATATCCATAATACGGCGTTTGTAAGCACTGTCTCCTTCGATTTTTGTAACTACAACAGTAGTTCCTACTTTTGCATCACCTAAAGTCATAACACATACTCCTTCCTTACTTTACTCATCACTTTTTCAGCGTCTCAATCAGATCATGATATGGCGCGCCATATCAGCATTTACTGCTACTCTCGAATCTTTAATATTAACAATAACGTTACCGCCAATTGCAGATAGCACGACCACTTCTGCTCCGGGCACAAATCCAAGATTCGCAAGAAAACGCTTTGTCTCATCATTTCCGCTTACTCTCTTAATTGTATTGGTTTCGCCAATGTTGGCCATTGTAAGTGGCATAATCTCACGCTTCTTTCTTAAATGATATTAGAATCCATTCTCATTTGATATAGATTATTAAAAACAGTTGAGATTGATAATTTTTTTTCATTTTCTCTTCTGTTCGTAAGTTAGTATATGCTAATTCTCATTAGTTGTCAATGACTAATTTATATTTTTTTAATTTTTCTGTTCCGTGTAAATCGGAATTGGGGAATCAAAATTTGTCTGGCAAATCATTTGCTGTAGGGAATAAATTATGATATACTAAGCAAAGACATGAAAATTCACTGTAAATAGTGATACAGATAAATTATAATTTATAT
>OMGA01000679.1_pt1 | contig 13592 bp, 11 predicted proteins | sample 1674211 | NCBI WGS metagenome assembly OMGA01 (sample SAMEA103958152, study PRJEB25191) | human gut metagenome | biome: human-associated habitat [ENVO:00009003]; feature: intestine environment [ENVO:2100002]; material: feces | place: Germany | collected 2013/2015
AAGAATCAAGTAGATCTATCATTCTCCGGGCTTTCCGTACCGTTGACAATCGAGGTGAATATCGATCAGATGGGAAAAGCCTTGTCGCAGATATTGGATAATAGTATATATGCGGTCTTGAAAAAGGCCGGAGAGCCGGGATATCAGCCTTCTGTCTCGTTGGTATTGCGTATTCAAGCGGATAAGCTGCAAGTGGTTATCCGTGATAATGGCGTCGGTATAGAAGAAACGATAAAGACGAAAGTCTTTTCTCCGTTCTTTACCACCAAACCGACCGCGGAAGCGGCAGGAACAGGTCTTTACTTGAGTCGGGAGGTCGTTTTGAACCATAAGGGTACGATCGCTATCGAGTCTGAGAAAGATAAATATACGGAAGTTACGATTACGTTGCCTATTTATAGTTAGGAAAGGAGGTTCATCATGATACAGGATTTACATACCGAGATCGATCGGTTAAAAAGGCGAATTAAACTTTGCGAGCGGATTACGCTGGGTAGCTTGGTCGGTATTTGTGTATCTGTGAAGTTCGGTCATCAAGAATGGATCGGATTGCTTTTCTTGATTCTGTTTTGCCAGATCTCTAAGTTGGTTTTCAAGCGGAAACTCAAACAAAAAGAGTATTTGGTGAAAGAGGTAGAGGAGCGTACGCAGGAGATCCGTTCGGAGAAAGATGCGATCCAAGAGGAATCCGAGAAATTGGCGGCGGCTTTGAAAGCCTTGGGTGAGGCGCAGGACGAGCTGGTCCGTAAGGAACGGATGGCTACCGTAGGGCAATTGACCCAAGGTTTGGTGGACCGTATCTTGAACCCACTGAATTATATCAATAACTTCGCAAATCTGACATCGGGGTTGGCCAAGGATCTCCGGGAAAATCTGGATAGTCAGAAAGAGCATCTGAAACCGGATGTGTATGATGACTCGGTAGATTTGCTGAATATGATGACCAGTAATTTGGAGAAGATCTCTGAGCATGGTTTCAATACGGTCCGTATCGTTAAGGCGATGGAGGAATTGCTGAAAGACCGAAGAGGTAATCTTACGCTTACCAACATAAACGGATTATGCCGGATCGCCTTGGATAAATTGAAGAAAACGTATGAGCAGGATATTCAAGAGAAGAATATCCGGATTATTTTCGATAATTTGACGCTGTCTTTGATGATGGAGGTAAACGTGGAGCAGTTCAGTAAGGTTCTGGCCGGGATATTGAAAAATTCCATGTATGCCCTGTTGAAGAAATCGGAGACCGTGACTTTTAGTCCGGAGATATTCCTTGGATTGAAGGTCAATAAGGATATGCTGGAAATAACGATCCGGGATAATGGGTCCGGTATCGACGAGAATATAAAAGATAAGATATTCGCTCCTTTCTTCACGACAAAGACAACGGGGGAAGCGGCTGGCGTAGGGCTTTACCTATGCCGTGAGATCGTGCAAAACCATCGGGGAACCATCGAGGTGGAGAGTAAGAAAGGAGAATATACCCAGTTTCTAATTACGATCCCTGTATATCAACCGAAAACAATTACACCGCCTAAAGAGGAGGAATAGATATGGAAGACCAGAGTAAGGAAATAGAACGGCTACGTTTGCAAGTGAAGAACTTAGAGAAATTATCTTCTTTAGGTATGTTGAGTGCCGGGATCGCGCATGAGATTCAGAATCCGCTCAACTTTGTCATCAATTTCAGTAAGCTGTCCTCTAAGTTAGTGGATGACTTGGAAGATATATTAGAAGAAGAGAAAGATGTCTTGCCTCCGGAATCTTGGGAGAAGCTGACCGCCTTGCATGAGGAGTTTAGCGAGATCGTTAACGATTTGCATGGTAACTTGAAGAAGATCGAGGAACATGGAAACCGGGCGACAAGTATCATCCGGGGTATCTTGCTTTATTCCAGAGGGAAGGATGACGAGTACATCCCTACGGATATCAAGAATCTGGTGAAGGAATATGTTTGGCTGGCTTATCATTCGATGCGAGCGAACTATAAAGGTTTCAATATTGCGATCCGGGAGCATTACGAGGAGGGGCTTCCGATGCTGAAAGTGATCCCGCAGGATTTGAGCCGTGCGGTATTGAATGTCATGAATAACGCTTGCTATGCGGTCTATAGTAAATCCAAGCTCTCGCCGATCGGGTATGAGCCGGTTATATCCGTGGATCTACGGAAGGAGGGAGATTCTTTAAGATTAAGTATCGAGGATAATGGTATCGGTATGCCGGAGAATATCCGGGAGCAGATATTCTCCGCGTTTTTTACCACGAAACCGGTGGGAGAGGGAACTGGCTTGGGGCTATCTATCACTCGATCCATTATAGAGGAGAAGCATGACGGGAAGATAGAGGTGGAATCGAAAGAGGGTGAGTTTACCCGTTTCATATTCCTTATTCCATTAACGAAATAAACAGAAGAATTATGGCGATCAAGATATTAAGCGTAGACGACGAACAGGATCTGGAAGCGTTGCTAACCCAATATTTCCGTCGGAAGATCCGTAAGGGAGAGTATGAGTTCTCCTTTGCCCATAATGGTTTGGAGGCGTTGAGGATGATGTTGGACCATCCGGACTTTGATATCATATTGAGCGATATCAATATGCCGGAGATGGATGGCTTGACATTGCTGACGAAGATTAACGAGATGCGTAACCCGGCCTTGAAATGTATCATCGTATCGGCTTACGGGGATATGGAGAATATTCGTACCGCCATGAACCATATAGAAATTGAAAGAGACATCGTTTTGGAGGTACGTCTCCGTCTGCCTCGCTATGCCGGAATCGCTTATATCGGGGAATGGTTCCGCCCAGTGCATCAGCCAACCGGGATAAAACTCGGCTACCATATACGGGCCTACTCCCCCGTGATACTCGTTCACCACCTTTTTCAAGTTCTCCACGTTGCTCTCCCCGTTCGCCGTAGGCAACGCTCCCGGGGTGGAACCGCCCTCGAACAACCAGCTTCCGTCCGAGGTGAACAGAGGCACGTTGAAACCGGCGTCCGCCAATTGCCGCTTGATCTTGGCGTTGTAGCGGCGATGCTCCTCCAAGGGGATATCCTTACGTTGCGCCACGTAAGAGCCGAACTCGTTCTCGGCCTGCACCATGATGATAGGGCCGCCTTTCGATACCTGCAAGTCGCCGACCTGCTCGTAAAGCTTATCGATATAAAGCTTCGTGCGTTTCAAGAACTCCGGGTTATCCCGGCGGATCTCCATGCCCGGTATATTCTGCAACCACCACGGATAACCACCGAACTCCCACTCGGCGCATACGTACGGGCCGGGACGGAGGATTACCATCAATCCCTCCTCTCCCGCTATCCGGATATACTCGGCCAGATTCTTGTCTCCCTCGAAATCCCATTTACCCGGCTCCGTCTCGTGCAGGTTCCAGAAGACATAGGTAGCGACCGTATTCAAGCCCATCGCTCGCATCATCCGAAGGCGATGCCGCCAATATTGATGAGGGATACGAGGGTAATGCATCTCACCCGAGAGGATCGGGGTTACCTTCCCGTTTACATAAAAATGACCGTCCTTGATCTCGAACGTACGTTTCTCCTTGGCGAACGAGCCGACAGGTATCAGCATCAAAAGGAGCAATAGATAGGCGATTTTCTTTTTCATGGAATCCATGTGTTATAAAGATTTATTTTTAGGTTTAAGATCTCGTGGCAAATGTATGTAAATAAAAAGAGGATGCCAAATAAATGACATCCTCTCTAGCTTATATATTATATAATGTATAAGTCTGTATTAAGCTTGCTCCAACTGCAAAGTCTTAGTCGGCTGGTCGCAAACCTCCGTCGGACCGAAGTATTGAATCGGGCCCGGATATACGTAATCTGTATTCAACGCCCACTGATCGCGTTTAGCAGCAAATGTCAGGAACGGTTTTCCGTCCAGTTTCACCAATGCTTTCTGGATTACCGGTTTCATTTCGCCATGACGACGTTCCATGTTCATCATCATTGTAATGGGCACACCGCCTGCGATCCATTCAGCAGCAGGAGCAGTTGTATTACGTACAGATGACATGTAACCGGTCTTACCGTTAGCAATCAACATAGAAGCTGTGTAACCCAAAGAGTAGCAGTAGTCAGCGTCGAAGTTTGATGGAGCAGCGCAACGGCCTTCGTAACCGAAGAAGTGATGCTGAGCGGCAAATTTACCTACATACTTGCCTTCTTCCTTCCACTGAGCCAATTTAACGGCTACCATATCAGACAACAGCTTTTCTGTTTCAATCAGTGATACCTGTACGTTTCCGTGCGGGTCACGATCCAAAGTAAGCTGACGTGCAACGCCTTCGGGCAGAGAAGCATAGATTTCCGAGTTTTCCTTAGAAAGCTTGGAGATGATATATTCACGTTGGTGAGATTTCTTGATCAATGCGAACTCTGATGCGTTAGCAGCCAGGAAGTCGTTCAATTCAGCGATCAATCTCTTCATTGCGGGGATGAATTCGATCAAACCTTCAGGTATCAACACTGTACCGAAGTTATTACCTTGTGCAGCGCGGTTAGCCACTACCTGAGCAATGTAAGTAACCACATCATCCAATGACATGTTCTTCTCTTCCACTTCTTCTGAAACGATACATACGTTAGGTTGAACCTGCAAAGCACATTCCAAAGCGATATGAGAAGCCGAACGTCCCATCAGCTTGATAAAGTGCCAGTATTTGCGGGCAGAGTTACAGTCACGCTGAATGTTTCCGATTACTTCAGAGTAAGTTTTACAAGCCGTATCAAAACCGAAAGAAGTTTCAATCATCTCGTTCTTCAAGTCACCGTCGATAGTCTTCGGACAACCGATAACCTGAACACCGCAGTTCTTCGCAGCATAGTATTCTGCCAATACACAAGCGTTTGTGTTTGAGTCATCACCACCGATAATTACCAATGCCTTGATGCCCAATTCCTTGATGATTTCCAGACCTTTATCAAACTGTTCTTCCTTTTCCAGTTTGGTACGTCCCGAACCAATGATATCGAAACCACCGGTATTACGGTATTCGTCGATAATATCAGAAGTCAGTTCCATATAATTATGGTCTACCAAACCACCGGGGCCCAGAATGAAACCATACAGTTTGCTGTCTTTGTTCAATGCTTTGATACCGTCGAACAAACCGGAAATAACATTGTGTCCGCCGGGAGCCTGTCCACCAGACAAGATGACACCTACGTTGATGGCAGGCATATTGACAGCTTCGCCTTCAACGAACTGAATCAACGGCATACCGTAAGTGTTAGGGAACAAAGCCTTGATGGCTTCCTGGTCAGCAACAGACTGTGTAGGTTCGCCTTCCTTTACTTTTACAGCGCCTTTCAACGCTTTAGGAAGTTTGGGCTGATAAGCAGCTCTGGCAATTTGTAATGCACTTTTAGTCATATTCTATTATTCTATTTAAAGGTGTATAATTTCATTTATAATTCATGTGCAAATTTCGTTCTTTTTTCGCAAATATGAAAACGTATACAAATAAAAATGCTACCTTTACCGCGAATTTAGAATTATGTATTAACTTAAAACATTACATTTATGGCAAGTAGAAGAAATTTAAAGAAAAAAATAACCAATATAGCAAGTGATTTGTTTTTAGTCAGTTTGATGGAAGGTGTTAACCGTGAAGTGGTTTGCAACTCTGTACACAATGTGATCAAACTGATTACACGCATCAGCCACACCGAGCCGGGTAACGTAAAAGGATTCTACAAGAAATTGAACGAAGATCTGAACAAAGAAATCAAAGTGGTTGCAGACGAACTGGCTAAAGCTACAAAAGCATAAGATTTAAGGAATGAAAAAAGCTATTTGTAGTTTTATCTACTACAAACTGTTGGGATGGAAGACCAAGGTGTCTGCTCCCGATTATGATAAATATATTATCTGTGCCGCCCCACATACCACCAATTGGGACTTATTCATAGGCAAACTGTTTATGGGAGCTATAGGCCGCGAAACTGGTTTTATGATGAAAAAGGACTGGTTCTTCTGGCCTCTAGGCCCTATTTTCCGCTGGATGGGAGGGATTCCCGTAGACCGTAGCCGCAAGACTTCATTGGTGGACCAGATGATCAAGATTGCCAAATCGAGTCAAAAATTCCATCTGGCTATCACTCCGGAAGGGACACGCAAAGCCAATCCCAACTGGAAAAAAGGATTCTATTATATTGCACAAGGGGCCGGTCTGCCTATTATTCTGGTAGCCATCGATTACGCAAAAAAGTGCATTACAGCCGAAAAGGTGATACATCCCAGCGGTGATTTGGACAAGGATATGCGTGAGATCAAGTTGTATTACAAGAATTTCAAAGGCAAATATCCTGAAAATTTCAGCATCGGGAAAGTAGAATAATCCCCGTCTGTTATAATTCTTTTTAAATAAGGGAACACTGATTATACGGATTAAAACAAAATCCGCATAATCAGTGTCATTGTATCTATTCTCTTACCACGCTCTCATCCCCATCCTCAAAATTATTCTTCTCTATCTTCACATTCCGGGTGTGAAGCAAGTGGAAACGAGTCTTATTATGATGGAAAGCCGGATAATCTGTATTCTGGCGGATCACATTGTTTTTAAAGACCAATCCGTCAATGGATTTTGCAAAAAGAACGGGGCGGTCAAAGGTTTCAAAATAGTTGTCTTCAATCACCACTCCTTTTTCTCCTTTTCCACCATGGAAATATTTTTTCTGATGCTCCAAATCGGGAATCTCCGGATAAATAGAGATAACAGCTTCCGTAAACTGGAACATATTAGTCAATGCATTGATAAAACGATTGTTACGAATCAGCACGTTCCGGCAAGCTCCCGTTTCAAACCAACCATTGCAATCACCACAAAGCAGAATAGCCGTCCCCGAAGTATGGTCAAACAGGTTACGCTCTACTACCGTTTTCAAAGGAGTGCTGAATAAAGTACCCCGTGCGCGATTATTACGAATGACATTATCCGCAAAATAAACTTCCGGACACCAAGACAGGTTTTCAATACCAAAGCCTTCTTTATCCGTAATCTCCGCATCCAAAGGCTCGGCAAAAGTGATACGATATTCTTTTGCACCTTTCACCGTATCTTTGTCATTGGGCAGGATTTCCTTCACCCGGTTCTTTCCACCGGTCAGTTCCATGGTGGCGGAACGTACAAATTGTACTTCATCGCCATTCACGCCCCATTCGAATCCGTATGCTTGCGGATGCATGTATTGAGCAATCACTGTATGGTCATCAAGGCGTTGCTTGATTTTCAAATAAGTACCATGTACATTAATCGCATCATCCATCATTCCTTCATACAGCCCGTTTCGGGAATCAATCTTGCCTCTGCAACTGGAGAAATGAGTAGCATCCGCCTGCGTGGTAAAATAACGAGGATCCTTATCGCCACGAAGACAAACGCTGAATTCATCCAACGTGATATTTTCACATAACTGAGCCAATAATCCCATGCCTTCTGCATAATGCACTTTCACATTCTGCAAACAAGTATTTTTGTCACCGGACAAGAATATACCCGGAGCAGGACGATAATAAGTACGAAGAGCCACCACTGTCCCCGGTTTCAACCGGGCATCTTTCCATTGAGGAGCATGGTAGACACGTGGAGAAACTTCTTTCACCCCTTCCATAGGACACCATAAGTCACTAGTGCGGTATACCAGACGCTTTGTCTTTTCTTCAAAAGCGATCCCTCCCTGGGGAGCACTGGACCAGCCTTCACCGTATGCTTCGAAAAAACCTTTCTCATTGATACGGCATTTCACCCATGCGGCAGGTTCAAAAGTAATTCCCTCCTCTCCGCTTTCCAATATCTTGACCTGAGCAATATGAGGAGTCTCAAAATCTATGCTGAAATTACGCAAAGTACAATTCTCTGAACGAAGCAGAGAAAGTGGAAGCATACGCCCATGAAAGATAAAATCAGCACCCTGTCCGTCCACCGTCAGCCCCTTCCAATCCTCCAGAGGAAAACCTACCGTTTTCGGATTATCCTGGTCATGGTTGGAAATATAATACTCACGGACAGCCGCCCCTTCAGGATGGAAATCGTAACGTCCGGATTCAAAAAGCAGAGTGACCTTATCACCCAAAGCAACTTGAGACTTGATGTCTTGTAACGCCTTCTGCAATTTGGGTGAAAGATTCTCGTGTGTGTCCGGTACCAGACCATAATTTCGCATTTCGACTACTTTACTTCCGGCAAAAGCGGAAACAGCGAGCCATACGAAGCAGAAATTAAAGATAATTCGTTTCATTTAGGTTCATTATAGATTAGTTAGAATGACAAAACTAACAAAAATTCCTAACTTCGCAACCATAAATAAAGAAGAAAACAACATGAAAAAGATATTTTTGTCCTTCCTGCTGGTGATGGTAGGAATATCGCACACTTTGGCACAAGGGTTAGATGGTAATGTGGAACAACGTCTAAAAGATTTTTTCACCCGGTACGAAACATCTTATGCCAACATAGGTAAGTGTAAATTAGACCGTTATGAAGTAAATCATGACAAAAAAAGGCTGAATGTATATGCCAGCCCCAGCTTCGGCTACCAACCGTTTACCCCCGAAAAGACAGAAGCTATCTACCGGTTACTTAGACAAAGCCTACCCGGTCCTGTAAATTATTACGATATAACCATCTATGCCGATGGCAAATCAATCGAAGACCTGATTCCCAACTATCTGAGAAAGAAACAGGACAAAAGCCGCTTATGGCAACGGACAGATTATAAAGGTGATCCATGGGTAAAAAATATTTCCCGCCCCTTTACTGCCGGCAAAGGACTGGAAGGCAGACACATCGCCCTTTGGCAAAGCCACGGAAAATATTATAAAAAGGACAAGGGATGTTGGGAATGGCAACGTCCCCGACTGTTCTGTACCACAGAAGACTTGTTCACCCAATCATTCGTCATACCTTATATTATACCCATGCTGGAAAATGCGGGAGCCATAGTTTATACCCCTCGTGAACGTGACTGGCAACGCAATGAGGTGATTGTGGATAATGATACCCATCCCCAAGGTTGCATCTATCAGGAGATAAAAAGCCGGAAAGGTAAATGGAAAACCGCCCCCACCCCGGCATTCGCTCAAAAACGATTGGTTTACCGGGACGGACAAAATCCTTTTGAAGAAGGTACAGCCCGCTTTGCCTCCACCGAGAAAAAACCGGAAAAAGCCTTTGCACAATGGATTCCCCGTATTCCCGAAACAGGAAAATATGCCGTCTATGTGACTTATCAGACTTTACCCGGAAGTGTGAGTGACGCCAAATATCTGGTTTTCCATAAAGGGGGTGTCACTGAATTTCTAGTCAATCAACAAATAGGGGGAGGCACCTGGGTTTACCTGGGCACTTTCGAGTTTGATAAAGGGACCAACGATTACGGCATGGTGGTATTAAGTAATGAGAGTAGACAAAAAGGAGTGGTATGCGCCGATGCCGTCCGTTTTGGCGGAGGAATGGGAAACATATCGCGCGGTGGAAAAACCAGCGGCCTGCCCCGCTACCTGGAAGGGGCACGCTACGCCGCACAATGGTCGGGCTTTCCCTATCCGGTTTACAGTCCCAGTGAAAGTAAGAATGACTATACCGACGATATAAACGCCCGCAGCCGGATAATCAATTATCTCAGCGGAAATTCTGTGTACAATCCAAAGGAGAAAGGATTGGGCGTTCCTTTTGAAATGACCTTGGGAGTGCACAGCGATGCAGGTTTTTCCAAAGAAGATGATTTAGTAGGCACGCTGGGTATTTATACCACCGATTATAATAACGGTGAACTGAATGCCGGCATCTCCCGTTATGCTTCCCGTGATTTGGCAGATATGGTCTTGACCGGCCTGCAACGGGATATCTCCGCCCAATTCGGTATCCGGTGGCAACGCCGCAGCCTGTGGAACCGCAATTACAGCGAAACTCGTCTGCCTGCCGTTCCCTCGATGATTCTGGAACTCCTCTCCCATCAGAACTTCGCCGATTTGAAACTAGGACACGATCCGCGTTTCAAGTTTACCGTAGGGCGTTCTGTTTACAAATCTGTACTAAAATATCTGAGTACCATGCATGGAACGGATTATGTAGTCCAACCTTTACCGGTAAATAACTTTGCCATTCACTCCGGAAGTAGGAAAAACACCTTCCAACTAACTTGGCAAGCGGTAGACGACCCGTTGGAACCGACTGCCAAAGCTCAACAATACATTGTCTATACCCGTCTGGGGCATGGTGGATTTGACAATGGAACGTTAGTACGCGGTACTGAATATATCTTCGAAGCCGAACCGGGACTGGTATATAGTTTTAAAGTTACCGCAGTCAACAAGGGCGGAGAAAGTTTTCCTTCCGAAATCCTGTCAGCCTATCAGGCAAAGAAAAGTAAAGGAACAATCCTGATAGTCAACGAATTCGACCGTTTAAGCGGACCTGCTACCGTAGAATCTCCTTTCTTGCAAGGCTTTGACTTGAATACGGATCCGGGAATACCTTATATAAATACACCCGCCTTCTGCGGAACGCAACAAAGCTTCGACCGTAGCCGCATAGGGCGGGAAACCAAAGACGGGCTGGGGTATAGCGGCAGCGAGCTGGAAGGAAGGTTGATAGCCGGAAATACTTTCGACTATCCGTTCATTCATGGTAAAGCTATCCAGGCAACCGGAGGGTACTCTTTTGTGTCGTGTAGTGATGAAGCCGTTGAAAATGGTTTTGTCCGGCTGGCAGATTACCCCATTACAGACCTGATATTCGGAGCCGACAGGCGTCCTTTCTCCCACACATTGCAACAGTTGCTCACAACCTATTGTCAAGGAGGCGGCAACCTGATGCTCAGCGGCTCGTATATAGGAAGCAACATGAACAGTCCCACAGCACTGAACTTCACCGAAAACATATTAAAATATAGTTTCGGAGGCAGCATGATAAATTCCACTTCGGGAGAAATATATGGAGCCAACACCCGTTTCAGTATTCCCCGCACTATCAACGAGCAAACATACGCCGTACCCGCTCCCGACTGTCTGACCCCGATAGCCCCTGCTTACTCCGCTTTTGTATATAATCCGGGCAGTTACAGTGCCGGTATCGCCTATAAAGGCAAATATCGGACTTTTGTCCTGGGTTTCCCCTTTGAAAGCATTCAGGGAGTGAAGGAAAGAGCACGGGTAATGAGTGCCATCCTGGGCTTCTTTGGCAGCAAGTGATATTTTTAAACGAAAATAAAAGGGCAAATAAGAGGTTATTTCATAAAAACGCCTAACTTTGTCCGTATAAACCATTAAAATTAAACGACTATGTACACTATACAGACTAACGCCTCTGGCACACGTAGCATGGAAATCTCAGAAGAGAACCTGCAAACTATTGAGAAATATGCTTTATTTCAGCATCTAATAGATAGTAACGGTATCGTGGACGAGTCGGTACTGGACAAACTGAAGCTGAATATCCGCTCACTGATAACCAGCGAGGAAGGAAACAATAAAGAGCTGCTCGACCTTTGTATTGATGTAATTTATCATAATAACATGAAAGCTTTCGGACTTCATCAACTCATTCTGCTTTATATCCAATGGGAGAAAGAGAAAAATAAAGATGAAGAAGAGATATAATAAACAATCTCTGTGTTCTCTGTAGCAAAACAAAAAAACAGTATTTATCATTGAAAGAATACAAACTTACAGACTGGTTGCCGACAACCAAGAAAGAAGTGGAAATGCGTGGGTGGAAAGAACTGGACGTTATCTTGTTCAGCGGTGACGCCTATGTAGATCATCCTTCATTCGGTCCGGCAGTAATTGGAAGATTATTAGAGGCGCAAGGTTTGAAAGTGGCCATTGTGCCTCAACCCAACTGGCGTGATGACCTGCGCGATTTTAAGAAGCTGGGACGTCCACGCCTCTTTTTCGGTGTGTCCGCCGGATGTATGGACAGCATGGTAAACAAATACACTGCCAACAAGCGTTTGCGCAGCGAGGATGCTTATACTCCCGACGGCCGCCACGACATGCGTCCCGAATACCCCAGCATCGTTTATACACAGATTTTAAAGAAAATCTATCCCGACGTACCTGTCATTCTGGGAGGTATAGAGGCATCTTTGCGCCGTGTCACCCATTATGACTACTGGCAGGACTGCCTGCGTAAATCAATCCTGATAGATTCCGGAGCCGATTTATTGATCTATGGAATGGGCGAGAAGCCGATTACGGAACTTTGCAAGAGAATGAAAGAAAGCAAAGACAGTCAGGACGGAGCCCATCTACCCTTACAAAAGGATATTCCCCACGATATACCACAAACGGCTTACCTTATCCGTAAGAAAGGATCAGTTCCGTCCGAGCACTCTGTAATTGAGTGTGTGAACGAAAAGCCAGACATCATCCTACACTCTCATGAAGCATGCCTGAAAGATAAAAAGAAACAAGCCGAAAACTTCCGCTTCATTGAAGAGGAAAGCAACAAGTACGAAGCCTCCCGCATCTTGCAAGATACAGGCAATGAAACAGTAGTAGTCAATCCGCCTTATCCTCCAATGAGCCAAGGCGAACTGGATCATTCTTTTGATTTGCCCTATACGCGTATGCCTCATCCTAAATATAAAGGAAAACGCATTCCCGCATTCGACATGATTAAATTCTCGGTCAATCTGCACCGTGGTTGTTTTGGCGGATGCGCCTTTTGTACCATTTCCGCCCATCAAGGGAAATTTATTGTAAGCCGAAGTAAAGAGAGTATCTTAAGAGAAGTGAGAGCCATAACTGAAATGCCTGATTTCAAAGGCTATCTGAGTGACTTGGGAGGACCTAGCGCCAACATGTATGCCATGCGTGGTAAAGATGAGAAAATTTGCCGGCGATGCAAACGGCCGTCATGTATCCATCCCAAAGTATGTCCCAATTTGAACACGGACCATCGCCCCTTATTGGATATCTATCATTCGGTAGACGCACTTCCCGGTATCAAGAAAAGCTTTATCGGAAGCGGTGTACGCTATGACCTGTTACAATATCAAAGCAAAGATCCGGCAGTAAACCGAAGTACGGCTGAATATACCCGCGAACTGATAGCCCATCATGTCAGCGGGCGCTTGAAAGTGGCTCCGGAACATACCAGCGACCAAGTGCTGCAAATCATGAGGAAACCTTCGTTTTCACAATTTTATGACTTCAAAAAGACTTTCGACAAAATAAATAAGGAATTGAATATGCGACAGCAGATTATACCTTATTTTATAAGCAGCCATCCCGGATGTACGGAAGAAGATATGGCAGAACTGGCAGTGATCACCAAGAAATTGGATTTCCATCTGGAACAGGTGCAGGATTTCACCCCTACCCCAATGACTGTAGCTACTGAAGCCTGGTACACAGGTTATCATCCATATACGTTACAACCGGTTTTCTCTGCCAAATCACAAAAAGAGAAACTGGCTCAACGGATGTTCTTTTTTTGGTATAAACCCGAAGAACGGCGTGCCATCATCAACGAATTGCGCAAAATAGGACGCGCTGATTTGATAGACAAGCTGTATGGCAAATAAAAGGGTAATGTATCAAATTCACCACAGATCAT
>OMGA01000680.1_pt1 | contig 13584 bp, 15 predicted proteins | sample 1674211 | NCBI WGS metagenome assembly OMGA01 (sample SAMEA103958152, study PRJEB25191) | human gut metagenome | biome: human-associated habitat [ENVO:00009003]; feature: intestine environment [ENVO:2100002]; material: feces | place: Germany | collected 2013/2015
GAGAAAATATAGTATTTTTTTCAAAAGGAGGATACGTATGATCAAGAATCCAGCTTTGTTTGTGAAAAAAACGTCAGCGGTTGAGGTGAATAGTATTCTTCGTAGTGCTATACTTTTTAATAGTTCTATTTAAAGATTGGCAATGTATTGTTTGCTAATCTTTTTTTTGAGTAAATAACAGAAAGGACAAATTATGGAAAGACTATTGATTTTAGAAGATGGAAGTGTATATAAAGGGCTTGCCTTTGGAAGTGATAACTTTCAAATGGGCGAACTTGTCTTTAACACTTCAATGACAGGTTACCAAGAAATTATTACCGATAACTCCTATTGTGGACAAATCGTTATGATGACCTATCCATGGATTGGAAACTATGGCATCAACAGCGATGATAATGAGAGCATGATTCCAGCCTTATTTGGTTTTGTGGTCAAAGACTACAATGATATGCCAAGTAATTTTCGCAGTCAGGAAAACTTAGATACTTATTTAAAGAAAGTAAAGATTCCGGGCATTTATGGTATTGATACACGAGCTATTACCTTAAAGATTCGTCAAGCCGGAACGATGAAAGCCATTCTCGCAAATCCGGATGCCGATGTAGATGCCATTGTACAAAACTTGAAGAAACAAGATTACTTACATGATCAAGTAAAACGTGTATCCACGACCAAAGCTTTCCCTATCCCAAATCGTGGTAAACGTGTTGTCTTGATGGACTTTGGCGCCAAATTGGGAATCGTTCGTGAATTATCCAAACGGGGATGTGACTTGATTGTTGTGCCATATGATACATCAGCAGAAACCATTCTTTCTTATCATCCCGATGGTGTGATGTTATCGAATGGGCCAGGAAACCCTGAAGATGTAACGGTGGCCATTGAAACTATTCGCCAATTGATTGGCAAAACTTGTATCTTTGGAATCTGCCTTGGTCACCAATTGATTTCTTTGGCTTGTGGGGCAAAGACCTATAAATTGAAATTTGGTCATCGTGGAGCTAACCACCCAGTTGCAAATCTAGCAACGGGATCGGTGGAAATCACCAGCCAAAACCATGGTTTTGCGGTTGATATTGACAGCTTAAAAAATACCGATTTAGTGATGACGCACCAAGCCTTAAACGATAAGTCTTGTGAAGGTGTACGCCATACAAAGTATCCAGTATTCTCGGTACAATATCACCCAGAAGCAAGTGCTGGACCACAAGATAGTAACTATTTATTTGATGAATTTTTAGCAATGATGGAAAAGGAGAGTGCACATGCCTAAACGTACCGATATACATAAAATCTTAGTCATTGGTTCGGGACCAATTATTATTGGACAGGCGGCAGAATTTGATTATTCTGGATCACAAGCTTGTCAATCCCTTCGTGAAGAAGGGTATGAAGTCGTTTTGATCAACTCCAATCCGGCAACCATTATGACGGATGAAACGATTGCGGACCAAGTTTATATTGAACCGTTAACCGTCGAATTTGCGAAGCGAATTATCTATAAAGAACGTCCCGATGCCATCTTAGGAACCCTAGGTGGACAAACCGGGTTAAACCTTGTTGTGGAACTTCATGAAGATGGAATTTTAGATGAGTTTGGGGTAGAAATCCTTGGTACCCATCTAGAAGCCATCAATCGTGCCGAAGACCGTGAATTATTCCGTGCTTTGATGAATGAACTACATGAACCTGTTCCCGAAAGTCAAATTGTGCATACCGTAGATCAAGCTGTCGAATTTGCCAGCCGTGAAGGCTATCCATTGGTTGTTCGTCCAGCTTATACCTTAGGGGGAACCGGTGGTGGTTTTGCCCATAATGAAGAAGAATTGCGTCACATTACCGATGCTGGATTAAAGATGTCTCCAGTATCCCAATGTTTGATTGAACAAAGTATTGCCGGTTTCAAAGAAATCGAATACGAAGTAATGCGTGATGCCAAAGATAATGCGATTGTGGTTTGTAACATGGAAAACGTGGATCCAGTAGGAATCCATACGGGTGATTCCATCGTTATGGCCCCAGCCCAAACAATGACCGACCGTGAAAACCAAATGTTACGTAATACCTCTTTGCGTATTATTCGTGCACTAGGCATTTGTGGTGGATGTAATGTCCAGTTAGCGTTGGATCCAAACAGCTTTAAGTATTATGTCATTGAAGTAAACCCACGTGTTTCACGTAGTAGTGCCCTTGCTTCAAAAGCGACTGGTTATCCAATTGCCAAAATCAGTGCCAAATTAGCCGTCGGACTAGGCTTGGATGAAATCATTAACCCAATCACAAAGACAAGTTATGCATGTTTTGAACCAGCTTTAGACTACGTGGTTACGAAATTCCCACGTCTTCCATTTGATAAATTCCCAAATGCTGATCGTCAATTAGGAACCCAAATGAAAGCAACCGGAGAAGTTATGGCCATTGGTCGTACCTTTGAAGAAAGCTTCTTAAAAGCGGTTCGTTCTTTGGAATTGAAAGTCGATCACGTTTGTAAAAAAGAAGTAGAAGGTTTAAGTAAAGCTGAACTAGAAGCCAAAATTCATAATCGTGATGATGAGCGAATCTTTGCGGTTTTGGAATGGATCCGTCAAGGTTATGAGATGGAAACCGTGCATGAAATCACGAAAATTGATCCATTGTTCTTAGCGCGTTTCCAAAAAATCGTAGATTTAGAACAATTGATGAAAGAGCATGTCGGCGATATCGATACTTTGCGTACTTTGAAACAAAATGGTTTCAGCGATTCTTACATTGCCCGCAACTGGTCGATGCAAGAACAAGACTTATATAATTTACGTAAAGAAAATGGCATTATGCCAGTCTATAAAATGGTTGATACCTGTGCCGGAGAATTCTCTAGTGAAACACCTTATTTCTATTCAACCTATGAACAAGAAAACGAATCGGTACCAACGGATCAAAAGAAGATTGTCGTACTTGGTTCGGGTCCTATTCGAATTGGCCAAGGGGTTGAATTTGATTATGCGACCGTACATTGTGTACAGACTTTACGAGAATCTGGCTATGAAGCCATTGTCATCAACAACAACCCAGAAACGGTATCAACCGATTTCAGTATTAGTGACAAATTGTATTTTGAACCATTGACAACCGAAGATGTTATGCATGTCATTGAAGTGGAAAAACCTCTCGGTGTCATTGTCCAATTTGGTGGACAAACAGCCATCAATATTGCGGACAGTCTAGAAAAACATGGCGTCAAGATCTTAGGAACGACTTTGGAAAATATCAACCGTGCCGAAGACCGTCATGAATTTGAAGAAATGCTGGATAAATTGGATATTCCACAACCTGAAGGAGAAACTGCCGTTACGGTTGATGAAGCTTTAGTCATTGCCAATAAGATTGGTTATCCAGTACTGGTTCGTCCAAGTTATGTATTAGGTGGACGGGCAATGGAAATCGTACATAACGATGATGAGTTGCGTATCTATATGGCAACAGCGGTTAAAGAAATCAGCCATGATGCGCCAATTCTTGTCGATAAATATGTCTTAGGAAAAGAACTGGAAATCGATGCGATTGCCGATGGAGAAAACGTATATATTCCAGGTGTTATGGAACATATTGAAAGAGCCGGTATCCATAGTGGAGACTCTATCAGTGTTTATCCAACCCAAATCGTATCGCAAGAAGCTAAGAATACGATTATTGATTATGCGACTCGCATTGGAAAAGGTTTCCACTTCGTTGGTTTATACAATATTCAATTTATTGTCGACAAGAGCAATAAAGTATACGTCTTAGAAGTAAATCCACGTTCCAGTCGTACGGTACCTTTCTTATCAAAGATTACTGGTGTACCAATGTCACATATCGCAACCAAAGCAGTATTGGGTGAAAGTATTATTGACCAAGGTTATACCCCTGGTTATAAGAAAGAAAAAGAAAACCAGGTCTTTGTCAAAGCGCCAGTCTTCTCTTTTGCGAAGTTGCGTAGTGTAGATACAGTGCTTGGTCCAGAAATGAAGTCAACCGGGGAAGCTTTAGGTGGCGATGTAAGCTTAGAAAAAGCTTTATATAAAGCTTTAATTGCCAGTGGAGTACATATTCCAAGTCATGGAAATGTCTTAATGACCATTGCCGATGAAGATAAAGATGTTGCCCTAACTTTGGCTAAACGTTTCTCGAATATTGGCTATGGACTCTATGCGACCGAAGGAACAGCGAAGTTCTTGCGCAGTCACGGCTTATATGTATTTGATGTTGCTAAAGTCAGTGAAAACAGTGAGGAAGAAGATGTCTTAGATGTTATCAGCAAGGGACATGTAAACTTTGTCATCAATACGATTTCCAGCCGGGAAAAGAATGCCAGCAGCGATGGTTTCTTGATTCGTCGTGTAGCTGCAGAAAATAATATTTCTTGTATGACAAGTTTAGATACTGCTAATGCTCTGATTGGCGTTCTAGAATCCCGTTCTTTCTCGACCATTAGTATGAATGAATTGGAGAAGTAATATGGTACAAGATGGAATTATTCTATCCAATGTCTTATTGACCGAGGATACCTACCGTATGGAAATTGCCTGTGATTCTTCCCATGCGAAACCCGGACAATTCGTCCAGGTAGAAGTACCCGGATATTTCTTACGCCGTCCGATTTCAATTTGCGAAATTAGCAGTCATGGCCTTGTCTTAGTCTATAAAGTTATCGGCCAGGGAACGCAAAAGATGGCAGAAATGAAAGAAGGAAACATTAATTTATTTGGCCCATTGGGAACTGGATTTCCAGTAGAAGCCAAAGAACATGTGGTTCTAATGGGTGGTGGTGTTGGTGTGCCACCGCTCTATGAAACCGCCAAACAGTACTTGCATCAAGGTACCAAAGTCGATGTTGTCTTAGGTTTTAATACCAAGAATCAAGCCATCTATCTAGAAGAGTTTGAAGCATTAGGCGCTCGTGTCACAGTTGCCAGCATGGATGGTTCGATAGGGGTAAAAGGAACAGTTATCGATGCGATGCAAGAAAAGGAAATTCCGGGGGATTTCATTTTAGCTTGTGGGCCATTACCAATGTTAAAAGCGATTCAGAATACCTATACAAAGGGATATATTTCCCTGGAAGCACGAATGGCTTGTGGTATGGGTGCTTGTATGGGTTGTGTTGTAAAAGATCAAGAAGGTCATTCTTTACGTGTCTGTAAAGATGGACCTGTCTTTGAAATAGGAAAGGTGGCTTTATAATGGATATTTCCGTAAAACTACCCGGATTACATTTAAAGAATCCGATTATTCCCGCCAGTGGATGTTTTGGCTTTGGTCGTGAATTTGCTGAATTATATGACTTATCTCTATTAGGCGGTATTGCGATTAAAAGTGCGACGCCAAAAGAACGTTTTGGCAATCCTACGCCTCGTATTGCCGAAACCCCAATGGGCATGTTGCGATTGGTCTACAAAATAAAGGTGTGGATGCCATTATTGAAAAGGAACTTCCATTCCTGGCACAATATGATACCGAAATCATGGCCAATGTAGCCGGAGCTTGTGAAGAAGATTATGTCGAAGTTATTCGCAAGTTGAATGATCAACCGGTCATTAAAGCCTATGAATTAAATATTTCGTGTCCAAATGTGAAACATGGTGGCATTGGTTTAGGTACCAATCCTGAATTAGCGGCCCATGTAACGCGCTTATGTAAAGCAGCCGCAACCAAACCAGTCTATGTGAAGTTGTCACCCAATGTAACGGATATTGTAGCCATTGCCAAAGCGGTTGAAGCAGCAGGGGCTGATGGACTGGTTTTAATCAATACTTTGATGGGAATGCGGATTGATCTAAAAACAGGTAAACCTCTATTGGCCAATAAAACCGGTGGTTTATCTGGACCTGCTATTAAACCAGTAGCCATTCGCATGGTCTATCAAGTAGCCAGTGCGGTATCAATTCCCGTGATTGGTGTTGGTGGTATTACCTGTGCCGAAGATGTATTGGAGTTTTTAAATGCGGGAGCCAGCGCAGTAGAAGTCGGGGCTCAGAACTTTGTGGATCCTTACGTGTGTCCAAAAATCATTGAAGCCTTACCAGGTGTATTAGAAAAGTATGGTTATACATCGATTGATGAAGCCATTGGAAGGAGTTTAGAAAATGAGTAAAACAATTGTAGCTCTTGATTTTTCAAGTAAAGAAGAAGTCGTAGATTTCCTTTCTCAATTTGATGAACCAATTTATGTCAAAGTGGGAATGGAATTAACCTATGCATGTGGCTTAGATATTATTAAAACCATTAAAGATATGGGACATCATATCTTCTTGGATTTAAAGTTACATGATATTCCAAATACCGTAAAAGGTGGTATGAAAAACCTTGCGAAACTGGGTGTTGATATTGTCAATGTCCATGCAGCTGGTGGTATTCCAATGATGCAAGCTGCCATTGAAGGTTTGGAAGAAGGTGCGCAAGGTGGCAAACGTCCGCTTTGTATTGCGGTTACCCTTTTAACTTCCATTTCCAAAGAAATGATGAATGAACAATTGGGTGTACAAGGCGAAGTATTGGATACAGTTTGTCATTATGCCCAAAATGCGAAAGCTGCTGGATTGGATGGCGTTGTCTGCTCGGTTCATGAAGCTAAAGCGATTCATGAAGCTTGTGGCGATGATTTCTTGACCGTAACACCAGGCATTCGTTTAGCTAGTGATTCTGTCGGGGATCAAAAACGGGTTGCGACTCCAGCTTTTGCGAAAGAACAAGGTTGTGACTATATTGTCGTAGGACGCTCTATCACAAAGAGTGAAAATCCAAAAGAAACCTATTGTGAAATTGAAGAAATGATGAAGTAGGAGAGACCAATGGAAGCATATAAACAAGAATTTATTGATTTCATGTTGGAATCAAAGGTATTAAAATTTGGAGATTTTACATTAAAATCAGGTCGTAAAAGTCCTTTCTTTATGAATGCGGGTGGTTATGTAACCGGCCAACAATTGATGAAACTGGGCGAATATTATGCCAAGGCCATCGTAGATACCTATGGTACGGACTTTGATGTTTTATTTGGACCTGCTTATAAAGGAATTCCTTTAGCTGTTGTAACAGCGATTGCGATGCATACCCTTTATGGCAAAGAAGTTCGCTATTGCTCTGATCGTAAAGAAGCCAAAGATCATGGAGCAGACAAGGGTGGTTTTCTAGGTTCCAAGTTACAAGATGGTGATCGTGTCATCATGATTGAAGATGTGACGACCTCAGGTAAATCTATGGAAGAAACTGTACCGAAGGTACGAAGTGCGGCCAATGTAGAAATTGTTGGTTTGATGGTTAGCTTAAATCGTAATGAAAAGGGAAAAGGAAATAAAACGGCTTTAAAAGAAGTTAGTGAATTATATGGTTTCCCAACGGCAGCAATCGTATCGATGCCAGAAGTTATTGCGTATTTAGGTGATCAATTAGATCCTGAATTAAAAGCGCGCATTGATGCCTATTACCAAGAATATGGTGCTACCGAATAGCTTTTGTGCTAAAATTGAATTAACGTAAGTGTTCTTTGAATTGGTGTATTCTTTTTCGAAGAACACTTTTTTGTCTATTCTTAGGAGGTAGTTTTATGAAATATCCAGTAATTACAATTACCCGAGAATTTGGGTCTGGAGGACGTACCATTGCACGTCAATTAGCGGAAAAATTAGGCTATGACTATTACGATTATAATTTGGTACAAAAAATTGCGAAAGAAAGCGGCTTGGCAGAATCGTATATTGAAGAACATGGCGAAGATGCCAATTCCGAAAGCTCTTTATCTTTTGCCTGGAACAATTGGGGCGGCTCAATGTCCGATCAGTTGTATGTCGTACAAAGAAATACGATTATGGATTTAGCCGAAAAAGGTAAATGTGTGATTGTCGGGCGTTGCAGCGATTATATTTTACGTGATCGAGAAGATACTTTTCATGTCTTCATCCATGCGGATCCAAAATTCCGTCAGAATCGGATTGTGAATGTATATGGAGAAACCGATGAATCCATTGAAAAGCGCGTGGCGAAAAAAGATAAACGTCGGATTGCGTACTATAAATACTATACGGATCGCAAATGGGGTCAGGCAAATAACTATCATATTTGTTTGAATAGTGGCTTGTTGGGCATTGATGAATGTGTGCGTGTAATCAGTGAATTTGTCAGTGACAACGCCAAGTAAATTTGTTAAGATAGGGAACATAAAAAGGGAGTAGCTAGCACAAGTGTGTTTGCAGATCCGTCAATCACGATTCTTTGAATCCGGACTGTATGTAGATAGCGAGACTTTGGTTGAGAAGGCCAGAGTCTTTTTTTCTGGCAGGGAGGACAGTATGAATATTCTTATTTCTTTGGGCCTAGTTGTATTAGGCTTTGCGTTATTGGTCAAAGGGGCAGATTTTTTTGTCGATGGAGCTAGTGGTATTGCCAGTCGTTTTGGCATTCCTCAACTTGTCATCGGCTTAACGATTGTTGCGATGGGAACGTCTTTACCCGAAGCAGCGGTCAGTATTACAGCTGCCTTTAAAGGCAGTGCCGGAATTACCATTGGAAATATTGTTGGCAGCAACATCTTAAATGTTTCGATTATCTTAGGTCTTGCCAGTGTGATTATTCCGATTGCCGTCCAAAAGAGTACTGTGAAATATGAGATGCCTTTTATGATGGCCGTAACTTTACTTTTGGTGCTTTTAGGGATGGATGGAAAGATTTCCCGTTTGGATGGGGCCATTCTATGGGCTTGTTTCTTACTGTATTTGTATTATATCTATCGCATGACTAAAAATGGTAAAGAAGAACAGACTGCGGATGCGATGCCTTTGGCTAAAAGTATTTTATTTGTCTTATTGGGAGCGGTTGGTGTTGTCTTAGGTAGTGACTTTGCGGTTGATGGTGCCAGTGAATTAGCGCGTATCTTTGGAATGAGTGAGCGTTTTATCGGTTTGACAATTGTAGCTTTAGGAACCTCTTTACCCGAACTTGTGACTAGTGTTTCAGCTGCTCGCAAAGGCAATGCGGATATCGCAATCGGGAATATTGTGGGATCCAACCTCTTTAATATCTTGTTTGTGGTGGGAACGAGTTCTTTGATTATTCCGGTGCCTTTCAATCCACGTTTTATTGTGGATGGTTTAATGGCTTTGGTAGTTGGTCTTGTCTTATGGCTCTGTGTAAGAAAGAACTATCAATTAACTCGGAAACATGGAATAATCCTGTTAATTCTTTATGTCTTTTATTTCCTTTATTTATGTACCTTTTAATGCAGCCAGTTGGTTGCATTTTCTTTTGCGTGCTATAATAAACCGGTGAGGTAGCGTATGGAACAAGTCTCTTTGTTTACAAGTGAAGAAGATACCCGTCCCTTAGCTGATCGGATGCGTCCGGAAACCTTGGAAGAGTATGTAGGACAGACCCATTTAGTGAGTCCGGGAAAGATTTTGTGGCGCATGATTGAACAAGACAAAGTTTCTTCGATGATCTTCTGGGGACCGCCTGGGGTTGGCAAGACGACTCTGGCGCGTATTATTGCGGCACAGACCAAGTCACATTTTGTGAATTTTTCAGCGGTCACTTCGGGCATCAAAGAAATTAAAGCGGTGATGAAAGATGCCCAGATGCGTAAGAGTATGGGTCAGGAAACGATTCTTTTTGTCGATGAAATTCATCGTTTTAATAAAGCCCAACAAGATGCGTTTTTACCCTATGTCGAAAAGGGCAGCATTATTCTGATTGGGGCAACAACGGAAAATCCGAGTTTTGAGTTAAACAATGCCTTGTTGTCAAGGTGTCGGGTCTTTGTGCTCCATAGTCTCCAACAAGCGGATCTAGAAGAATTGTTGCAGCGAACTCTGGTATCACCGAAAGGGCTGGGAATGTATCATATTGATATTTCCGAGAAAGACCTATCTTCTATTGCGGCTTTTGCGGGTGGAGATGCCCGTTTTGCGCTAAATACTTTAGAAATGTTGGTATTTAACAGCCCGAACGATGAAGCAGGGATTCATGTGTCCCAGGAAATCTTAAAACAGTGTCTACAAAGGCGCAGCTTATTGTATGACCGGCAGGGCGAAGAACATTACAATATTATTTCGGCTTTACATAAGAGTATGCGAAATAGTGATGTGCAGGCTAGTATTTACTGGTTGGCCCGAATGTTAGAAGCTGGGGAAGATCCTTTGTATGTGGCAAGGCGAATTGTGCGTTTTGCCAGTGAAGATATTGGGATGGCCGATAGTCGTGCAATGGAAATCTGTGTGGCTGCGTACCAGGCTTGTCATTATTTAGGCATGCCGGAATGTAATGTGCATTTAACCCATGCGGTTGTCTATTGTGCTTTGGCACCAAAATCCAATGCCTTGGAAAAAGCGTATTTTGCGGCGCGGGATGATGCTAAACGAACCTTAGATGAACCGGTACCTCTACAGATTCGTAATGCCCCGACGAAATTGATGAAAGATCTGGGGTATGGTGCGGCTTATGAATACAGTCATGATTATAAATATCATATGACCGATATGGTTTGTCTGCCGGATGCCTTAAAGGATGCGGTGTATTACACCCCGACCAATCAAGGTTCCGAAGGCAAGGTTGGCAAACGGATGAAAGATATCGCAACTATCAAAGCGATAGTTGCTCAGGAAAGAAAGAAGAAGTGAATTTATGAAGAAAGCTATTCATTCATTAGAGGAAACGAAAGACTTTGCCCAGGATGTTGCGAAAGCTTGTAAGTCTTTGCAGCTGGTGATTACGCTAGATGGCGATTTAGGTGCGGGCAAGACAACTTGGACCCAGTTCTTTGCCAAAGAACTAGGTGTCAAAGAAGTGGTGAATTCACCTACTTTTACGATTATGAAATCATATACCCAGGGCAATGGAGAACCGCTTTATCATATTGATGCCTATCGTTTGGAAGGCATCCATCAAGATTTAGGTTTTGAAGATTGTTTTGATGAGGGAATCTGTGTTGTCGAATGGGCAGATTTTATAAAAGATCAATTACCAGAAGATATTTTATCGATTTCCATCGCAGAAGGAATGGATGAAAATCGTACGGTAACAATAGAAGCAAGTGGACCAAAGAGTCAATCGGTTATGGAGGCATTAGATGATTAGTTTATGTATGGATACAGCGTATAAACAATTGGTATTGGGAATTTACCAAGATGGAACGCTCTTAGATGGAATTGCGAAAACCGCATTTAAACGCCAAAGTGAAACCATTTTTGTGGAATTAAATGCGTTATTAAAACGTGTAAATCTGACGTATAAAGATATTGATCGCGTCATTATTACAGAGGGACCTGGTTCTTATACGGGAATTCGGATTGCGATGACGATTGCGAAAGTCTTGTGTACACAGATGCATAAGGAATTGTATTGTATTTCAACGATGCAGTTGTATGCGGGCATGGATGCCAGTGCGAATGTCATCTTAGATGCACGCGGACAAAGAGCGTATGTAGCACACTTGGAAAATGGGGAAATCGTTGGACAGACTACGATTTTAAGTTTAGAAGATGCCAAGGCTTTCTTAGAAGCGCATCCCGGTACTTTATATGGGGATGGCCAATTGTTGGGATTGGAGAGTAAAGAACCAAGTTATTTAGAAAACTTTATTCAAGTACCGGCACGTAAGATTGAAAATATTCATGCCTTAGTTCCGGATTATTTAAAAGAAAGCAGTGCATATAAGAAATGATTCGCCCCATCAAAAGACAAGACTGTCAAGCTATTGCCCAAATGGAAGCAAGTTGTTTTAACGATGCATGGGATGAAAAAGCCTATGCCAAGGAATGGGAAAAAACCTATGCGAAAGGTTGGATGATTGATGGGATTGGATATATCTGGACTTGGTTCTTGTATGAAAATGCGGAAATTGTACGTGTTGGCGTTCTGCCAGAGGCAAGAAATCAAGGCTATGCGAAAAAACTGGTGGCGTATGCGATGCAAGCGGCTAAACAAGCTGATTGCACGCAGATGATATTAGAAGTACGCGTCAGCAATGCACCAGCCATTGCGGCATATCAAGAATGTGGATTAGAGATATCACATTGTTCCAAGCAGCACTATGCCGATGGACAAGATGCATATGTGATGATTGGAAAATTATAGGAGGGACATATGATTGTATTAGGAATCGAATCAAGTTGTGATGAAACAGCTGTTGCGATTGTCAAAGATCGTAAAGAAGTTTTATCAAGTGTTGTGGCATCACAAATTGATGTACATAAAGAATTTGGTGGGGTTGTACCAGAAGTAGCCAGTCGAATTCATGTCGAAAATATCTCATTTTTAATTGAGGATGCTTTAAAAAAAGCCAATTGTACGATGGATGACATTGATGCGGTTGCGGTAACCAAAGGACCTGGTTTGATTGGTTGTTTACATGTGGGGGTACAAGCGGCCAAAACCTTGGCGTTTGCCTTTAACAAACCATTGGTGCCAGTTCATCATATTGCCGGACACATCTATGCCAATGAATTGGTTGTTGATATGAAGTATCCGGTTTTAGCTTTGGTTGTTTCTGGGGGACATAGCCAATTGATTTATATGAAAGATGAAACCAGTTTTGAAGTCTTGGGTACGACCCAGGATGATGCGATTGGTGAAGCTTTTGATAAGGTAGCGCGCGTCATGGATCTTGGTTATCCAGGTGGACCAAAAATTGATAAGTTAGCTAAAGAAGGACAGAATGTATATGCCTTGCCAAAACCAAAAACCCAAGGCAAATACGACTTTAGTTTCTCTGGTTTAAAGAGTGGCGTTTTACAGTTTACCAAACGTATGGAACGCCAGGGAAAGACCTATAATGATGCCGATTTAGCTTGTTCTTTCCAGGAATGTGCCTTAAATGAGATCTTTGATAAGATTCGTTTGGTCTTAGATGATTATCCGGATATTCAACATTTTGTCGTTGGTGGTGGTGTTTCTGCCAATTCACGTTTGCGTGAAAAGGTACAAGAGTTGGCCAAAGAATATCCGAATGTGACTTTTACGGTTCCACCAATGTCTTGTTGCACCGATAACGCAACGATGATTGCCTTAGCTGGTACGATTGCCTATGAACATGGTCGAGTTGGCGATGATTCTCTAACGGCTGATTCTAACTGGGAGATTCAATAATGCGACAAGCAGCAGGGGTAAAGCTTTTTGATGCCACCGTATTGGGGGATGTGATTCTCCATGAGAATGTGAATGTTTGGTATGGTGCTGTGATTCGTGGGGATTCGGATACCATTGAGATTGGTAAAGATTCCAATGTTCAAGATGGTACGATCATTCATACCGATCATGGGCATCCGGTACATATTGGTCAAAGGGTAACGATTGGTCATCGGGCGATCGTACATGGCTGCACGGTTGAAGATGAGGTTATGATTGGCATGGGTGCGATTGTGATGAATGGGGCCAAGATTGGTAAACATTCCATCATTGGTGCAGGCGCTTTAGTTCCGGAAGGAAAAGAGATTCCCGCAGGTAGTATTGTGGTTGGTTGTCCAGGTAAGATTATTCATCAGACAAGCGAAGAACAAGTACAGGAAATTATTGAAAATGCCAAACATTATGTGGAATTGGCAAGGGGAAATGTATGATTGAAGCAGTAATTTTTGA
>OMGA01000688.1_pt1 | contig 13460 bp, 3 predicted proteins | sample 1674211 | NCBI WGS metagenome assembly OMGA01 (sample SAMEA103958152, study PRJEB25191) | human gut metagenome | biome: human-associated habitat [ENVO:00009003]; feature: intestine environment [ENVO:2100002]; material: feces | place: Germany | collected 2013/2015
GGCGAGGTTTTTGACGTCGTCGGGCACTACGTAGCCGCGGTTGTCGGAGGCGGCCCATACGCGCGCGCAGCGGGTCAAGGCGAGCGCGCCTCGCATGGAGGAGCCGACTTGGATGCGTTCGTTGTGGCGGGTGGCTTCCACCAGTCGCACGATGTATTCGAGGATCGCGTCGTCGAGATGCACGGTTTCGCTGATGTTGCGCATGCGCAGCACGTCTTCGCCGGTGAGCACCGGATGCACGGTGGCGGCGCGGTCGGTGACGTTGACCTGTTTCAGGATGTTGACGCTCACGTCGTGGCTTGGATAGCCGATGGTGGTTTTGATGAGGAAACGGTCCATCTGCGCTTCCGGCAGCTTGTAGGTGCCGAGCTGTTCGATCGGGTTCTGGGTGGCGATGACCATGAACGGCTGCGGCACCGGGTGGGTGACGCCGTCGACGGTGACCTTCTGCTCTTCCATGACTTCGAGCAGTGCGGACTGTGTTTTCGGTGAGGCGCGGTTGATTTCGTCGGCGAGCACGATGGACGCGAAGATCGGGCCTTCGCGGTATTCGAATTCGCCGCGCTTCTGGTCGTAGTAGGTGACGCCGACCACGTCGGACGGCAGCAGGTCCGGGGTGAACTGGATACGTTTGAACGACATGTCGATGGAGTTGGCAAGGCCTCGCGCCAGCTGGGTTTTGCCGGTGCCCGGGTTGTCTTCGAGCAGGATGTGCCCGCCGACCACCATGGCTGTGGCGCATTGGCGGATGGGTGCTTCCTTGCCGACCACGACCTGGGAGACGTTGTCTACGAGCTTGGCGAACTTCTCATGGAATTCGGTGATGTCTTTGCTGGGTGCGGTCATCATGGACGTGTCGACGACCGGCTGGGATTGTTTGACGGGCTGTACAGGCTGGCTGGGCTGGACGGGTTGGGTTGGCTGGACGGGCTGCTGCGCGGGCATTGCGACTGCCGGATTGGCGGCCGGTTGGCGAAGGTTCTGCGGCATCGGCTGATGGAACCGCGGCTGGTTCGGCGTTGCCGGGGCGGACTGTTGCGGCAACGCCGGTTGGGCGGTGCCGTGCGCGCTCAGCAGCGTGCCCTCCGGATCCTCATCGGCTTGCGGCTGCTCCGGCAGATTCGGCGTGTGGAACGCCGGCTGCTGCTGGCCGGGTTGGCTGGGAACGTTTGGATTATGGCCGATGGAACCCAGCTGGGTGGCGTCATCGAAATCGTTGCTCATGGGTTGCTCCTTGCTTGTTGTATTGCTCGTGTGGATGGTTCGTTGTGTTTGCGATTGCTGTGATCGTCCGTTTCACCATCTGGCGTAGTAGGCCAGGCCGCGGATCCAAGGCTTGGATGCGCCGTCGACGGTGGACAGGGCGACGGAGGATGCCACAGGCCGGTCATTCCGCGTGGCCGCTTCGCCTTCCGTGGACGCGTCAGAATCCGATGGTTCCGACGGTTTTGATGGTTCTGAAGGTTCCGACGGTTCGGGTTTCGGCGTGGGAGCCTTGTACCTGTCATGGTCCAGCAGTGTGCCGCCATTGTCCTCGTTGTTGAGCGCGGTGTCGGTGCCCACCACCTTCGCCTTCCACGCGTAATCGGCTCCGGTCGGCAGCACATCCTTGACGTTCAGTTTGTCGGAGCCCAATGCCCAGGCGACGTCATAGGATTTGCCGTCCGCGGTGAAGGTGATCACGGTTTTGCCGGGCTGGCCGTACATGTTCACCGATCCGCCGTTGACCTTGATGATGTTCGGATCATTGGCGTCCCACGTCAGCATCGGCGCCTTGACGGCGGCCTTCACCTTGCGGACGTATGCCGGATCTGCCCTGCCGGACTTGGAGGTGCTTGCCGCGCCATTGAAATGCTGCGTGACGGAGCCCGAGGAACAGGACTGCCATTCCTTGAGCGGGAAATCGTGCGATCGTTCGGAAGCGCCGGCATGGTAGGAGCCGAGTCCGTCCGCGCTCACCGTGAACCCGTCGGCGTGGCCGTTCTCCTTCCAACTGACTACGCACACGTCGTCATGCCCCTTGACGCTGACCGATTCGGGCGCCTTCACCGCGTATTTCGGTGTGAAACGCACGGTCGAATCGTCGCTGGTCGTTTTCTCCTTGCCGACCACCGCCGCCTTGATGGTGTATTCCCTGGTGTTGAGATCATGGTCCGGAATCTTGAAATCGTAGGATCCGGAACATCCGTCGATGCTTGCGCTGACATCTCCGGAAATCTCGACGGCCTTGCATCCCGCGTTGCGGGTGTTGCCCACGGATTCGACGGTGACGGTTCCCGTGGTGTCGTCGTTCGTCACGGAGATCTTCGGCGCATCGGGCTTGCCCCACGGCTTGACCGCGTCGGACGCCTTGGACGGTTGGCTCCAATTCACCTTGTTGTGGGCGCGTACCGTAGCCGTGTACGAGTCGCCGTCGGAAATCGCGTTGTTATCGAAAACAAAATCGATTCCGGTGGAATTTGTCGTCTGCTTGGAAGGCGCGTTCCTGCCGGACAAAGTCACCTCGTAATTGTCCGCCGACGAGAAATTGCCGTCCGGAGCCTTCCACGTGACGCTCACCGTGTTGCCCTTCACACTGGCCGTCACATCCGTCGGCGCATCAGGCAGCTTGTCCGGCGTGCCCTCGACGGCGTTGGAATCCTTGGACCAGCCGACCTCGTTCCTGGCCTGCACCTTGAACGAGTAGGTCTTGCCGTTCTTCAACCCGTCGATGAGACAGGAGGTTTTCTGCCCGCACGAGCGCTCGCCGGACGCGTCTCCGCCCCACATCACCTTGTATTCGGTGATCGGGCTGCCGTTGGCCGAACCGGCCGTCCAGCTCAGATTCACGGCGCCATCCTGCGGGTCGCCGGACACTGCGGAAAGCAGCGGCGCATCAGGCTTGTCCATCACCGAAACGCTGATGGTGCCGGTCACCTCACGTTCCTTTGTTTTGGTGGCGTCGCGCACGGTGACGACCACCTTGTTGGTGCTCGCGCCGATGTCGGAAGCCGCCCTGATGGACACCACGCCGTTGGACGGGCAATCCACCGTCAGCTTCGACGCGCCGTCGGATGTGCATCCGGTCACCGTCAGCGGAGTGTCGGGGAACGGATTGTACGCGTCGGACAGCAGATTCACCTGCTCGCTGGAACCGGCCTTGATTTTCACGGTCTTCTCGGTGACACGGGCGAGCGGCCTGTTGGACGCGGTGACGCGCACGGTCATACCGGCGCTCACCGTACCCTTCGCATATTTGATCGAAACGGGCACGCTCACCGTGGTGCCCGGCGTGGCCGTCTTGTCCGCGGACACGGTCAACGTGCCGGAGGGAGACACTCTGGCATCCACACTGCCGGAATTCACGCCGCCGGAATACGAGTACTGCTTCTCATCCTCGTACAGGCCCGACGCCGAATGGGTCAGCGCCGTCAGATCGATGGTAGTGGCCTTCTCGCCGGCCACCACATCGACGGTGGAGGACGAGAACGTCGGCGGCGGAACCTCACGTCCGATCACCGTGATCGGAAGCGTGAGCACCGCCGAATTGACGATCTTCACCTTGTCGTTCTTGTCTCGCTTGCCGTCCACCGCGGTGAAGGTGATGGACGCGGGACCCGCGTAATCCTTCGGCGCGGTGAACCTCAACGTCTGGTCGTTGACGTACAGGTCGCCGTCCGCGGCCTTCGTGGTGCTCACCGAATCGGCGCCGTCCACATACGCGGTCTTGCCCGCGCCCACACGCACGTAGTCGGCGATGTTGATGGTGATGGTCTCACGCGCATTGACCTTCAACGCCGGCGCCTTCGGACGCAGAACCGGCGGAAACACGCCATATGCGGGCACTTGGATGAACGCGGTGGACGTGATGCCGTACGTCGTGTTCGTGACGGTGTACGGCACCGCGCGCGCCTCATCGGTCAGATCAACGGTGATGATGGTGGAATCCTTGCCGCCCTTGACATGCGCATGGTCGGTCGCGGAAGGATCCACGCCCACCTGAAGCTCGTCGGCGGTGCCGGACGGATTGGCAATCCACTGCGAAACGTCCACGTCCACGGATTTCTTGTCGATCGTGGCGGCGGCCGGAACACGGTAATCGTACGCGGTCGGCGGGTCGATGGCGGCGTTCTCGTCGACATTCACCGTCAACGTCGCCGAATCGGACAGGCCAGCCTTGTCCTTGACGGTGTAGACCACGTAATACGTGCCCGCCTGCTTCGGCGTGGTGAACGACAGCATGTTGTCAACGACCTGAATGCCGCCGATGCCTTGCGATTCCACGTCCTTGGCCACGGTCAGATCAGTATTGTCCCCGGAAATGTCGTTCTGCGCCACCGGCACGGTGGCCGCGGTGTTCGGACGCAGCGTGATCTCGTCGTCGCGCGCGTACACACCCGAATCGGCTCCGGATTTGAACACGCCCACACGCACCTGCGCGGTGGCCCTCTGACCGGTCCAATCCTCCACGGCGTAGGAGAACGTGTCCGTTCCGGACGAATCGGCATACGCCTCATACACCAGATACGTGGCGCCCATCTCGCTGATACGGCCCAGTTTCGGCGCTTTGTTGCCCAAGCCGAGCAGCTGCACGTCATCGCCGTCAGCGTCGATGCCGGTGAGCGTGATCGGAATCTGCACCTTCTGCCCGGCCGCCACCTGCGCCTCGACGTCGGACGGTGTCGGAGCCGCCTTGTTGGACGCGTCCTTCTGATGCACGTTGATGGTGATGGTGGCCGAGGCCGCGTTGCCGAGATTGTCCTTCACCGTGTAGGTGACGGGGAAGGAGCCGGTTTGTCTGGTGGCCTGATAGCGCACGGTGTCGCCGGACACGAACACCAGACCCTTGAACGTGTTCTTGTCATACTGCAAGTCGTTCTGCAGGCTCACCGTGGTGCCGTCGGAATACGTGACATGGTCGAGCACGTCCACGGAAACGATGCCTTCGGTGCGCACCTGTGTGGTGATGTTCTCGGCCTTCGGCACGGAATTCGACGTGGTCAGCGCCGGCGGCTGCAGGACGATGACGCCGGTCGACGATCCGGCCGCGTTGGCCACGGTGTAGGAGATCCGCACCGGCTCGGTCGGCACCTGACGCGCGGTGATATAGACGCGCTTGTTGCTCACCACACCGGTTTTGATGCCGCTTTGCGCGTCCGCGGTGACGCTGGTCACCGACAGCACGCCGCCCATCGGGTCGACGTCGTTGGCAAGCGGCTCCACAATCGCGGTATTGTCCGCGCCTAGCAGCGCCACATCGTTCGCCGCGATCGGCTTGGCGGCGTCTCCGGCCACCGCCTGCACCTCCACACGAGCCAGACCGGTCGACGGAATGGAACCCTGCGTGATGGTGTACGGCACATAGTAGGTGCCGGGATTGGAGGCGGTGAACGTGATCGACATGTCGGTGGCGTTCATGGTGGTGGCCGCGCCGGACGGCGTCTCCACCGCGGTCAATTCGGCCGGTTCGACGGACGTGCCGTGCACGTACGGTTTGAGCGCGATGGTGGTGCGGGTGTCGGGCGTGGTCTGTTTGACCACGGGGTCGATGACCGCGCCCAGCGTGTTCGCCGGCTTCACGGAGAAGTAGATCATGCCGATGCCGGTCTGCTGGCCGTCGGACACCGTGACCTCGATGCCCGCCCTGCCGGACGACATCGAACCGGCGTTGAAGACCAATTGTCCGTCGGCTCGCGTGGACACCGTCACCTGATCGGTGTTCTGCGGCGATGCCGACACCAAGGTCAGCGGATCGCCGTCGGGGTCGGAGAAGCTGCCCAACGCGTTCGCGGTGTACGAAGCACCCTGCTCCACGTCGATTTCCGGCGGAGTGTCGCTCTGCAGCGGCGCATGGTCATCGCCGCCGGCCAGCGTGAGCGACACGGTGGCGCTGGACGTCTGCCCGCGCCCGTCGGAAATCTCATAGCTGAAGGACACGTTGCCCGCGACGGCACCGGAGGCGTCGAGCTGCAGATACCGGCCGTCATAGACGGGGGAGACGGTGATGTTCGCGCCATCCGGAGCGCTCACCGACGTGATGCGCAGCACGGAACAGTCGGTCTGCTCGTCGTTGCGCAACACGTCGAGAATCTGCTGCGATCCCACGCGCGCGCCGAACGAATCGTCCACGGCCTTGATCTGCCCCGACTGCGCCGAACAGTTCTTGCTGAAATTATGCTGGTTGTTGGCGCTGTCGTTGTTCTGCTGCTGTTGCTTCGACTGCTTGGTCTCCACCTTGTTCCACTGGATTTTGATGACCTTGGTGGACTCCTGCGGATTCCACACATTGCCGTTGACCACGTCGTTGAGCACCACCAGACGATGGTTGGTGCGGAACACGAGCTGCGAGGTGGGATTGACATCTTCCAACGAGGAAAACTGTGCGTCCTTGTCGTTCGCCGCGCACACCCTGATGTAATTGTTGGCCTTCTGCGCCCACGCGGCGAACACGCAGCCATTGGTGGACACCGGCTGCGCGGCATCGCCCTTGCCGGCATTCGGCAGCTGCGTGACCTTTTTACTACCCAAATCGACCATGGCGATGCCCCGCGGCGTGGAAACCGCCACCCAGCCAGTCTGCCTGCTATCCGTGGACGGCGCCTGCAACGTCGCCTGACCCTGCAGGCCGATATCCGCGCTGCCCTTCGGCCAGAGCACCTTGCCGGCACCGGCTACGACCGGCGTCTTGCCGACCACGGTGAACGATTCGACATTCGTGGCGCCCTTGATCGTCGCATCCTTGCCGGGTGTTCCCTGAGGTCCGTCGACACTGAGCACCGCGCCGTCGGACGCGCGATAGCCGTAGACGACACCGTCATGCGTCACCGCGATACGGCCACCCGACCCCAGCTTCATCTTCGGCGAATCGGTGGTCGGATTCATGGATTTCACATCATCGGCGGACCCGACCCACACATTGCCCGTCTTGACGTTGATGAACGCCGCGGTGTTGCCTCCGACGACGGTCCGCATATCCGATTTGATGGTGGTGTTGCCGTTTTCGCTGACGGTGGAGGCCTCGATGCTGCTGGCCTTCGTACCTTCGGAGATCACGGTGGAGCCATCATGCTGGGCCACGTCGAACCGGGCCGCAGTGGAGGCGACGCCCGCATCGGCGTCCCGGTTGCGCACGTTGAAACGGGCGGCCTTGCGGTCCTTGAGCGAAGTGACCCACACGGTGCCATCGTCGAGCTGCACGTGACGTTGCGTCACCGAACTGACGATGACGGCCCCGGCGACGATGCCCAGCAACAGCAGCAGCATGACGATCGGCGTGATCCACCGGCGACTGCCGGAAGGCAGCAGCTTGCGCAGCATCGACCCGAATCGCAACTGCCGTTCGTACGATTGCGCCGACTGGTTCTCGGCGTTCCTATGCTTGCTCATCGACTGGCTCTTCCCTGATTGTGCCCAAACTTTGCTTGACCGCGCATCCGACCGCATGCGCCTACCTGTTTGCCCGCATGCATGCCGGGCTGTATTGGTTCGTATCGGTTCATGTCACCCGCATCCGGCCGCAAACTCACGGCTTGGCCGCGCACGCAATCATGGGATTCTCGGACATCTGCCGGTCCGCGCGAACCAGACTCACCTGCACGCACGTCTGCGCGCCGTCGGCCGGATCGATTTCGATACGCGTCGACTCCGTGGTGGTGCCCTGCGCGTTCGGGTCGGTTCCCGAATCGCCGACCAGCGACCACGCGTACGAATCGCCATCCTTCGGAGAAGGATTGACCCACGTGAACCGCACTTTGCCGTCGGCGGTGTATTCGCCCGTAAGATCCTGCACGCTCGGCACACTGCCCGACGTGATCGCCGAATCGGGATCGTTCTCGGCATGGTTCTGGGTGCCATGGTTCTGCACCTGCACCTTGCTGTTGTCGGAAGCCGCATCCATATTCGGCATGACGACGGTGACGAACGCCAACGCCATCACGACCACGGCGGCCGCCGCAGCAACCGTGACGGCCAACGGCTTCACCCACCGGGCATGCTGTTTCGCAACCGGGGCGGACTGGTCGAATGTGGAAGTCTGCGCGTACATGTTCTGCGGATAATCCGGCACACCCTCGACGGTGGTCTGCACGGCACGGCCATACAAGGCCTGTTGCACGCGCTGCATGTCGCGCGCGAGCTCCAACGCGGAATAGTAACGATCCTCGGGCGTACGGCTCAAGGCCTTACGCAACACCCGTTCCACTTCGGCCGGCACGTCGGGACGGTTGAGCTTGGGCAGCGGATTGTTGAGAATGACGGACTTGAGCCGTTCGGCCCGCACCTGCCGTTGGGAATCGCCCAGCACATCGGCGTAGAAATACTCGTACGGCGATTGGCCGATCAGCATGGCGAGCAGCGTGGCGCCAAGCGAATAGATATCGGACGATTCATTACCGCCACCGCCTTGGGCAAGCACCTCCGGCGCGGCCCACGCGATGGTGAAGCCGACACCCGGACGCCCATAGACGGACCCGGCGATGCCGAAATCGGCGAGCATGGGCATATTGTGCGCGTTGATGAGAATATTGCTGGGCTTGATGTCTCGATGGATGATGCCTTTGCGATGCGCGGTGAACAGCGCGCTCGCCAGATCGATGCCGACGGTGAGCATCTGGTCGGCGGTGAGACGGCCATGCTCGAGGAACGTCTTGTAATTGCCGCCCGGAGCGTATTCGAACACGGTGTAGCCGCGCCCGTTGACGGTCACGCCGTTCTCATAGACGGAAAGAATGTAGGGGTGTGTGGAGATCTGCCCCATGAAATTCGCTTCGGAACGGAAGCGGACCGCGGCACGTGGGTCGAGCGTGTTCTTGCTGATTTTGATGGCCACCTGACGGGCCGGGGAAAGCTGCTGGTACAGGTACACGTCGGCTTCGGAACCGGAGCCCAGCCGTTTGATCAGTGTGTAGCCGGGAATCTGAGGGGGAATGCTCCTTGAGGCTTCCATGCTTCCTCTTTCTTGTAGTTCCTGCCCGGTTCCGTGCGTTGCGTCTATGCTTCGACCGTACTCGTCGTCATGGGCAGGCCGTCTGTTCGCTGTTGAACCTTCCCGGGCTGCGCCGCTAGTCAATCTTATTGGTGGCGGTGTCCGAAAAACTTTGTAGAGGGTATCGATGTCCATATGTAAAGATGGCGGTGTCCACGATGACGTTTTCAGGACGGCTTCGGACGATGATATGCGATTCGTGGCCGGACCGTTCGGCTAAGCTGGGGAGACATGATGGATGTGGACGATCTCGATGACGTGACATTGGTTGCGGGGGCACCCCGCAGCGGCAAGACCCGGTTCGCGCTGGACATGCTGGTCGCCGCGATGAAGCGGCATGGCGACGCGTACGCCGTGATGACGGTCTCCGGCAGACAGGTGGCCGACCGGCTCGGCGACACCGTGATCCGCGAACTGTCCGCGATCTCGCAGGCACGCCCCGTCACCACCCTGCCAGCCGTCGCGTTCCGCATCATGACCGTCGTGCGATCGCATGCCGGACAACCCCTGCCGAAACTGCTCAACGGGGCCGAACAGGACGTGGTCATCCGCCGTGTGCTCGCCAGGCATGCCGAACATGCCGAGCACGGCGACGAATGCTCCACCTGCGCGCTATTGCGCACCTACTTCGTGGTCGCCGACTGGTCGGGCATGGTGGTGGACGACGCCACCGACGCCTTCGCCAACCAGCTGCGCGACATGCTTGCCCGCATGAACGAGATCGGCGCGAAACCGGAACTCGAAGACGCGCTGATTTCCCGCGCTGCCGACGAACACGGCACGCTTGACGAACGACGCGAACGACTGCGCGTGCAATGGCGGCTCGCCTTCGCGCTGCGTGCCGAATACAACCAGGCCATCAACGAGGCATATCCGGACCAATACCGTCTCGACGCCTCGCAGCTCATGATCGACGCCGCGGCCGCCGTGAACGAAGCCGAAACGTCCGACCTGCCGAAACTCGTCATCGTCGACGATTTCCAGGACGCCACACTCGCCGGCTTCGACTTTCTCACCGCATTGCGCAACCGTGGCGTGCGTCTGTTGCTCGTCGGCAACCCCGACGAGGCGGTGCAGACGTTCCGCGGATCGTACCCTGAATATCTGTTCAACATGGCGCAATCGCGATTGGGCGCGCGACTGGTACGGCTGGAACCGTCCCATATGGCCGAAGGTACGGACCTGGCCGCGGTGGCGAGCCGCGTGAGCCTGACCATCGCCAGCACGGAATCGACCGACGACGCGCTGGCGAACCGCCCCGGCAAAATGCCGGCCATCGCCATACCGGAGACGCGCGACGGCAGTCTTGAAGCCGCGATGTACCGTTCCACCGTCGAAGAACTCGACGACGTGGTGTGGAAAATCAAAACCGAACATCTCGAACACGGCCGCGACTGGAACGACATGGCCGTGATCGCCCACGACAACGCCACCGTGCGCACGTTCGGCGAACGGCTACGCGCCGACGGCGTGCCCGTACGCTATTCGAGCGTGACCCGCCCCCTCAAGGACGAACCGTTCGTGCAGGGCCTGTTCTCCATGATCGAACTGGCCGAACTGAAACGGCAAGGCATCGCCACCTCGTCCATGAACCTCGACACGGCCGGCGCATACGTGCGCTCACGCGTCGCATCAATCATGAACTCGCCGCTGATCACCACCCCCGGCGAACGTCCGGCTCGGCTGTGCGTGGTCGAATCGGCGATGAACGCGCTCGGCTCGCTGGCCACGGTTTTGCATGACGATACAGCCGATCCGACCACGTCCGACACGTCCGGACGCGCGCTGCTGTCACAGCTGATCGACGATTGGAACGATTACGTCGAAACCTTCCACACCGCACGCGTGGCGGCATCGGCGTCGGACACGGAAAACGCTGCCGACATGGGCCTGCCGGCAATCGACACCGACGACCGGCTGATGACGGGAGAGCGTGCCGCTGAGGATGCGGACGAACCATCCTTCGGCATGAACGCGCTGTACATCCTGCTATTGGAAGGCGACACCGACCGCGTGCTCGACGCGATCGCCTCCGTACTGGGCCGCAAAGACCCCCAAGCGCAAGCCTTCGCACGCCTGTGGAAAACGCTTGACGATACCCTGCGGTCGGAGGCACGCCTGACATCCCACGAACCGCAATACATGCTCGACTGTGCATGGCAGGCGTTCGGCAAAGCCGAAATCTGGCAGAAAACGGCGTTGCGCAACAACGCCGAAGGCCGCGCGGCCAACGACCGGCTCGACACCGCGATGCGCCTGTTCAGCTACGCGTCCGGCGGCGAATCGAACGGCGTGACGGCAGCGCACACCATCGACGCGTTCATCGAACAGGTCCGCGCGCTCGCCATCGAAGCCGACTCCCTGGCGCACACCGCGCCGATCGATCAGGCCGTGACGCTCACCACGCCCGCCGGAGCTGCCGGAAAACATTGGAAACTCGTGTTCATGCCTGCGTTCCAACAAGGCCAATGGCCGAACCTCGCGCCGCGCAACACCCTGTTCGGCGGGGAGGAACTCGCCGACATCATGCTGCATGGACGACTGTCCGACGACATCGTCACTTCCGCAGGCCGCGAAAACGCGCAGCTCGCCGCGGTGCTCGCCTCCGAACAGAAAAGCCTCCTTGTGGCGCTCACCCGCGCCGATGAGCGCGTGACGGTAAGCGCGGTCCTCAACGAAGACCATGTGCCGTCCGACTTCCTCTACGGCTACCTGCCGGAATGGTTCGACCGCGACCGGGATGCCGATGCGGAAACACGCGTGTACACGGCGGTCGGCGAGGCCGGCGAATACGCGGGACTGGAGGCCGACCCACGTGGCCTGGTCGCCGCCTCGCGAAGCGTGCTGGCCCATGCGCCGACCGATTCCCCCCAAGCGCGCGATGCCGCGCAAGCCTTGGCGTTGTTGGCATCGCATGGCATCGCCGCCGCGAATCCCGACAATTGGGCGTTCCTTACGGAACATGCGGGAGCCGACGATATGACGGAAATCGACGGCAAGATGGAATCTGACGGGAAAACGGAGCATGCCGACAAGGCGAAGCTTATCGAACAACCGGAATCCATCGAAAAAACAGACGGCCAATCCGACGTGGTCACCCTTTCTCCATCCGCCGTGGACAGTTTGTGGGCGTGCCCGGTGTGCTGGATGCTGGAGAACCGTTTCGCCGGCCCACGCATGGGCAGCGCGGCCACCAGCTTCGGCTCGCTCATCCACGCCGTCGCGCAACAGGCCACCGAAGCCGGCCTCGACCTGCCCCAAAACCACACCGCGGTAAGCGACGAGGACAACATCGACGAAATCACCCAATGGATGATCAGCCGATACAAGACCCTACGTGGCGACCTCAACGCCATCGACGACCCCGAGGAACGGTACAAGGCGCTCGGCAAGGACGCGAAAGCATCGGTCGCATTGCGCAACATCGCCACATATTTCGTCAAGTCGAACCGTACGGGATACCCGTCGAACAACACCGAAACCATCACCGTGGGAACATTGGACCATGCCGAAGCGGAACGGCAGTTCGCCGCGCAATTCGACTTCGACGACATCCTCGACGCCTACAACGCCATCGACGGCAACGCTCCGATCTCCCGCGACGAACTCATCGCCATCATGGGCGCGCTCGTCGGCGGCTGGCCGGAAACCGGCATGAGCGACCGGCTCACCGTACGCCTGTCGGGCAGAATCGACCGTCTTGAACACCGCCGTACCGCAGACGGCCGCGAACAGGTACGGCTGATTGACTACAAAACCGGCAAAGTGCCGAATGGACGCTCCCTGTTCAGCGACCTGCAGCTCGTCTGCTACCAGCTGGGCCTCGCATTCCCGGAACACGACGGAAAACGCGGCGCGCAGGCGATCGCAACCATGCCGGACATCACCCAAAGCGCCCTGTTCCACGTCATGGAATACGCGGCACCCGCGCCACGCAAAGGGCAAGGCGACGAAGCGTACCACCAGCAGGCGCTGTTCGCCGGCGGAAGCATCAACGCGGGCGATTTCATACCCCGCAAATACGTGCCCAAAATGGCCAGCGTCTTCACCAGCGGCCTCGACGACGTCGAACGGCCGGCGCAGGTCAGCGAAGAACATTGGAAGCAACTTCTGGAATCGCGGTCGAAGATGACGGTATGGTCGCTGACCATGATCTCCCGCGTCTTCTATGCGGCCGCGGCGAGCCGGGCCACCCGCATCACCGCGCGTCCGACCGTGGAACACGTCGGATACTGCAGAACGTACGGCAGTGGGGTCTGCCCGGCCTGCCAAGGCGAGCAGAACACCGTATTCGAAAGGACCGTGGCATGAACGGGAGCAACGGTATGAACGGAAGCATGTCAACGAACGGGGCCACAGCAAAGGGCGATGCGATGGGCACTGCGCCGGCCGCCACGCCGAAATTCACCGACAGTCCGGAACAGGCCGCCGTCATCCAAGCCCCCTCATACGAGGACGTGGTCGTGGTGGCGGGCGCCGGCTCCGGCAAAACCTACAC
>OMGA01000698.1_pt1 | contig 13319 bp, 13 predicted proteins | sample 1674211 | NCBI WGS metagenome assembly OMGA01 (sample SAMEA103958152, study PRJEB25191) | human gut metagenome | biome: human-associated habitat [ENVO:00009003]; feature: intestine environment [ENVO:2100002]; material: feces | place: Germany | collected 2013/2015
TGTGACAACCTCTCAGTCTCGGCTGCGCCGAGCCAGCTCCCCTGGAAGGGGAGCCTTTTGTATGGCTCAGAGAGACTCCACTGCCGCGCGGACTTCGGCCATCATGGGGATGGAGGGGGCAGCGCCGGGGCGGGTAACGGCGATGGAGGCGGCCATGGCCGCATACTGCATGGCGTCCTTCCGTTCCATGCCCTGCGCCAGACAGCCAACAAAATACCCCATGAACGTATCTCCCGCGCCGGTCGTGTCGACCGCCTGGACCGGATACGCGCACTGCCGGATCTCCACGCCGTCCTTCCAGCTGACGGATCCTTCGGACCCGAGCGTCAGCAGAATGCCGAGCCCGGGATAGCGCGCCCGCAGCGCGGCATAGCCCTCATCCGCCGTGGAGCAGCCCGCGATCGCGGCGCATTCGATCTCGTTGACCACGAGCCAGTCGACGCCGGTCAGATCGGCCGCCAATACCTCCCCGGAGATGGGAGAAGCGTTGAGCACCACGCGCAGCCCGCGGCCGACCGCCGCGCGCAGCAGGTAGGTGAAGTTCGAAAGCTCATTCTGCATCAGCAGATAATCGCCCGGGGCAAAGTGCGAGAGCACGGCGTCGATGTCCTCCGGCGTGACGGCCTGGTTGGAGCCGCCGTAGAGGAAGATGCAGTTCTGTCCGTCGGGCTGGACCTGGATGATGGCGTGGCCCTGCGGGGTCTCGGTGCGGCCGAGATACCGCAGATCGACGCCGCAGCCCTCCAGCAGCTGCGCCAGCGGCTCGCCGCCCGCGCCGAGCATGCCGGCGTGGCAGAGTGTTTGGCCGCTGCGCGCCACGGCGATGGACTGGTTCAGGCCCTTGCCGCCCGCGTTCTGCGTGTAGCCGGCCGTGTGGATGGTCTCGCCCGCGCGGCAGAAATGGTCGACGGCGTAGACATGATCGAGATTGAGAGAACCAAAGTTGACGACGTTCATAGAAAAAACCTCGTTTCCGGAATGTTATACAGCTATAGTGCCTGTATTTTGGCCGGAAGTCAAGCCCTTTTTGCGCTCAGTCCGCCACGACCGGGACGGCGTCGGGCGGGATGGGGCAGACGTAGCCGCCCTCCGCGGCCTGATCAAATTCCGCCTTCGCCTGAGCCAGCCGCTCCGGCTGGGTAAACAGGTCGATCGCCGTGCAGGCGATGACGCGGCCCGCGTGCAGCGCGGCCTTGTGTGCGATGGAGGTCGTGCCGCAGGAGACGATTTGCCAGCTGTGGCCGGGGCAGCCGTTCGGGATGGAGGCGACGGAGCACTGCGCCGTGGGGCACAGCCAGCTCACATCGCCCACGTCGGTCGAGCCCGCGCGGAAGGCTTCGCCCGTAAAGTAGGGGAGCAGGAAATCGTTCATCGCGTGGCCGGAGGTCTGCTGCAGCGCGCGGATCTTGCGGGCGTAGTCCGCCTGCATGCGGCTGCCGGTGCCGGGGATGGCCTGGTTGCTGGGATAGGTCGCGGCGAGCTTTTTGGCGAAGTCCAGCTCCTCCGGGGTGTACTGCGGCACGCCGAGGGCGGCGAAGTTTTCGTGCATGAGGGTCTCGAGCGTGCGGTTCGGCAGGCAGTCGGCCGTGCCGTCGATGAACTTGCGGGTATAGCTCGTTTCGGTCATGAGTGCCGCGCCGTCGGCGATCTTGTCGACACGCGCCTGCAGCTTCACGGCCTCGGCCACGTGCTTCGAGCGGACCATATACAAGACCGTGGACGCGCTCTGCACGACGTTGGGGCTGCGGCCGCCGGCGTCGAGGATGGCGTAGTGGATGCGCGCGTCGTCGGTCATATGCTCGCGCAGAAACTGCACGCCGATGTTCATGAGCTCGACCGCGTCCAGCGCGCTCCTGCCCAGCTCCGGCGCGCCCGCCGCGTGGGAGGCGACGCCGTGGAAGGTGTACTGCACCTGGATGCAGGCGTTCGAGCCGCCGGTGATGACCTCGTTGCAGTCCTCCGGGTGCCAGGTGAGCGCGGCGTCGAGCTGTTTCCAGAGGCCGTCGCGTGCCATGAAAGCCTTGGCTGCGCCGCCCTCCTCGCCGGGGCAGCCGTAGAGCGTGACGGTGCCGGGGCAGCCGGTCTGCTCCAGCCAGGCCTTGACGCCGATCGCGGCGGCCAGCGCGCCCGCGCCCAGCAGATTGTGCCCGCAGCCGTGGCCGGTGCCGCCGGGCGTGCGCTCCGCGTGGACCAGCTGCCCGCCCTGCTGCGAGAGACCGGACAGCGCGTCATACTCGGCCAGAATGCCGATATGCGGCCGCCCGGAGCCAAAGCTTGCGGCAAACGCGGTGGCAATGCCGCACACGCCCTCCTCCACGCGGAAGCCCTCCTGCTTTAAAACTTCGCAGTAGAGCTTCGCGGACCGGAACTCCTGCAGAGAAAGCTCCGCATAGTCCCAGATCTCGTCGGCCACGTGCAGGATGGTATTCTGTTCTTTCTCAATGGCGTCCAGCGCCGGCTGCTTGTTTAGTGTCATATGATCGTCTCCTTCATGATAAAGAAACAGGGAAGCGCCGCTGTCGCTTCCCTGTGGGAATCACAGTACCTTGCTCAGGAAGTCCTGCAGGCGGGGGTTCTGCGGATGCTCGAAGATATCCGCCGGGCTGCCCTGCTCGACGAGCTTGCCGTCAGCCATGAACAAAACGCGGTTGCCGACCTCACGGGCGAAGCCCATCTCGTGCGTGACGACGACCATCGTCATGCCCTCCTGCGCCAGCTCCTTCATGACCTCGAGCACCTCGCCGACCATCTCCGGGTCGAGCGCGCTCGTCGGCTCGTCAAAGAGCATGACCTCAGGCTCCATCATGAGCGCGCGGACGATGGCCACGCGCTGCTTCTGGCCGCCGGAGAGCTGGATGGGGTAGGCCTCTGCGCGGTCGCCGAGCCCGACGCGCTCGAGAAGCGCATGTGCCTTCTGCTCGGCCTCAGCCTTCGGCATGTGCTTGACATGGATGGGCGCGAGGGTCATGTTGTCGAGGATGGTCATGTGTGGGAAGAGGTTGAAATGCTGGAAGACCATGCCCATCTTCTGCCGGTGCTTGTCAAGATCGAGCTTGACCCACTTGCCGGCCTCGTTTTTGACCTTTTTCTTCGTGATGTCCACGCCGTCAAAGTCGATCTCGCCCGCCGTCGGCACCTCCAGCAGGTTCAAAGACCGCAGCAGCGTCGTCTTGCCGGAGCCGGACGGGCCGATGACGACCATCACGTCGCCGCGCTCGATGTTGACGCTCACATCGTCGAGCGCCTTGATCTCGCCCTTGTTATAGTATTTTTTCAGGTGCTTGACCTCGATCAGACTGCTCATTTCGTGCCCTCCTGTGCCTGGACCTTGCGCTTGTGCGCGACGTTCGCGGCGTTGCGGCTGGAGCCCGCGCTCATCTTCTTCTCAAAGTGCGCGATGACCTTGCTCGTCGGGTACGTCAGGCAGAAGTACAGGGCCGTCGCGATGACCAGCGCCTCGGTGATGCGGTAGGTCGCGCCCTTGACGGAGTTGACGGCGGACATGATGTCCTGCACGCCGATGGTGAAGCAGATGGCGGATTCCTTGATGATGGTGACGAATTCGTTGGCGATGGCAGGCAGGATGTTGCGGATGGCCTGCGGCAGGATAATGAAGCGCATGGTCTGCAGCTTGGACATGCCGAGCGAACGGGAGGCCTCGGTCTGGCCGCCGTCGATCGACTGGATGCCGGAGCGGATGATCTCCGACAGATACGCGCCGGAGTTGAGCGCCAGCGCCACCACGCCGGGGAAGAACCGCTCAAAGCGAATGAAGCCGAAGAGCATGAAGCCCGGCAGGACCTTCACGCCGTTGAACAGGCCGTAGTACACGAGCATGATCTGCACGACCATCGGCGTTGCGCGGAACAGCTCGACATAGACGGACGCGATGAAGCGGATGGGATTGAAGCGGCTGAGCTTCGCAAGGAAGCCCTCGTCGCGCTCATGGCCGTCGCGTGTCAGGGCCAGCGCCCGGAACGGCCGGAAGTCGGACATCCGCATACCCGTGATGAGAAGGGCAAGCAGGAAGCCGAACAGGACCGTCAGGAATGACAGGCAGACGGTACATACGACGCCCTGCAGAAACAGCTTCCAATAGGCCAGAGCCTTGGCAAAGCCGGCGGCAGTAAACATGGTTTTTCCTCCGATCAGAATGCACACAAGGGCCTCTCCTTCTGCGGGAGAGGCTCTTGCGGTGAGATTTCAGGTGATGGGGTCGTGGCTTCCGGGGATCTTAGCCCTCGGCGACCTGTCCGTTCTCGTCGAGCAGGCCTTCGTAGACGTTGCCGACGGAGAGCTCATTGGCCTCGGCGACGAACTTGTCCATGGAGCCGTCGGAAAGCGCGGCGGCGATGGCTTCGTTGACGCCCTTCATCAGGGAATCGTTGCCCTTCATGACGCCGATCGCGGAACCGGCAACATCATAAGGAACGTCGCAGACGATGACGAGCTCGGGATAGTTCTTGGCATAGTTCTCGGCGACAGCGGTCTCGATGAATGCGCCGTCAAGTTTGTCGTTCAGCAGATCGCCGATGATGTCGGTGACCTTGGTCAGGGAGACGATGTCGGCGTCCGGGGTGTTCTCAACAGCCAGATCGTACTGGATGGAGCCGTTCTGCGCGCCGATAGAGTACTCAGCCTTGTTGGCGGAAGCCAGATCGGTGAACTGATCGGCCTTGTCCTTGACGGTGACGAAGCTCTGGCCGCCGAAGTAGTAGATGTCGGAGAAGTCCATGGCGTCGGCACGGGCGGGATCCGGGGACAGACCGGCCATGCCAAGGTCGACGTTGCCGGTGGCAAGCTCGTTGAGCACGCCGTCAAAGTCCATCGGGATGATGTCGAGCTCGAGGCCCAGGTAATCGGCGACATACTGTGCAAGCGCGACGTCGAAGCCGGCGAGCTGCGGATCGTTGTTCTCGTCGAGGGCGTAGAACTCATACGGGGCGAAGTCCGGGCTGGTGGCGACGGTCAGCTTGCCGGGGACGACGGTGGAGATCTCAGCGGCTGCGGGCTCGTCAGCGGCGTCGGCTGCGGGTTCTGCGGCGGTCTCGGTGGTGGTGTCGGCAGCTTCGGTAGTCTGGGCCGGAGCGTCGGTCGTTGCGGTAGAGGCGCAGGCCGCGAGGCTCAGCACCATGATGGCTGCAAGCAGCAGAGCAAGTAACTTTTTCATATTCATTTCCTCCTGTGACGAGTGGTTCGTCGGTTCTGTTTGGTATGCTCATAATTATACACACGAAATGCATATTGTCAAGAGAAGATGCAAGAAAAACACGCCAACTCTTCCGGGAAAAACGTCCACAAAAGCGGACAAAGTGCACAAAACAGGAAAAAATCGCGCAGAAACCGGAAGAAAAAGCCGGGGGCTGGGTGCAGATAAAATGAATAATATTCGCATATATACAGAGAAACCAGCATAAAACCCGCCGGAACGTCCGCACCATGGAAAAATCATGCATCCAAAGCCGCGCAGATGGGGAAAATCGGTTGACAATTCGCACAGAAACGGATAAAATGTAGGAAATTCAATACCATACGTCTCCGCGCGAAAGCACCGGCGGGCGACCGCCGTGGGAACCGGGTGCGAAGCCCGGGCTAACCCAGTAACCGTAATGCGGACGAAGGAGCCAGCACCACTGCCGAACGGCGGGAAGGGGCTCCGGTAGGAGGAAGCAGAGCCGGGAGACCTGGTCACGTATGTCAGGCAGGGCCGCAATGATCGGCGGCGCTGCCGGAGCTTCTGGGAACGGGCAAGGTGCGCCCTGCGTGCAAGCCGCGCACAGGGCGGTTTCAGGCTCTTCCCTGCTGGGAGGGGCCTTTTGTATTGATATTGTAATAAAGGAGAACCGAACCATGAAAAAGAATCAGATCCTTGCCCTGCTGCTGGCGGCCGTGATGCTGCTGGCAGTCCTGACCGGCTGCGCCGCAAAGACCGAGCCCGCGCAGACCGAACCCGCGCAGACCGAGACCGCTCCGGCCGAAGAACCTGCGCCCGCCGAAGAAGCGGAACCCGCCGAAGAACCGGCTGAAGAACCCGCGGAGGAGTCCGCCGCCGTGACCCTGACCGACATGACCGGCCGGGAGATCACCCTGGACGAGCCCGCGACCCGTATCGTTGCCCTGACCCCGTCTGACTGCGAGATCCTCTACGCCATCGGCGCGGGCGATCTGCTGGTCGGCCGCGGCAAATACTGCGACTATCCGGCGGAAGTGACCGAGATCCCGGCTGTCGAGTCCGGCAGCGACACCAACATCGAGCAGATCGTCGAGCTGCAGCCGCAGGTCCTGCTCATGAGCACCATGTCCCAGACCGACGAGCAGGTCCAGCAGCTGGAGGCTGCGGGCGTGCATGTCGTCGTGAGCGACGCGCAGGATATTGAAGGTGTCTACACCGCCATCCACATGATCGGCGAGCTCGTCGGCAAGCAGGACGAGGCGGCTTCCGTCGTCGAGTCCATGCAGAAGACCTTCGACGAGATCAAGGCCAACGCCGGCGACGGCAGCAAGACCGTGTACTTTGAGGTCTCCCCGCTGCAGTACGGTCTCTGGACGGCCGGCACCGGCACCTTCATGGACGAGATCGCCAACATGATGGGCCTCAAGAACTGCTTCGCGGACGTGACCGGCTGGAGCGAGATCTCCGAAGAGCAGGTGCTCGAGCGCAACCCGGATTACATCGTGACCATCTCCATGTACTACGGCGAAGGCCCCACCCCGGAAGAGGAGATCCTGGCCCGTCCGCGTTGGGAGAATGTCACCGCCGTCAAGAACGGCAAGATCCTCAACCTGCAGAACAATGAGCTCTCCCGTCCGGCTCCGCGGCTGGCCGAGGGCGCGCAGGCGCTGTATGACTTCGTCTACGGCGAGTAAACTATTACTATAGAATAAAATATCCACAGGAGGCACAGCATGCGCCGGTATCACGAAACATTCAGACTCTGGGAGTATCTTCTGTTTGCGGTCGTGACGCTGGCGGTGCTGTGCCTCTGCGTCTGCATCGGCAGCGTCCGCGTGCCGCTTGGAGACACGCTGGCGTTTTTTGCCGCGAAGCTCACGGGCGGCGCGCTGCCCGAGGGGCTCGTCTCGTCCATCATGCCCATCCGGCTGCCGCGCGTGCTGTGCGTGGCGCTGACGGGCGCGGCCCTGTCTCTCGCGGGTGCGGCGATGCAGGGGCTGCTCAAAAACCCGCTGGCCGACGGCTCGACGCTCGGCGTTTCGTCCGGCGCGTCGCTCGGCGCGGTCTGCGCCATCGCCTTCGGCGTCACGCTGCCGGGCTTCCCGTTCGCGGGGACGATGGTGATGGCGATTTTGTTCGCGTTCGGCTCGCTGCTGGTCATCCTCGGGCTTTCGTACAAGCTCGACCGGTCGCTCTCGACCAACACGATCATCCTCATCGGCGTGATCTTCTCGATGTTCGTCTCGAGCATCATGAGCATCGTCATCACCTTTGCCGCCGATAAGGTCCAGAAGATCACCTTCTGGACCATGGGCTCGCTCAGCGGCAGCACGTATCAGAATGCCGCCGTGCTGGCACTCGCGCTGGCCGTGTGCGGCGTGGTGATCCTGCTGCACGCGCAGATCCTCAACGCCTTCGCCGTCGGCGAGGACAACGCCCGCCAGATCGGCGTGGATGTCAAGCGCGCGAAGCTCGTGCTGCTCATTACGGTCTCGGTGCTCATCGGCGTCTGCGTCTCCATCGGTGGGACGATTGGCTTTGTCGGCCTTGTGACGCCGCATATGGCGCGGATGCTCGTCGGACCCAACCACCGGCGGCTGCTGCCCGCGGCGATGTTCGGCGGCGCGGTCTTCCTCATGCTGGCGGACCTTGTCGCGCGGACGCTCCTGAACCCGCTGGAGCTGCCGATCGGCGTGGTGACGAGCTTCGTGGGCGCGATCGTGTTCGTCGTCATCTTCTATCAGTCCAGAAAGGAGCACTGAGCATGCCGATGCTGGAAGTTTCGCGCCTGTCGGTGCAGTTTGGGCAGAAAAAAATCGTCGACGGGCTTTCGTTCACCGTGGAAGAAGGGCAGTGGCTCATGATCGTCGGGCCGAACGGCGCGGGCAAGTCCACGGCCCTGAACGCCGTCACGCAGGGCGTGCCCTATACGGGCAGAGTCCTGTTCGCGGGCCAGGACGTGGCGAAGATGAAGCCCGCCCTGCGCGCGCAGGCGATCGGCGTGCTGGCGCAGAATCATTTCGTCGGCTACGGCTTCACGGTCGAGGAGGTCGTGCGGCTCGGCCGGTTCGCGTACGCGGGCGGCCTGTTCGGCCGCAGCCAGACGGAGGACCGGGAGAAGGTCGAGCAGGCGCTCACCCTCGCCGGTCTGCAGGACAAGCGGCGGCAGTCGGTGCTGACGCTCTCCGGCGGTGAGCTGCAGCGGACGTTCCTCGCGCAGGTCCTGGCGCAGGACCCGAAGCTGCTGCTGCTCGACGAGCCGACGAACCACCTCGATATGCACGCGGTGGAATGGCTCGAGGGCTATATTGAAAAATTCAAGGGGACCGTCCTGACCATCTCCCACGACCGCTATTTCCTCGACCGCGTCGTCACGCGCATCGTGGAGCTGCACGACGGCAAGGCGGAGTTCTATTCCGGCAACTACTCGTTCTACGTGCAGGAAAGGCAGGCGCGCTTTGAGCTGCAGCTCAAGCAATACGAAAAGGAGCAGGCCAAGCTCGCCCAGCTCGGCTTCACGCTCGAGCGCATGAAGGGCTGGGGCATCAACAACCGCACGCTCTACCGCCGCGCCATGTCCATCCAGCACCGGATGGAGCGCATCGAAAAGACCGACCGGCCCACGCAGGACAAGACCATGCGGGCAAAATTCGCCCAGCGGGACTTCTTCGGCGACGAAGTCCTGTCCGTCAAGGGGCTCGGCAAGGCGTATGACGGACGGACGCTGTTTTCTGACGTCGAGCTGCAGGTCGCGGGCGGCGAGCGCATTGCCCTGCTCGGCGACAACGGCACCGGCAAGTCCACCTTCCTCAAAATTCTCCTCGGCGAGGAGGCGGGCGCGGGCCGCATCAAATTCGGCCCCACGGTCAAGTGGGCCTACCTGCCGCAGATCATCCACTTTTCCCACCCCGAGCGGACGCTCCTCGACACGATGCTCTATGAGAAGAACTGCACCGTGCAGACCGCGCGCGACCGGCTGGGCGCGTATCTGTTTGAGGGCGAGGACGTGTTCAAGACGGTCGGCTCCCTCTCCGGCGGCGAGCAGAGCCGGCTGCGGCTGTGCATGCTGATGGACGAGAAGATCAACCTGCTCGTCCTCGACGAGCCGACGAACCATCTGGATATCGACTCGCGCGAATGGCTCGAGGATGCGCTGGAGGACTACGAGGGCACGCTCATCTTCGTCTCGCACGACCGGTATTTCGTCAACAAGTTCGCCACCCGCATCTGGGAGCTGGAAAACGGGCAGATCCGCGACTACCTCTGCGGCTACGAAAAATACCGCTCCATCAAGGAGAAGGAGGCCATCGCGGCCCCCGCGCCCGAAAAGCCCAAAAAGGAGCACAAGGAAAAGCCGAAGACCTCCGGCAGCAAGATGCTCGAGAAGAAGGTCCGCGTGCTCGAACGCGAGATCGAGAAGCAGGAGGCGCTGTCGGCGGAGCTGGACACGAAGATCGAGGCCGCGGCCGCCGATTATCAGGAGCTGGCGCGGCTGATGGAGGAAAAGCAGCAGGCGGAGGACACGCTCGCGCAGATGATGGAGCAGTGGGAGGCCCTCTCCTGCGAGCTGGAGGACGCAACATGATCCCGGTATGGCTGATCGCGGCGATCGCGCTGCTCGGCGCGGTCTGTCTGGCGCTGCCGCTGCACATCGGCATGACGGGCGTGTGTCTGCTGCTTCTGGCGGCGGTGCTGCTGGCGCTGCGGATCCTCCGAAAAAAGGACGCGCCGAAGGTCTGGAGCCGGATCCTCATCGCGCTGACGGCCATCTCGATGGCGGTCATCTTCGGCGCGATGGGCTATATCAGCGTGCAGGGAAAGGACAGCGCCATGACACCAGACGAAACACCGGACTTCATCGTCGTGCTTGGCGCGCAGGTCCAGGGCGACGGGCCGTCGCTGACGCTCAAAAAGCGTCTGGACAAGGCGCTCGAATTCCTGCAGGCACACCCGGACCGGACCGTGATCGTCTCCGGCGGGCAGGGCCCGGACGAAGCGCATACGGAAGCGTCGGTCATGGCGCAGTACCTGCTCGCGCACGGCGCCGACGCATCGCAGATCCTTGAGGAGCCGCAGGCGTCGAACACGCGGGAAAATCTGCTGTTCTCGGCGAAGCTCGCCGAAGAGGCGGGGTTCGACACGTCGCGCGTGCTGATCGTGACGAGTGATTTTCACATGTGCCGGGCAAAATATATCGCAAGAACGCTCGGCATGGAGCCCTATGGGCTATCCAGCGGCACATGGCCGTGGATCCTGAAGCTCAACTATACGCTGCGCGAGGTCTTCGCGTTCTGCAAGGCGGTTTGTCAGGCGCACCGTTGACTTTCCGTGCCCCTGTGATAGAATGATGTAAAGAACGACACAAAAGGAGTGTTTTGATTATGAGCGGATGCAGCGGCAACTGTTCGAGCTGCGGCGAAAGCTGTTCTGACCGCAAGCAGGAGAGCCTGCTTGCCGAACCCAACAAAAATTCGCAGGTAAAAAAGGTCATCGCCGTCGTCTCCGGCAAGGGCGGCGTCGGCAAATCGACCGTGACCTCCATGCTGGCCATGGCCATGCACAAGCTTGGCTACAAGACCGCCATTCTCGACGCCGACATCACCGGCCCGTCCATCCCGAAGATCTTCGGCGTCACCGGCCGCGCGCAGGGCACCGAGCTGGGCATTGATCCGCGCCTGACCTCCAAGGGCACCGAGATCATGTCGGTCAACCTCCTGCTGGAGCACACCGACGACCCGGTCGTCTGGAGAGGCCCGGTCATCGCCGGCACCGTCAAACAGTTCTGGAGCGATGTTGTCTGGGGCGCTGTGGATTATATGTTCGTCGACATGCCGCCAGGAACCGGTGACGTTCCGCTGACCGTCTTTCAGTCGCTGCCGGTAGACGGCATCGTCATCGTCACCTCCCCGCAGGACCTGGTTTCGATGATTGTCAAAAAAGCCTGCAAGATGGCCAAACTGATGAACATCCCGGTTGTGGGCATTGTGGAGAACATGAGCTACCTGATCTGCCCGGACTGCGGCAAGAAGATCGACATCTTCGGCCACAGCAAGCTCGAGGAGGTCGCCAAACAGACCGGCCTGGACATTTTGGGCCGCATGCCGATCGACCCGAAGCTGGCCGAGCTGTGCGACGAGGGCAGAATCGAGGAGATGCCGGTCGAGTATCTGGAGAGCGCAGTGGACAAGCTGATCGCCCTGCCAAACCGCAAATTCGAGGACTAGTTTTTTCTGTTCCATTTGAAGGAGCGTCAAAAGGGACGCGGGCTTTGTGCCCGCGTCCCTTTTTGATGCGCTTTTTTGCCTTACCCCTCCAGCTCATAAAGCCGGTACAGCCTGCGGACCCATTTTTCCCGGAACACAGCCCGGAAGAAAGCCCGTTCCCATCCCGGCAGCTCGTCTGCCAAGCGGGCGGGGACGAGGGAATGCTCCGCCTCGACCCGGATGCCGGTTCCGGCGGCGAGCGACGGCAGGTCGTCGATGCCGTACAGGGTGGTGACGCCGACCTCGTTGACGGGATTTTTATATTTTGAAGCTCTGGCTGCCCATTCGGTGTAGCAGTCTATCAGCAGATAAACGGCGGGGTAACGCTCATGCAAAAAGGCCAGAAGGGCGTGGAGCTGCCCGGCGGTCAGGTACATGCTGATCCCCTCGAGCAGGACGATGGCGCAGGGCGACTGCGGCAGTTTTTGCAGCTCCTCAACTTTGGAGGCGTCCAGCCCCATCATTCGATAACGCTCGGTTGGCGCAAAGTAGCGGCTCCGCTGCCGGATGACCTCCGGGAAGTCCGCATCGATCCATTCGCGGTACGCCTCCTTGACCCGCAGGCACCGGCTGTCCAGCCCACAGCCGATGTGCAGAACGAGGGCGTCCGGGTGGAGTGCAAGCATCCGGTCGGCCCAATCGTCGAAGATTCTGGCCCGCATCGCCATAAAATAGGCCAGCCACCGAGATTTTGCCTTTCCGGCAATCGCAAAGGCTTCCTTCCCCCAGATTTCTTCCGCCTTCTGGTCGCGGAGGATGAGCCCTTTTTGGCTCACCTGCGCCTTGCCGTAAAGCGGGATAAACAGCGTTTTGTTGACCTCGTTCATCGCCTTGCCTCCATTTTTATTTTTTGCGCCTTGCTGATTTCATTATACAGTAGCGGCTTACGGCTGCAAATGGGAAAACGAAAAAAATGTGGATTTTTCCGCCGCGGCTGGGCAAACTTTCTAATAAAAAAGCGTTGAAAAACGGAGGTGGGGCCGGGGTGATACCGGTGATTTTGTTGGGAGACAGCGGGGACAGTCAACTGTGCAGGGCACTGCAGGGACTGCTGCGGCAGCGCTGCGGCTGGCACGTTGATGGGGAATTTTTCTGGCAGGCGAACGCGGATGTGCTGCTGCTGGACCTGCCGTTCCCCGCGCATCTGGATGCCGGCGGCGGACTGGTGGTGCTGAAAGAGAGCTTTGAGAGTGCCGACGCGCCCGCACACCTGCTGCACGCCAGCTGCATCGTCCCGTTTGGGCATCCGGCTGCGGACGAGTTTGTGCGGGCCTGCGGTTTGCCCAGCGTCTATTGCGGCGGCAGCGGGGGCGACCTGACCCTCTCCAGCGCGCAGGAGCAGACGGTGCTCACCCTGCAGCGGCAGCTTCGGCGGCTGGACGGCACCGAGGTGGCGGCAGGGGACTTTGTCACCGCCCTGCCCGAACAGTTGAGCCCCTGCGAGCAGCTGTGCTGCGCGGCAGTGCTGCTGATGCTGGGGGAGAAGCTGCCGGAGGGATAGCGATTTTTGATGACAAAAAATACCTATTATAAAAGAGAAGTGCCTGCGCCATACTATTACTGCAAACGCAAAGAGCGGTTTAGAACAAACAGGCAAAGCCGCCGTCAAACCAAGAAAAACGAAAAGTTTAAGGAGTGTATGATTTTATGGCTAGCAACAAGTACAACACCAGCAACAATAGATTGGTTGTTCCAGAGGCGCAGGAAGCGATGAACAAGTTTAAGATGGAAGCTGCCAACGAGGTTGGCGTCAACCTCAAGCAGGGCTACAACGGCGACCTGACCTCCCGCGAGGCCGGTTCCGTCGGCGGCCAGATGGTCAAGAAGATGATCGAGGCTTACGAGAATTCCGTCAAATAAGGAAAAATCCTCGTGACGGGGAG
>OMGA01000709.1_pt1 | contig 13190 bp, 10 predicted proteins | sample 1674211 | NCBI WGS metagenome assembly OMGA01 (sample SAMEA103958152, study PRJEB25191) | human gut metagenome | biome: human-associated habitat [ENVO:00009003]; feature: intestine environment [ENVO:2100002]; material: feces | place: Germany | collected 2013/2015
TCGCCACCGACGGCACGGTCGAGGTGCGCAACGCCTCCATCGCCCGCGGACTGAAGAGGAAGTGAACGTGTCCTTTCCGGCTTGATGTGACGCAATCGGCTGCGTGTCCTTATGCGTGACGGCGTGGGGCATGCAGCCGATTGTTTTTATTCCTCGGATTTCCGCTTGGTATGCGTGGTTCGGTACGTGATGGGGGTGACGCCCATGAACCGGTGGAAGGTGCGGGAGAAGAAACTGGCGGATGAGAAACCGGTCTGTTTGGCGACCGTGGCGATAGGCAGCGAGCTCGTTACCAGCAGGTTGGCTGCGGCGCGCACGCGCACGTCGTTGACGAATTCGATCGGCGACTGGTTGAGCGATTCGCGGAATATCGATGCGCAAGTGGTACGTCCCACCGATCCGGCCGATGCGATTTGCTTCAAGGTGATCGGACGCACGTAATATCTCTGCACGTAATCGATCATCTTGCGTAGCGTCACGATGCGGGGGTGCGGCGCTGTGGAAGTCGCGCAATGACTGCCGGCGATCGCCAGTATGTCGCGGACGACCGCATAGAAACAGCTGAGCACCGTCAACGCCTCGGTATTGTCGGTTAGCGTCATATCGTCGGCGGGCAACGGTTCGGCTGACCGCTCTGACCGCTCCAGCGGACCGAATTTCGCCGCATGAAGCTGTCGGATGGTGGCAAGCAGCCGCCGACCGGGGGCCGTGTCGTCGGTGATGACGGCATATGGCATCGTGTTCTCCGCCATCAACGGCGCGATGAAACGGTCGTACACTTCGAATGAGGCGCACATTTTAGCCGGATTGAGCAACGTGCAGGAGAATTCGCAATCGGAACCGTCCTTGGTGAAACCGTAATGCAGCTGACGTGAGTTGACGAAAATCGCCTGCCCCTCATCGAGCCGGACTGTTTCTCCGTTGACGAAATACCACATATGCCCATGGATGATGTAGGTGAGTTCAAGGTCGACATGCCAATGGCATTCCGCACGCATATGGGGGTACTGGTGGAGCAGCGAATGCTCGGTGAAGGAGAAGAACATCGGCGCGTCATACTGCACTATCTCCGAACCATCGGGTCGGCGACCCCAATTAGTGATGGGCATCACCTCACGGGAGGCCCATTCGTCCCGTTCCATCTGTGCGTCTTCATCGGCAGTGTTCATGACTACTCTAATAAACGGTAGATAATGCAAAGAACAAGGATGATTCTACAACATTGCAAGTGCTGCCGTCGATGTTGGTGGTGTTGAATGGTGTCAAAGGACGTCAAACGATTGACAAACAGATTCACAAGGAGCTTTCAATGGCGGAGAATGAAGGTGCGGCCGTTGCCGTGGATAATGCGGCGGTGCCTACGAACGAGTGGGAACGCATGCTTTCCGGCGAATTGTATATTTGCGGTGATATGCAGCGTGAAGCGAACATGCGTAAACGCCGCTTGGTGCACGCCATCAACACGTCCGCATACGACGCGTTCGAGGAACGTGACAGGCTGTTCCGCGAACTGTTCGGTTCACTCGGCAAAGGCGCGTTCCTTGAACCGCCATTCAACTGCGATTACGGCTGCAACACGTATATCGGCGACAACTTCTATGCCAATATGGACTGCATCTTCCTCGACGTGGCGAGAATCACCATCGGCGACCGTGTCTTCTTCGGCCCGCGCATCGGCCTGTACACGCCATACCATCCAATCGATGCGGCCGTACGCGCTTCCGGTCCGGAAGGCGCCCGTCCGATCACCATCGGCAATGACGTGTGGTTCGGCGGCAGCGTGGTGGTCTGTCCGGGCGTTACCATCGGCGATGATGTGGTGATCGGTGCAGGCTCCGTGGTGACCAAGGATATCCCATCCCATTCGGTGGCCGTGGGCAACCCGTGCCATGTGATTCGCAAGATCACTGATGCGGACCGTGAATACTGGGAGGGCAAGGCCGCCGAATACCGCGCATGGAAGGATTCGCTGTAAAACCTCGCCCAATATTCGGCCCAACGTCGGGATAAGGCTGGTCGGCCTACATATCCCGACGTTTTCGTTTGCCCGTCGTCTGAAACGGGCTTGTATTCCAATGGAGACTATCGTGCGCACCATCATGCCGGACCGGGAATTCCTCGGCCATGTATTCAAATTGGCTTTGCCTATCGCTTTCCAACAGCTCATGCTGTCGTTGTCGTCCTGCGCCGACACGCTGATGTTGTCGGGGGTAGGGCAAAACGAGTTGGCCGCCGTCTCGCTCGCCACGCAGTTCCAGTTCCTGTTCAGCCTGTTCACTGCGGCCCTGACCCTGGGCATGAGCATTCTCGTGGCGCAGTATTGGGGTGCCGGCAACCGTGACGCGGTGGAATGCGTGCTGGGATTCGTCATGCTGTATGCCGGAATGCTGTCGACGGCGTTCTTCCTGGCGGCACTGCTCGTGCCGGAACAGTTGATGTCCATCATGACCAATGACGGCACGCTGATCATGCTTGGCGCGCGATATCTGCGGATTTCGTCATTGTCGTACTTGTTCATCGGCCTGTCCCAGATGTACCTGTGTCTGATGAAGAACACCGGCTCCGCGGTGATGGGCATGACGGTCAGCACGGTTGGCGTGATCGTGCACGTCGTGTTGAACGCGGCGCTGATTTACGGTATCGGCAGTCTCGGCATTCCCGCGCTTGGCATTTTCGGCGCGGCTATATCCACGGTGATTTCGCGTGCGATTGAGCTGACATGGTCGGTCGTGGCGACCCGTCGTGGCCCCTACCTGCGACTTGGCCATGTGCTGCATCCCGATGGGCCGTTGCAGAAGGATTTCTGGAAATACAGCCTGCCGGTGCTTGGCAATGAATTGGTGTGGGGATGTGGTTTCACCATGTACACCGTGATCATGGGACATTTGGGTGCAGACGCAGTCGCCGCCAATTCCATCGCCAATATCGTCAAGGATCTGCTGGTGTGCCTGTCCCTTGGTCTGGGCAATGCCGGCGGCATTTTGGTCGGCAATCTGCTGGGACGTGGAGATTTCCGACAGGCGAAGGCGATGGGCGACAGGATGTGCGTGCTGGTGGCCGTGGTCGGTACCGCGACGGGACTGTTGATTGTCGCGGCGCGTCCGCTGGCTTTGCAATGGGCGAACCTTACGCCCGAAGCCACACGGTACCTGTCGGTCATGCTGTTCGTCTGCGCATATTACGCGGCATGCGGATGCATGACGAATCTGACGATCGCCGGTATTTTTCCAGCCGGCGGCGATGCGAAGTTCGGTCTCATGTGCGATGCCATCGTCATGTGGCTGATTGTGGTGCCGGTCGGGCTGTTGGCCGCGTTCGTGTTCAAACTGCCCGTGTTGGTGGTGTATGCGCTGCTCAACACCGACGAATGCATCAAAATGGTTCCCGCGTTGTTGCACTACCGCAAGTACCGTTGGCTGCGCAATGTCACCCGATGACTTTTTGCGATTCGGCGGCCGATTTCATGATTGGCTTGTGTGCGACCAGTCTGTGACAGCTTCGATGTTATTGCCGTCGGGGTCGAGCACGAAGGCCGCGTAATACCCGGAATGGTAGGCACGTGGTCCGGGTCTGCCGTTATCCATTCCGCCTGCCGTGATCGCGGCTTCATAAAAGTCGCGTACCGCTTGTTCGTTCGTTGCGCGGAAGGCGATATGCGTGGGAATCGGCTGTTGCGCCGGATCGTCCATCGGGGAGATGTAGAAATCCGAACGGGGCGTGCCGTCATCCACGCCGAAACCGATGGTCGGTTCGTGATGGGCTTTGGGAATGTATCCGAGCGGAGACAGAGCTTTCGTATAGAATGCGATGCTGCGTTCCGCGTTCGAAACATGAAGTGTAATGTGGTCGATCATGCTTTCAGCCTAGTCCGATTTCGTCCGGTTCCATCCGATTTGATTGAGAGCCTACGGCAAAGGCGGATGTTCCGTTCCATCGGGACTCGGCCGATAGAACGGAACACTTGGGGATTTACTTGGCCAACTGCGTGGTGGTGGGGGAGGCCAAGGACGGGCGTGTGCGACGGATACGCCCCAATGCCAGACCAAGGCAGATGAACGCCACTGCAAACAATGCCACCAAGCCGACTGACGATGCCCAAGAACCATAATCCACGCCGGTTGCGGCCGCCGTGCCAAGCCCGAACACGTTGTCGATGGACACGCACAGCCACCATCCCGGCAGCAGCTTGCCGATCATGATCATCGGTTCGGGCATCATATCGATGGGGAATGCCATACCCGACGTGAACATGCACAGCAGACCGAATACGTTGGCGAACGCATTGACCGCCATTTCCGAGAAACCAACCGACCCCAGAAGGAAACCGCAGGCGATTGCCATCAACGTGTACGCCAGCAGCGACACGAACGTCAAAGCCACATTCGTGGATGTAATCCCGTCGAACGGCACTCCTGCGGCCATCATCAAGACCAATGTCGCCGCCGTGTAACCCACGCACACCACCAAGCCGAAGGTGGCGCAGGTGAGCATCTCCTGCATCTGCAACGACACCAGACGCGTCGGCGACGAATACAGGCGGCGACGAATCTCACTGTCATTGAAGGTGCCAATCACCAGGAACGTGCAGATCGGCATGACCAGCAGCAACGGATAGAGTCCCGTTTTGATGGTGCCGGCGAATGCGGATGCCGCCGGCTTGGTATTATCAGTATCTGCGGATGGCGATTGCACCACCGCTATTTTCGACGTCTTGGCATCTGCTTTCGCGGTATCCAACGCCGTCCGCATGGCCGTTTCCATCGACTGTTGCTTCCCGGCTTGACCCAAGTACGCGGTGCGTGTCAATGACAGGAATTCGTTGACTTCCAGCTGCGAAAGGGAGCCTGCTCCGGAAGTGTAGCTGACAACGGTTTCGACAGTCGGTTGGTCATTTGACGAACCATCCAGATATTTCTGATAATCCGAAGCGAAGCCGTGCGGCACAATTGCGATCAAATCAACATAGTTCGAAGCGACGGCTTGCTGCAACGCTTCGGAATCGTCGGCAAGGTCCACCATCTCGCCATCCAACGCAAGATAGGAACGCAGCGCGGATGAAATACCATCGGCATCGCCATCGCGGTCGATCACCGCCACACGTGCCGTATCGGGATGGAACACCTCATCGCCACCCGTCATCGAGCCACGCATGATCTGCCAGCTGATGGCGAACATCATGATGCCGATGAACCCCAAATAGATGACCAGGTACATCTTGCGTGATTTGAGAATTCTCAGCGCCGTCTTACAGGTATTCATAGCGTTGCCTCCTCAACAGAACGGTCGCCGCAGCAAGGCAGACCAGGCTCATCGCGGCAAGGATGCCGGCGGTGGTGAAGAACGGTTTGAAATTGTCGTAATAGAGGATGTCGTAGAACAGGTTCGTGATCTGCTGCGCCGGATTGAGCAGACTCAGCACCGGTGTGCGCTGGGCGATCAAGTCGCTCAACTGCATGGCGAACGAACCGTACAGTCCGGAGAACAATGACAACGTGCAGGCGATCGCCGTGCACAGCCCCTGCTTGGCGCCGGTTGGAATCTTCGGCAGCGCGCCAAGCAACGTGCCGAATGCGCTCGCCGCGAACGAAGCCATGAGACATGCTCCCACACCAGCCCATTCACGTCCGCCCAACGAAATATGACAGACGAACCGGATATACAGCATGGCCACGGTCAGACTCAGGAACGAACACAGCCAACTGGACAGGAATCCAGCCAGCAGTTGCTGCGATTTCGGAAGCGGCGAAACGGAACGGCGGACACCCAAAGCCGAAAGATTCGCCTGCGTCATCGTCACTACGTTGATGGCGAAGCTCATGGCCATCAACGCGGCCAATCCCAGCAGTGCATAGTAATATCGTGCCGTACCGCTCGGTTTAAAATTCGTCAGCTGGATTTCCTTTGTATAGCCATTCGCCGAACCGATACTGCCGGTCACCTTGCCATTCATCAGAGCTTCGGGGTTGTGCTTCGCAATGTCCACCACCACATCGGTGTTGCGGTTGTACAGGTCCACGATGTTGCCCAGCACCGTCAGCGAAATATCCAAGCCGCTGCTCGACGCCATCACATCGGACGCGGACGATTGCGTCGACTGTGAGACGGAGAATCGCAATCTGCCGTCATCGATTCGCAGCATGCCTTGCGCGGTGCCGTCGGCCAGCAGCTGTTCCGCCTGCGCAATCGATTCCACCTTGGTCGTGTTGATGAGTCCCGTTCCATTCTTGCCATCGGCACTCACTTTCACGTGATTGTCCGATAATGCAGACGATTCGGATGAAATGCCTTCGATCAGCGTCTGCGCCCCATAGGACGTCTTCCACGCGTTGTCCTCGACCACGGCCACGTCAAGTGTGTGCAATTCGAAACTTTCCGCGATGTTGCCGAACATGCCGTTGAACATGGTGGCCAGGATGATGGGGAAGGCGAACAGCCAGAACAGTTGCGTTTTCTCCCGCAAATGCAGTTTGAGATTGATCAGTAACGTCTGCCACATGATGTCACATGCCTTTCGATTTGCCACAAGCCTTGCAAGCCAAGTCAGTCGCGTAACGCGGTGCCGGTCAGTTCCAGGAACACATCATTGAGCGTCGGCTGGCGACTGGAGAGATGCCCGATATTCGTGCCCTCGTGCTCCAACAGCTGCAGTACGTCGATGAGATTGTGATCGCCCTGGCGGCAGTTCACCGTCAGCTCATGGCCGTCATAGTCGGCGTTGGTCACGAACGGCAATGCGCGCAATCGCGCAAGCGTCGTATCGGCCGAATCTGAGCGCCCTCCCAGATCATCGGTTTCGATGCTGATGCGTTCGCCGGTGCTGATCATCGCCTTAAGTTCCTCCGCGGTGCCAAGAGCCAGATGCCGGCCATGATCCATGATGAGGATGCGGTCGCAGATCTGCTCGACCTCCTCCATGTAATGGCTGGTGTAGATCACCGTCGCGCCTTCGCGGTTAAGTCGTTGGATACCTTCGAGAATCGCATTGCGGCTTTGTGGATCGACGGCCACGGTCGGCTCGTCGAAAAAGATCAGATCCGGCTTGTGGGCGATGCCGCAGGCGATATTAAGACGACGCAGCAGACCGCCGGACAGTTTCGCCGGACGATAGGTACGGTAATCGCGCAATCCTACGAAATCCAACGCCTCGTCCACGAGCATGCGACGTTTTGCCTTGTCGGAAACATACAGCGAGCAGAAATAATCGATGTTCTCCTCAACGGTCAATTCGTTGAACACGGCCACGTTCTGCGGCACAATGCCGATACGCCGCTTCAACGCATAGCTGGTAGGGCTGATCGGCTCGCCGAACACGCGCACAGTGCCCTCATCGAACGTGAGCAACGCAAGTATGCAGTTGATCGCCGTGGTCTTGCCTGAGCCGTTAGGCCCCAGCAGGCCGAAGATTTCCCCCTGATGCACGTCGAGATCGAAATAGTCGAGCGCCAGCATGTCTCCGTAACGTTTCACCAGTTTCGAGACCTTGACCGCGCTGACCGCATCGGCAGCGTCATTCATGCGTCCACCCATGACGAGCTCCTTTCTCGTGCTCCATGCCTCTGATTCCATTGTCGTGCCGCCGGATGCCCCCGACATGGTGCGCGTAGTCACAATTGCCGGAATGATGTCACTTTCGAACATGACAAATGTCACCTTCGTTGATGCCGCCGGCTGTGCCATGCGCCATGTGCATTACTCTGGAAGCAAGCGAACCAATCAGACACGAATCGGCGGACGGGAGGCGGCATGAAACGGTTGCTGTTCCAAGCCGTGTTCCTGGCCACGGGCATGATCATGGGCGTATACGCATCCGGAGACGTCGGCCTCGACCTGATGTGCGGCGCGCTTGTGGCGGTGTGTTGTGCCGCGGTGGGGGAATACGCGTCGGGTTCGTGGCTTGCGATGGCGTTGATTGTCATGCTTGACTGCGGCGCATGCCTGGTGCCGGCGTGGTATCTGATGCTTCCCATCGCAGCATTCAACGCGGCATCATCGTCCGCTGGTGTCGATGGCAGCCGCTTCTTGCAAGCGTTGGTGCCGCGATGGCTGTGGCTTCTTCCCATGACGATAGTGATTTTCCGTTCGATTGGCTCGCACGTTCCATCCGACTTGTCCATCATCATATTGATGGTGCTCCAAACGGTTCTGGGATTCGCTGCCGGTCTGCTTTGCACGCGCTGCGCGAACCTCGCCCGCGAAGTGCGGCGATTGCAGGATTCCCGCCGCGACCAGATTCGCCGCCTGCGCTCGCAGATCGCCGAAAACGACGAGGATCGTGCGTTGGCCGTACGCACGGCGACGCTTGCCGAACGCACACGCATCGCACGTGAGATCCATGACAATGTCGGCCACATGCTGACCCGAGCCATCATGCAGACCGAGGCGGCGCACGTGGTGGCCCAGGTTGCCGGACAGGAACAATCGGCCCAACGTTTCTGTGAAATTCATGACACGGTGAGCGAGGCTATGACTTTGGTGCGCAAAGCCGTGCATGATTTGAAAGACGAAGGTACGGATTTCGCTTCGCAGATTGAGACGGCCGCGCACAGCATGGACGGCGCCGGCCCCTTGCGGGTGAGGCTGGTCAACGGCATCGATTCAGCGCCGGCGGCCGTGTCCCGCTGCTTCGCCACTGCGATTCGCGAGGCGTTGAACAATACGGTCAAACACAGTCAGGCAAGGAACGTTTCAATCACCCTGCGCGATTTCCCCGCATTGTGGCAGCTGTGCGTGCAGGATGATGGAACCGTGAGAAGATCGTCTGCTGAAGCCGTCGCCATGCAGTTCATTCGACCGAACGATTCCACAGGCATCGGCATTTCGGACATTGAGGAACGGGCTCGTGCGTTGGGAGGCTCCGCGATTTGCGGGCCGTATCACGAGGGTTGGCGCGTGTTCGTATCCATCCCCAAGCCGGCGAGTGGCTCGGAAATGACGCAACCGGAGAAAGGAGCGCATTAATGCATGTCGCGATCGCAGACGATGATCCAATCGTCTGCTCGTCATTATCCACGATTCTCGAAGCCACCGGCACCGCCGATGTGGCATGGACCGCCAACACCGGCACGGATGCGGTGACCCAATATGAGATGGATGCCCCCGATGTGTTGCTGGTCGACGTGCAGATGCCGGGAATGGATGGATTGCAAGCGTCGGAGGCGATTCTTGACGCGCATCCGAACGCGCGAATCCTTATCCTCACCACATTCGCCGACGAGTCATACATCGCCAAAGCGTTGGAAATAGGCACGAAAGGCTACTTGATCAAACAGGACGTTTCGTCCGTCATACCCGCGGTGCAAGCCGTCATGGCCGGACAAGTGGTCATGGGCGCCGAAGTGTTGAGCAAGCTGCGGGTCAGTCCGCAATCCACGACATCAGACGAATCCTCATCAGTCGATCGCGTTGTGTCGCATGATGATGCGCAGTCAGTTCAAGGATTTCGGGACCCCGATTCCAGCGGACCATCCGAACGTTTCGCCGGCCTTACCGAACGCGAATTGGACGTGCTGGAACTTGTGGCCGAGGGATTGGACAATCGTGAGATCGCGTCACGGCTGTTTCTCAGCGAAGGCACGGTCCGCAACCGCATCAGCGACATACTTGCCAAAACCAACATCTCCAATCGCACCAAACTCGCCGTCGAATGGCTGGCCTGGCATTGACCGGCTGAATCCGGTTGATTGAATCCGGCTGGTTGAGACTGACCATCTGGTCGTTCGGCGTCCTCAGTGCTTGCGCAGACGATACGCCTTCCAAACGTCACTCAGTTTCTGGCCATTCGACGTGCGTTTCCACACGGTAAGACCCGCTGATGAGCCGCCAACGGCACGCGCCGCGGCAGTAGGCGTGGCATACTCCCTGCCGTCATCCATGCGCAGCTTGCCTTCGGAAGTGACGGTCGCTACCCAACGTTCGCCCTTGCGGGGACGCTCCCATACCAAGGTCTCTCCGGCGATAAGCAGCCCGGCTTCCAGCACTTGGGCAATGCTGACGCGTTTGGACGTGGGAGAGGAGGCCGTAGCTTTCACATTGAGCGTCTCCTCGTTCAACGTCGACAAATCCGTATCGTCGGCATCGTAACGAATATTCCAATGGTCGGCGATGAGCCGAACCATCTCATCCTGCCGGTATTGCAGCGTCTGTGGTGTGCATTCGGCGATATTGGCGAGTTCGGCTGTCAGTGGAAAACGTCTGGAGCTTGCCGACAACAGCATGCGGTCGCGCCGCTGCGCATACGTGGCGAGTGGCGCGACTTGGGTTTCGTTGGCCTGACTAAGCACCAAATTGCCGATGCGGTTTGCCCAATGGTCACGCACCGACTCCGGCCAAGCGGCGAAATCGGATTTCGCGCTGACCTGTTCGGGCATGATCGGCAACGCTTTGAGACTGCGCGGTCGGGTGATGCGGTAGCCGGCCTTCTGCTCGTTGGCGCGGATGAGCAGAAGTTTCTTCATGGCGGGACTGGTCTGCAACTCGCCACGTAGATGCGCGAGTGCGGAACGTCGGTCCTCGTCGGTGATGAGGAATCCACGGATCTGTTGGAGGGTATGGCCTTTGTTGAGGTCTCGGATGGCGCTTGCGGCGCGTGTGCGTCGGGCGAGTGGGCTTTGCCGGTTGAGGCTGTCGACGCCGGTGACGCGTTCGAGTGCGGCGAGAACGTCGTGGAGTCTGTCGATGTCGTGTAATTGGAGGCGTTCGTCGTGCGCGTTCGTGGTTTCGTTCCCGATATTTCCGGGTGTGGAGAACACTTGTGCGTTGGCGCTGCCGAGGTTGCGGATGGAGTTGACGAGCGCCCACATGGCCACGGGTTCCCAGTCGGTGGTCTGGTAGTCGGCGAGTGAGACGAGCATGGCCACGATGTCGTCTGGCAGGTTGGCGTCGGTCGGACGGTTGAGGATGAGCCACGCGTTGGCATAAGGGGCGAGCAGATCGTCGATGAAGGAGATGACGTTCTGTTTCTTCACGTATGGTTTGAGCACGTCTTTGCGGAATTCCTCAAGCAGCTGTGTGCAGACGGCCTTGTGCGAGACGATCAGGTGCAGGTCGGAGAAGAACTCTTCGAGCGTGTGCGAGTCATCGCCGAGCGGGTCCATGATGTCGTCCCATCGTGTGGCGTAGGCGTTACGCGCGGCGGGGGATATTTCCGCGATGGTTTTCGCTTTGAACACGTCGGATGCGGTCAGTGGCACGCCGCGCATGTTCATCACGTCGAAGATGCGGTGCGCGCCGGCGAGGTCGTCGGTGGTGACGATGACGAGGGTGACGCCGTTGACCAGGTATGAGGCGAATCGGCGGCGGTCTTTGGCGTCCATGGCGGCGAGCAGGTCGAATGTGCGGCGGGTGTTGACGGCGATGTTGCGTTGCGCGTGCGAGGCGATGTCGTTGTCCCTCAGATCGAACAGGCCTTCCAAATCGCCTTCCTGCACGTACATGCGGAAGAAGTCGGTGTCGCGTTCTCGCAGGGTGAGTCGTGGCTCGGCTTTGATGCCGCGGAGTTTGTCGCCTGGTTCCAAAATGAGGTCGTTGAGGCTGTCGATGAGGTCGGGGTCGTCTTCCAGTTCGCGCAGCACGGAGACGATGATTGACAGGGAGATGAGGCGCTGTTGGCCGTCGATGACCTGGTATTGGGTGGGGCCGTCCTTGACGAGGATGAGCGAGCCGAGGAAGTAAGGCGTGTCCGGGTCGGCGCAGGCGTCCTGAAGGTCGTTGACGAGCTGTTCGATGTTCTCCGCCTGCCACGTGTACGCGCGTTGGAACGAAGGGATGGTGAGTTGGTAATCGGAAGTGAACACTTTGCCTAGGGGTTTTTCCGTCGCGCTGATCGCCATATCGACCGCCATCCCTCATTGATAACGTTTGCACCGCAGGTGCGGCATACTGTTTTCTAGTTTATGGGAGGGGGTGCACCGGCGTTTCATGGACGTAACGGAGTCTCCACTGCCGTAGAATCCTTCGCCTCATAATTGGTCCGGCAGATCCGCACGTTCAACCAAACGCGCCATCTGTACCCGGCCCATGCATAATCTGTCTCCCGCGGATGAGATGTGCGCCTTGACGGTGCGTTCCGAAATGAACATACGTTTCGCGATTTCGGCATTGGTGTACCCGTCGGCGGCAAGAACCACCGCCTCGCGCTCCCGTTCGGGCAGAGCGTCAAGCATGGCGCGCGCCTCATCGCGGCGCGAACGCGGCCGCGTGACGCTCAGATCGTCGATCAGCTGTTTCTGACTGGCCGTGTTGAACTGCGGCGCGCCCTCGCATACCCCGATGATGCGGCGGATGATATCGTCCGCCGCATCGGTTTTCGACACGAACCCCTCGGCGCCCGCCTCCACCGCGCGTTCCACGGTGCCGGACGGACTCAACGAGGTCAGGATCAGCACGTGCGGCGCGGGGGAGAGCGAGCGCAGCAGACGGGTCGCCTCGATGCCGTCCACGCCGGGCATGGCGATGTCCATCAGCACCACATCCGGCTTTTCCTCGGCAGCCCGCCTCACGCAGGTCTCGCCATCGGTGGAGGTGAAAACAACATTGAGCCTGCCTGCGGAATAGTCTTCGAGGATCAGCCGCATGGCCTGGCAGATCATCGGATCGTCATCGATCACGCCAACTGTTATCGGTCTGTCGTTGCTGTTCTCGTTGCTGCTCACTCAACCCATGGTAGCTGCACGTCCATGTGGAACGTGTGTTGCGGGTCAAAACCGAATCGGCATGTTCCGCCGGACTGGCGGACGCGTTCCGCCAGTCCGGGCAATCCGGCGCCAGTCCGAGACATGTCTTTTGCATTCGTGTCGAGATGCGTACCGTTGGCTGGAATGGTCGGATTGGACACATGCGCGTGCACGCCTGCGGTGGGATTGGCGGTGAGTTCCAACGATACCGGGGATCCCGGCGCATGGCGGCTCGCGTTGGTCAGTCCCTCCTGAAGGGACCGATAGGCGATTTTGCCGGTTTCCCTGTTGAGCTGGCCCAATTGCTGGATGTCGATCCACGTGTTGAGCCGCATGCCGGCGGCACGTGCGTCTCCGATAAGCGCATCCAGCGATTCACGGGTCAGGGACGTTTCGTCGGATGGCGCCAGTTGCTCACGCGCCTGCTCCGGATGGCGCAGCATGTCGATGACGCTGTGCGCCTCGTCCAAAGCGCCCGCCTGAGCAATAATCTCCGGGTTGATCAACTCATACAGCCGA
>OMGA01000711.1_pt1 | contig 13157 bp, 9 predicted proteins | sample 1674211 | NCBI WGS metagenome assembly OMGA01 (sample SAMEA103958152, study PRJEB25191) | human gut metagenome | biome: human-associated habitat [ENVO:00009003]; feature: intestine environment [ENVO:2100002]; material: feces | place: Germany | collected 2013/2015
TCGGCGTCGCGACCGGGCATAATGCTGCCACATTTATCCTCGACGTGAGCAGAGCGCGCGGGCACCTCGGTCGCCATGCGAATGGCGATATCGGCGCTCGCAAGACCCCAGTCGACGATGTTCTTTACGCCCTGTGCGAGCGTGAGCACCGAACCGGCGATAGCAGAGCCATCGGCGAGCCAGCAAAGGTTGTCCTTCATAACGACGTCCATGCCGCCGCTGGTGTACTTGCCCTCGGGCATGCCGCCGCAACCCAGGCAGTCGGTAATCAGCACCGTGTGCTGCCAGCCCTTGGCCTGCAGCAAGGCCTTGATAGCAGCGGGGTTCACGTGTTTGCCGTCGCAAATGATCTCGGCATAGGTATTGGGCGTGGTCATAGCGGCGCCGACGACACCGGGCTCACGGTGATGCAGACCACGCTGGCCGTTGTAGGTATGCGTAAAGCAGCTGGCGCCAGCATTGATAGCGGCGGCACACTCATCATAGGTGGCATCAGAGTGGCCAATGCAGGTCACGACGCCCTTTGCGCTCAGAGCCGCAGCGTAAGCGGCAGCGCCATCGCGCTCGGCCGCCATGGCGCTCTTGACGATACGACCGCCGGCGGCCTCCTGCCACTCGTCAAAAACTTCCTCGGACGGGTCGATCAGATAAGCGGGGTTCTGGGCGCCCACATGCTTCATGGTAAAGAACGGACCCTCCAGGTAGATGCCCTGAATACGAGCACCGCAGAACTCGGGCCCGCGCTCTTCGTCCGCCTGTGCAATAGCGGCACAGGCGTCCTTGATCTGCTCCACGCCGTCGGTAAAGGTCGTAGGCAGCCAGCTGGTGGTACCACGACGAGCGAGCTCGGTCGAGCTGATGTTGATACCCTCGGCATCGTTATCGGTCGTGGCATGGTTATAGAAGCCATGAATGTGGGTGTCTACCATGCCCGGCGCAATCCATGTACCCGAATAATCTTTGATCTCGCAAGCGGGCTCATCGGCCTGCCAAGCGCCAAAGACGCCGTCTTCGACCATGAGGTAGCCGCCCAGCTGCGGCCCCGCCGGCAAAAAGAACTTGTCGGCCTTGATAGCATACGTGCTCATCTATGCTCCCGTACCCGCAGTGCGTTTTAGGGCGGATCAAAAACCACTGCATTGTTAATTCGAGCGATTGTTCGTTGCCTTCTACCGCTTGGCACATTTTGCACCCGCCGCAAAACACGCCAAGCCGTTTATACCCAATAACTCTAGACTGCGCGGTTGTGGTAGACCTTGTACTTAAACTGGTCGGCGCGCGCAACCGAACGCGTATACTCGATAACCTCGTTGTTCATGTCATATGTGGTGCGAATCAAATCCAGGACCGGTGCGCCTTCAGCAATCTCGAGCAAACGAGCATCGGAATGGCGGGCGATACTCGCATAGAATTCTTCCTCTGCCACGCGAACTTTCTCGTGAAAGTCCTGCTCGATCATGTCGTACAGCGATTTGTTCTCGATCATGGGGCGCTTAAGCGCAAAGAACTTGCGACTTGGCAGATATGTACACTCAATCATCAGCGGCACACCATCGGCTATACGCAGGCGCTTGATCTTGTACAGACGCTCGCCCAGGCGCGCGTTCATCTCTACGGCAATATTCTTGTCAGCCTCGACCTCGGTAAACTCAAGAATCGTCGTCTTGGGCACACGGCCGATCGCCTTCATCTGCTCGGTAAAGCTATAGGTCTGCGTGAGGTTTGCCGTTTGCAGAGAGCGGTCGCACACCATGGTTCCACGGCCGCGCTGACGAACCACCAAGCCCAGACGCTCAAGCTCCTGCAGGGCAAGACGAACCGTCGTACGCGAGAGCCCATAGCGTTCCGACAGGTCACGCTCGGACGGCAAATAGTCGCCTGGTCGAAGTTCGTGATCGATTTTATCGGTCAGCAAATCGACGAGCTGATCGTACAGAGGTTGTTTGCGCGCTCCCATTGCCATAATGATACCTGCCGGATAAATGACTCGAAATTGGTTGTAACCAGACACCACGTACTATAGCAGTTTTAATGGAATAACAGCAGGTCAACCAACATATTTCAATATTGTTTGCCGGTTGATAGCCTGCACGCTGTAATACCAATTACATCGCTGCATCAAGTATTGAGGTAGCAAAAAGGGCCGCCCCCGCGGAGCGGGACGACCCTTTGTAAGACAGATACGTCTTTAAGGCTTAAAGAAGCTTCTTGAGCTCCTCGGCAACAGCCTGGACCTGCGTGCCGATGATGACCTGGGTAGCACCCTTGTCCATCTTCATGACACCCAGAGCGCCAGCCTTCTTGCAGGCAGCCTCGTCGACCAGAGCGGAATCGCCGAGCTCGAAGCGCAGGCGAGTAGCGCAGCAGTCAACGGTCTTGACGTTCTCCTTGCCACCGACGGCAGCGAGAACAGCAGCGGCCAGAGCGGCGAACTTGTCGTCGCCAGCAGCGGCGGAAGTGGAGGTCTCCTCGACATCCTCATCCTCGCGACCAGGGGTCATGAGGTTGAACTTGGTGATGGCGAAGCGGAACACGAGGTAGAAGACCATGAAGGCAGCGATGCCCAGCGGGATGATCATCCAGGTGTTGGCAGCAGCCGGGAGGCTAGAGGAGAACAGGAGGTCGGTAGCACCAGCGGAGAAGCAGAAGCCAGCACGGAAACCAACATAGTAAGTGATGATGGTGAAGATGCCGTACAGGACAGCGTACACGACGTAGAGCGGGAAGCACAGGAACATGAAGCCGAACTCGAAGGGCTCGGTAACGCCGCAGACGAAGGCGCAGATGGCAGCGGAGACAACCAGGCCGATAGCAGCCTTCTTGTTCTTAGCGGTCTGAACCATAGCCAGGGCAGCGCCCGGGATACCGAACATCATGCAGGGGAAGAAGCCGGACATGTACATACCGAGGCTCCACTTGACGTCAGCAGAGGTCTCGCCAGCCCAGAAGTGGGTCAGGTCGCCCAGGCCGATGGTGTCAAACCAGAACACGTTGTTGAGTGCGTGGTGCAGACCGGTCGGGATGAGCAGGCGGTTGAGGAAGGCGTAGATGCCAGCGCCGATACCACCCATGGCGGCGATACCCTCACCAAGAGCAACAAGAGCACCGAAGATGAGCGGCCAAGCAAAGAGCAGGACGACGGAGACGACGATGCAGATGACAGCGGTCATGATGGCGACGCAACGCTTGCCGGAGAAGAAGGCCAGCCAGTCGGGAAGACGAGTGTCCTTGAACTTGTTGTAGCAAGTGCCACCGATGAATGCGGACAGGATGCCGATGAAGGAGTTACCAGCGATCTTGGAGAACGCGATGCCCTCGGTCGTGGCAAGCCAAGCGGTCTGAGCATCGGCGTCCATACCACGAATGGTGCCAACAACAGCGGGGTTCAGGAGCTGCTGGATCATCAGGAAGGCGACGAGGCCAGCGAGGCCAGCGGTGCCATCGTGATCGTCGGCAAGGCCGACAGCGGCGCCGACTGCGAACAGCCAGGCCATGTTATCGATAAGAGCGCCGCCTGCCTTGATGAGCAGGAAGCCGGCGGTATAGGCAAAACCGGTAGTGTCACCGGCAGCACCCATGACTGCGGGAGCGAGCAGGTAGCCCACGCCCATAAGAATACCTGCGACGGGAAGCGCCGCGACGGGAAGCATCAGCGCTTTGCCGAGCTTCTGGAGGTACTTCATCATATGGTATCTCCTCCAACCTTTCTTTCGTTGTTCACCAACGAGTTCCATGTCCGCGCCTTGTGCATACCGGCTTCTCCGCTTGCCGGCATTGGTGCGCAAACTTAGACAACCCAGTCCCTATTTGGGGTTGCTGGTATGTACGGCAGCACACACTCAATTCAAACATCCACCATATTTCGTTCAAATTACTATTTCGTTGCCAAACGGTTATTTTTTGCCCGTAAACGGTAATTTACGCAGGTAGACATGCTGCGTTTCTTTCATTACCAAACTAATTTTTAGCAATTTCCATTCGATTTTGAATCAAAATTGGTTACTACCAGATGAACAGTGGTACCACATTGTTACTACCAGTTTGGCCGAAATCGTTTTCACTTTACATGAATAAAGTCTCCAAGAATTTGTATATAACCTCTCCCCTACCACCCTCTTCCCCGCCTTTCCCCACAACGCAAAAAGCCCCCTAGAACGATGTCCGTTCTAGGGGGCTCCATCAGATATTTCGGCTTCGTACTCGAAGGCTCAGGCAATCTTTACGCAAACAGGCCGTAGATGCTGATGTTGGCCTTGGCGTAGAGGCCGTTGGCGTACTCGGTCCACTTGGAGCTGGCGCTCGAAGCCTGCGAGGAGTACTGCTGATAAGCAGTGTAGTAGGCGGTCATGGCCTGCTTATAGGTGGCGCTATCGGTCGTAAAGGCATCGTCAGCGAAGGCCTTAGCGTAGGTGCTGTCGGCGTCCTTCCAGGTGCCCTTTGAGCTATCCCACTCGTCACCGGCAAGGTTGATGATGTAGTCGGCGTAGTCCTTGCTCGCGGTCTCCTCGTTGCCGTCAGCAGGCTCGGTCGGGGCGGTCGGCATGCTTGCGGAGCTGTCGCCGACCTTCTTCTTGTAGAGCTTCTGCAACGTCGCGGACTGGCGGACGATCTGCTTGGCCTGGTCCTTGGACACGCCATACTGCGTGGCCATAGTCTTGTAGTCCGAAGTGCCGATGGAATCCTCGGCGTACTTCTTCATCTCCTTAGAAGAGACGGTGATGCCCTCGTCCTCGGCGGCGTCGAGCAGGATCTTGTTGCGCACGTAGGACAGGATAACGTCGGCAGAAGGAGCGGTGTAGTTGCCATCGCTATCCTTGACGGTATCAAGGCTGTACTGGCTCTCGATGGCCTCGCGCGCGGTGATGTCGCTCTTCTTGCCGTTGTAGCTGTAGCTTGCAACGGTCGAATCGAGCTGGTCCTCGGTGAGGGTCGCCGAGCCGACGCCCTTGCTGCCAAAGCCGCCATTGCCGATAAAGAAGCCGACCACCGCAGCGATCACGACTGCAACCACAAAGGCGGCAATCATCGTCTTCTTGTGCTTGGATGCATGGTCGTCCACGTCGGAGTCGTTGTCCTCATCCTGCTCCTCGGGCATCAGATTCTCGTCGGCGGCATCCGCGGCAATCTGAGCCTCCAGGCGGGCGTCCTCCTCCTCGGCCGTCGTACCGGCGGCAATGTGCTCGGCAGACGTACCGGCGACCAGGTCGATCTTCTCGTCCTCGTCACCGTCGGGGCCTTCGCCGCGCTCGATGATCTGGATGCCGTCGATCTCGTCCTTCTCGTCCTTCTTTTGAATCAGACCCATATCAGTTACTCCTTGTTAGGAAACATAGTCCGCAATAGAATACGCCCGACAGAGCGCCGGGCGTATTGATTCTTAGGTTATACGCAAACACTTAAGTACTATTTAGGCGTTTGCAGCGTGCACACCTTAGGCCAGGTGCGCGATAACGGCATCGGCAAAGGCTTGCGTGCCCACAGCGCCCTCAACGGAGCCGGTCTGGGCACGACGAACGTCGCCGGTAACCTGCTCGCCCTCGTCAAGCGTGGCAGATACGGCGGCGCGAATGCGATTGGCAGGGTCGTTCTCGCCTAGGTGATCGAGCATCATAGCCGCAGACAGAATCTCGGCCGTGGGGTTAGCGATATCCTGGCCCGCGATATCGGGCGCGGAGCCGTGCGTCGCCTCGAAGATGGCGCAGTCGGCACCGATGTTGGAACCCGGAGCCATACCCAGGCCACCCACCAGGCCGGCGCACAGGTCGCTCACGATGTCGCCGTACAGGTTGGGCAGCACCAGGACATCGAAGTCGTTGGGGTTCTGGACCAGGCCCATGCAGGTGGCGTCGACAATCTTGTCGTTGAACTCGATATCGGGATAGTTGGCGGCCACCTCGCGCGCAACGCGCAGGAACAGGCCGTCGGTCGCCTTCATGATGTTGGCCTTATGCACGGCCGTCACCTTTTTGCGGCCGCAGTGGCGGGCATACTCAAAGGCATACTCCACAATGCGGCGGCTCTTGGCGATGGAAATGGGCTTGATCGAGATCGCGGAATCAGCGGCGAAGGTCTTCTGACCCGAGCGCTCGACAAGCTGCGAGAGCTCCTCAACCTCGGCAGCGCCCTCATCGAACTCGATGCCGGCGTAGAGGTCCTCGGTGTTCTCGCGCACGATGACCAGGTCGACGTCGCGGAAGCGCGAGCCGTCGCCCGGCTGCGACAGGCAGGGGCGCACGCAGGCGTACAGGTCGAAGTGCTTGCGCAGGGCAACGTTAACGCTGCGGAAACCCGTGCCGACCGGTGTGGTGATGGGGCCCTTGATGGCAACCTTGGTCTCGGCGACCGCATCGAGCACGTGCTGGGGCAGTGGCGTGCCAAACTCGTCCATGACGCCGGCACCGGCCTCCTGGACGTTCCAGTTGATCTGGACACCGGTGGCCTCGACCACGCGGCGCATGGCCTGCGTAATCTCGGGACCGATACCGTCACCGGGGATCAGGACTACATCGTGCGCCATAATCTGTTACTCCTCGTCTTCGGCGTCGTCAGATTTTTTAACGCTAGCACGCTTCTTCTTTTTGGAGAGATCCAGGCCAAAACGTTTAACAAGCATTTCGCAAATCTCGCTCGAACGGGCCTTGAGATAGCTGCCCTTACCGTTCTCGGCATCGAACTTAAGGCGCAGCGCAAGCTTCTCGGCAACCTCGGCGTCGATCTCGCCCTGGCAAAACTCGTACAGGCAACCGAGCATGTCGCGATACTCAAGGTCGCCGTGGTAGCACTGGATGGCCTCGTCCAGGATGGGCCAAGCCTCGCGCGAACGCTCGACGCTCGTGGCACCCCACACGCACAGCAGGCGGAAGGCGGCATAGCGCAGCGTGGAGGAGATCTCGTCGAACAGCGCGGTCTCGGCGCCCTCAAAGGCATCGCCCAGCTGCTCGGGGCAGGTGGTGGCAAGCGCCGCCAGGGCATCGAGGGCCTCCCAGCGGGTCTGAGCCTCGGGGCGGTCAAGTGCCTCGATCAGCGCGGGCACGCAGGGCACGACGCGCTGCGGATCGCGCTCGGCAAGCAGGTGCAGCACGCGGGCGGCAAACTGACGGATGCGGCGCGTGGGGCAGCCGAGCTCCTTGACCAGACGGTCGACGGCGTTCTCGTTCTCCTCTGCCAGCTGAAGCTGTGCCAGCTCCTCGTCGGTGAGCTGTTCTTCCTTGTTTTCTGCCATAGTTACCTCTTCTTACTATTTCTTAGCGTGCTTGCCAGCACCCTTGCTGTCATCGGTGACCGAGATGAGCTGTCGGTCGGCCGCGCCATTGTGACGCGCACGGCGACGCTCCTCGGCGTCGCCCGCGTCGGCGGCGGCGCGGTGTGCCTTGTTGACGTTAAAGACCTCGTCGTGCTTGCGCCACGGGCCGACGGACTCGCCAAAGCTCATCTTAAGGCCGGCGATAAAGCCGCCGAGCCAGCCGATCGGCGCAAACTGCACCAGCGGGAACAGCGAAAACACCCAGGTTAGCAGGACGACTGCCGCCGCACCTGCAAAATTGGCAATCCAGTAGTCGCGCTTGGTGATGACGCGCTTTTCGCACGCCCACTGGCCGCACAAAAAGCCGATGTAGATCGCAAAGAGAAAGAGCACCAGCGCAAGCACCACGAACGTCCAGCTCATGGGCGCTACTCCCCGTGATGGTGGCCGCAGCAGCACTCGTGGCCGTCGTCATGGCCGTGGCCGCCGCAGCACTCGTGGTCCTCGCCATGGTGGTGGCCACAACCGCACTCGTGGTCGTCGCCATGCTCGCCGCAACCGCAGCCTTCCTCGTGAGCACCATGCTCTTCGGGACGATACTGTGACCAGTCCAGACCGGCGGCGATGGCGTCGGCTTCCTCCTTATAGAGGACCGTGATGGCCTGGGTGCCCAGCTTGGCACCACCGATGGCGTCGAGCATGTCATAGAGCGTAAAGGCCACGTCGGCGCCGGGCAGCGCAAGCTCGCGGTCGTCGGCATAGGCGAGCGCCAAGCGCAGGTCCTTAATGAAGTGCTCGACCATAAAGCCGGGCTTGTAGTCGCCGTCGAGCGCCTTGGGCGCCAGGCTCTCCATGGCGCCGGACTTGCCGGTACCGCCCAGAATCATCTGACGGGTCTTTTCCAGATCGAGGCCACTCAGCTCGGCAAATGCCATGGCGTCTGCCATGCCGACCATGCAGGCGCCCAGCGACACCTGGTTGGCGAGCTTGGCAGCCTGACCCTTACCGGCACCATCGAAGCAGCAAATATTTGCCGCAAAGGTGGAAAGGATGTCGCGGACCGGAGCAATGTCGTTTTCGGTAGCGCCCACGATAGCCGTGAGCGTGCCGGCGATAGCTCCCGACTCGCCGCCGGTGACGGGGCAGTCAAACGCCATGCGACCGGAGACCTGGGCGGCCTCGGCAATGTCGCGCGCCAGCTCAGGCGAGCTCGTGGTGAGGTCGATCAGGACCGCGCCGGGCTTAGTGCACACGAGCAGACCGTCACCCGCCAGGTAGAGCTCCTCGACCTCGGAGGGATAACCCACCATGGTAAAGACAACGTCGGCGTTCGCCGCGGCATCTGCCGGGGTATCAGCCCAGACGGCGCCGCGCTCAACGAGCGCTGCAGCCTTGGACTTGGTGCGGTTGTTGACCGTGACGGGATAGCCAGCGTCCAGAATGTGGCCGGCGATGGGGGCACCCATAATTCCGGTGCCGATAAATGCGACAGAGAGCTTGTTTGCCATGAAACCTTTCCTTTTGGGTTGGGTGTAATTACCAGGTTGAATACTCGGTGCCAGCGTTTGGGCTGTGAGTTGGGATCAATTACGGCCGCATTACTTGCCTATTGGCCGCGCACGCGGCGGGCGATGCGGTCGGAAAGCGACGCCTTGTCGGCGCGGTTCTTACCCCAAAACGCGCAGGCCACCATGCCGGGACCCACGTGCGAGCCGATGGTGGGACCCACGGAGCTGCGAATGATCGTGACGTCGGCGCAACCCTCCTCCTTGCGGATGGCAGCTTCGAGCCAGTCACCGTCCTTTTCGGCATCGGCAGTCATAATGGCGATGGGCATGGTGCGATCGGGCACATAGTTCTCGCGGAACGACTTGAGGATGGACTTGAGCGCCTTCTTGCGGCCGCGGTTGACGCCGATCAGCGACAGCGAGCCGGCCAGGTCGTAGGAGAGCTCGGGCTTGACGTCGAGCTTTGCCGTGAGCTGCGCCGCCGCGGGAGGAATGCGGCCGCCGGCAGCCAGTGCGTCGAAGCTCTCGAGCGTAAAGTAGCCGTGCACGTAGGTTTTTGCCTCGTTTGCCCAATCGACCAGCTCCTTGGCGGTCAGTCCCGCCGAACGCTGGCGCACGGCCTCGAGCGCCAAGAGCGCGCCGGTCGCGCAGGGCAGAGCGTTGTCGACCACGTAGAGCTCAAAGTTGGGATACTCGGCGCGCACGGCATCTGCCGCCTGGCACGCGGAGTTGTAGCTCGACGACAGCGCCGAGGTAAAGCACAGGTAGACCGTGGGCGTGCCCTCTTTGGCGCACTCGGTAAAAAACTCGATATAGCGACCGAGCGACACGGCCGAGGTGGACACGCGGGCACCGGCGCGCATGCGGTCGTAGAACTCCTTAGGGCTCATGCTCGACCAGATGTCGTCTGTGCGCTCCTCGCCATCGATAATAAAGGGAAAACCCAGGATATCGACATCGAGGTTCGCGGCGACCTCGGGGCTAAAGTCGCAGCAGGTATCGACGACGATGCGGCAACGGTCCGAATGACCGGCGGATGCGGCCTTGTCCATCAAAGCGACTCCTTACGTAAAAAGGCGGCCACCCGCATGGGATGGCCGCCAACCGTTAACTCATGCAAGTTAACGTATTTTACTCGTCAAGTGTTTCGATGCGGGGCTTGATGATGCCATATCCACCATTCTTACGGTGATACACCACATTGATGAGACCAGTCGTCGCGTTCTCGAACACGTAGAAGTCGTGGCCGAGCAGATCGGTCTGCACCAGCGCCTGCTCCTCAGTCATCGGAGTGACATCGATGACCTTCTCGCGGACGAGCAGGTCGTCGTCCTCCTTGGGCAGCAGCAGGTCGGCCAGATCCTCGACGCGCTCGACCGGCGCAACATCCGCGGCGCTGGCACCACCCTGGCGGTTATCCACGACCTTGGTCTTGAACTTGCGCAGCTGGCGGGTGACCTTATCGGCGGAGAGGTCGATAGCGGCGTACATATCTGCACCGTGCTCGGCAACGCGAATCACCGAACCGCGGGCACGAACCGTAACCTCGACGATTGCCGGGTTGGGGTTCGAGGGGTTCTTCTCATAGCGAAGAACGACGTCGACTGTCATGGGCTCGATGTCGAAAACCTTGAGCGCCTCGCCGATCTTCTCATCCACATGCGCACGCAGAGCATCGGTTACCGTCGTCTTGCGTCCAGAAACCTTGATATCCATACGTGGCTCCAATCTGCCTCGGGGACTTACTGTACTGGCTATGTACCCATTGCCGTGCATTTAATCACCCGAATTCCCAAAGACCCGAATAACGACTGCTTGATACCGCATACCGAAGTCTCGCACTTTTCCGTGGCAAAGTGCGCTATAGGAAGGCATCGGCGGAGTTGGTTTTTCTCCTGGAAATTAGCTTTGACCTGCTGGTTTTATCAAAATAGAAAAGCCGGGCTCCCCTATTGGGGAGACCCGGCTATGCGTGTTGAAACCGTGAAGAAGCGCCTTGTTCGGTGTACGGCAGGCGCCACCCCTAGCAATAACTAGCTATTGAGTTTGTTAATGTCGTCGTCGGTGATGGTGCCTTCCTGGCTGGACGATTTGTCCTCGGAGGATGCGGTCTCATTGTTGGAATCGGAGGACTCGCTGCCGGAGGACATGGTCTCACTGGACTCAGAGTCACCCGGCTGCACGTTAGCGCCCGAAACCGTCTTAGTGGTGAGGTCGTAGGGCATCGTGCCATACCAGACAGAGTGGACCGCCTCGAGCGTGCCGTCGACCGTGATGCCGTCGAGGGCATCGCTCACGGCACGGCACAGCTCATCGTTAGAGCTAAGGCCTGCGACGCCAAGCGTCGAGGGCGTCTCGAGCGCGCCGACATAGGAGATCCGGCTCATCAGGCGCGCGAGGTAACCACCGGCCGTGGAATCACAGATCACGTAATCGACCTCGCCAGACTCGAGTGCCTCGAAGCACTCGTTGATGTTGGAGAAGGTCTTTTGGTTGGCCGTGATGCTCTGCTTGGCGAGCGCTTCCTGCGAGGCCGAAGAGGTCTGGACGCCCAAGGTAGCAGTGTTGAGCGTGTCGGTGGAGACACTCGGGGGCTCTCCGTCACTGCTCTTGCCGAATACGGCGGGGGCGTCGTACAGACAGGTGCCAAGCGAGCTGATATCGCCGTCCGTAGACCTGACGTCACCAATGAAGATGTCGGCCTTTTTATCGCTGAGCGCGGAATCGGCCGTGGACGCATCGACAAAGGCAACCTTGAGACCCATGCGACATGCGAGGGCACGAGCGGCATCGACCGCATAACCCGTGAGGTTTCCGTCGGCATCCTGCATGGCTTGCGGGGCATCGGACGTATCGAGAGCGACCGTCAGGGTTCCCGGCGTGACCAGGGCATCGTCCGATACCGTGGGGGTAACGGTCTCGCGCTCGATCTGGTCGATCGTGGGCGTCGTGAACGTGGACAGTGGATTGAACGCGCATCCACTCAGGCCCAAAACGGCAATGACCACCGCGGTCCCAGCGCCTAACCGAGCCGCATGCATCAAGCTGCCCCTCACCATGTCCGCTACCCTGCCTTCTGTGTCGTATACGATCCGTGCCCTGCACGGAATATCGGGTTGTTCCCACCAGCTGACCTGGTATTTGACCCCACACTTGCGCACCGGGGCGTTTGCTCGGGAGGCCGCAGCCACCTTCACGACTGGCCCGCTCGCCCGCGAGGCGGTATTGCCTCAAAGAAAGTAGAACGGACGGTGCGGCTTACATCTAGGACGCGCCATGATCGCGCCGCGCGCACGCGGTCGCTTACGTGGATCCCTTTGACCGCGTCTGTCTTGGACTAGGATGGACATTTCGTCCGTCCGCAACCACAGCCTGGCAGGAACGTAGCGCATTATAGCTAAGTTCAAGCTATAGTTTAAGGTTAGGGACGTTATTCGCATCGCGAGCACAGATTTCGCAGGTCGGGGCGGGCCGCACGCGCTCTGATTGAGCCCGTCGCTCCCCATGGAGAGCCCCGACGCGCCCGTCTTGGGGCGCGTGGCCAAAAAATAGCAAATATGAGTACTGTTATCAAATTAGTGGCAGGAATTTTTGGCTCTGCAAACAGTTTTCACGCTCTATAACGTCAGATTAATGCCAAGATATTCCACATTTGTTTAATATTTTTCCAATTTACGTCATCTTCCAGTCCCAAAATCCCTGAATTTGCTGTTACTGAATTTGTAGCAGTACTCATATTTGCTATATTTTGGCCAGAGCATATATCCAACCCCCTGTTTCAGAGCATTGTTAGGCAGGTTTAAGCCCAAAACACGCCCGAAGCGTGTTAAATAGCGCCTCTTGTTTCTTTCTGCAAGCGTCAACACGGTTGCGATATCGTTTGCCCATGCGTTGGTATATGCGCCATGCGAGTGCCTCTAACGCCTCCATGTCACAGAGCATCTCGTTGTTGACTGTCGCGACCTCGATCCCCATGGATGCCAAACCCGTATTGCGTTTTTCATCGTGAATGCGCCCGCCGCGAGACGAATGGCCCTGCTCACCGTTGTATTCCAGGTCAAACTGGACTGCTTCCTGATACGCATCGCAAACTGCATGCGGCATCCCCGAGATTGCCCGCGCGCGGTCATCGAACTCGATCTTGTAGTCGGTCTTAAAGGGACCGCAGGCAAATCCGCCATAGGAAAACGGAAGCGAAAACAGAGCGAGCATGATGCACTCCATGGGCGAGCGCAGGTTTTCTGACAAGTAGGGACACAGACGCTGCAGTTGTTTGGCCGCATTCCCCTTGCATACCGCGAGGTAATCTGCCAGACGATCGGGCGTCAGCACCGGCTCAACCTCAAAGTAGCCCACGTCTGCTGGCTGGTCCTTGTCCTTTGCAAGTTTATTCGTAACGGGCGAGG
>OMGA01000716.1_pt1 | contig 13121 bp, 7 predicted proteins | sample 1674211 | NCBI WGS metagenome assembly OMGA01 (sample SAMEA103958152, study PRJEB25191) | human gut metagenome | biome: human-associated habitat [ENVO:00009003]; feature: intestine environment [ENVO:2100002]; material: feces | place: Germany | collected 2013/2015
ACCCTTTTATGTTAGAGTATGTAAACTGTGGGTTCGCTTCTCCATATTTTCGAGTTGCATCATTAATTTCAATAGTTAGGGGCTTTTTCTTGATAGAGTAGCGATACTCGTAATCATAAGAATAAAACTCTTGGGCATTTTTACTTAGTTTTATATGTACAGGTGTATTGTAGCCTCCTGCATTTTTGTTGTTATTCTCAAAAAAAACTTCGTTTTTGTAATCTTGTAGATTGCAGGTCCAAGTTATATCAGGCAATTTGCCTGAATATTCAAAAGAAGTAGCATTTGGAGATACCATTTCTGTAACTTTATACCCTAACCTTTGTAAAGTATAAAAGTTCTTGGCTTGTGGAACGAACATCTTGCATGTTTTTGGGAATGGCGGCTCATTGAGGTAAGTTCGGATATACTCAGGTTCTTTGTTGCCAAGAAAAATGCAGGAGCCAAGTCCGCTTCCGTAAAATGCATCAATTCCTAGATATTTAATAGAACTTGGTAGTGTTAGCGTCTTTAATGCTTTGCAATTCAAAAAGGCACGACCATAAATTGTGTCGACACTATTAGGAATCTCTACTGATTTTAGATATCGAGTATATTCGTTGTCTTCAGAAGTTGATGCAAAAGCAGAACCGCCTATTCTTGTAACTTTATACGTGTTTTGGTTATAGACGACTTCCTCGGGAATGTGTACATCGCCTTCATACCAGCAACGATATGCTTCATATGGCTTTCCGACATCAACCTTTTCTTTGTAAGTGACTTCTACTGTTTTTGTCTTTTCAGAGATGATGTTGTAGTAAATACCATTCACTTCGAAGTCGTAGGCCATTACATTGAGTAATTGGATTACAAAAATAATGATAAATGTAAGTCTTTTCATAATTATAAGTTATTTGTTGTAAATATTTGCGAATCTAAAATTTTGTCTTGAAGCCAGGGGTACTTTGTGTATAACTCGTCCCTGATTTCATTTCTTATGGCTTTAGGAACGAATGGTGAGAGGGTAATTTCTTTGATTAACTTTTCTGGATTAATAGAAACCCTAAAGTGGTCACTGAAGTCGAAAACGCAGATGCGCACTTCTCGTTCATCTTGATAAAAATCTCTTTTGAAGAAAAGTTCTTTTTCAACAAAGTGCTCTCGATTGTCTTTTCTCCCATAACAAACTCTTTGTCTTGGTTTTGTATAGAGTTAATTAAATCTAAGCAGGTTGTTGTAATCCTAATGCCAATATTTTCTGTTCCTTCTTGCTCAGGTGGGGCTTTGGAATAGTGTTCCCACATCAAATAATTCTCTGATGTTTTTCCTGTTTCGTAAGAAATATCATATGTCCAACAAGATATGCAACATGAGAATGCTATTTTTCGTTGAAGGGCAGTGGCAATTCTGTTTCGTTCTTGTAGCTTCTTGTTTCTTAATATAGGCGTAGGTCCAAATGATTTTTTGAAATCTTTGACGAAACCATGTTCGTTTAGATCGTCGTAAAGTTGTCGGTTGCTGACATGCAGCTCTTTTGTGCCTAGCAAGTCAAGAAGATACTGATATGGCAAGTATCTGTATAAGTTTCGGCTTAGTTTAATTTTATTAGACACATAGATACCATTCTGAAGAGTAAAATTCTCTTTAGGTAAGTATGTTGCTATCGAAAAAGGCGTTGCACCCATGGCTTTCAATAATAAGCCAACGACTCCAATATTGGCAGTTAATATTTATTTTTGCATAAACATAAAAAAACGTGGAGCCAGTCCTGTCGCTCGTTCCACGTGTTAAGGCCTTCGCATTGCCCAGAATGTCGAAACGAGACAACGCTGAAAGCCCCACGTAGATGTGTATATAATTCCTCCTCCCTACCAACGAGTATTTGCTCGAAGCCAAAGAGGACTGTATATAATACACCCTGTAGGGCGTCCCCGTTGCTTTGTTCTTGACATTCTGTTTGAAGTTGCGAAGTTCTAACACGTCAAAACCAAAGCGTTCAGTTACGCCTTAATATGTATATGTCACCCTGACCTCCTGCCTTCTTGTGGGCTTTCGGCAAGGGTATCGATTGCAAAGATAGTGATAATTTCGATAAGTCGTATCAGAAAATGGCGTTTTTTTTCATGAAAGCAATGTTTTTCCGCTTTTTTTTTGTGGACTTTTAAATTGTTTTTTACCACTCTTCTACCTGATGCAATCTTGATACCCTACTAATATTTTCTGCGATTTCGATATTTTCTGATAGAAACATTCGCTTTTTCAGATTATTCTTGTATCTTTGCAGTTGATATGGGCAGCATTCAGCAATCAGAATACTGCTGTCACAATTTTATGGTAATTAGAAATTAAAAAGAAAGGAACAGATAAGATGGAAAAGATCAACGTAAAAGAACTGAATGACAACGTCTTCGAGACTATTGGTAAGGAGTGGATGCTGGTATGTGCCGGCAACAAGGATCATTTCAATATGATGACCGCCTCTTGGGGCTGTTTGGGATGGCTTTGGAACAAGCCGGTGGCTGTGGTCTTTATCCGTCCGGAGCGTTTCACCCACGGCATCATCGAGGAGAATGAATTCATGACTCTCTCTTTCCTCGGCAACAGCGAGGAGGCTCGAAAGATTTATAGCTTCTGCGGTTCCAAGAGCGGACGCGATTTGGATAAGGTGAAGGAAACAGGACTGATTCCTGTAGAAACTGATAACGGCAGCATCGCCTTCGAGCAGTCACGACTCACCCTGGAATGCCGCAAACTTTATAAGGACAGTATGACTGCTGAGAAGTTGCTCGACAAGGACCTGCTCCAGTGGTATGGTGCCAAGGGTGGATTCCACGATGTTTATGTTGTGGAGATTACCAATGCTTATAAAAAGTAAGAATTAAAATATGGCTCAAGAACAAACAGCAATTCGTGAACGCCAGAAAACCAGGCTCAAGGAGCCGGGGCGTTACGTGGTAATGATGTTCAACGACGACTTCACACCGATGGACTTCGTGGTAGAAATCCTCGAATCCATCTTCTTCAAGTCGCAGGCTGAGGCTGAAGCAATCATGCTCAAGGTTCATCACGAAGAAAAAGCCGTGGTGGGCACCTACAGCTATGACATCGCCAAGAGTAAAGTGGAGAAAGCTATGGAGAAAGCCCGTACGCAGAAGTTTCCGCTTAAACTCACTTATATGCCGGAATAGGCGTTGATTTCGGGGAAATATCCCCAATATATGCTAAGAAAAAGAAAGGAAAAAATAGAATGGACAGTATGGGATTGACCCGATATATGAGTGTTCTGATGGACGATGCCATGAAGCAAGCCCGGTTCTTCGACCACGAGTTCGTGATGCCCGAGCACATGCTGCTGGCGTTGCTCAGGCAGTATGCATTCTGTCAGGCGCTGCAGGAAGAAGGCGTAGACAGTCTCAAGATGCACGAAGACTTGGTGGAATGGCTCGCCAAGCAGGAGCGTGTGCCTGAAACCATCAAGTATCTGCCAGAGCCGTCATCGCTCTTCAAAACCATGTTTGGAACGGCGTGCGCCCTGGCTGCTGCTGCCGACAGACAGCTGGTGAATGTACCCCATTTTGTGCAGGCGATGTTTGGCTTGCAGAATTCAGAAGCCGCCTTCCTGCTGTGCAAGAATGTGGGCGACCGGCAGGGCGAGTTCCTGGCGAGCGTTGACAGTTATTATCCTATTGGAGAAGATACTGGAGAGGCTGGCATGGGCATGGGAGCAGACTTTGATGATGACGATTATGCCAACGAGTATGATGACGACGAGGAAGAAGGCAGAAGACAGGTTGTACAGGATTGGCATCAGCTGGTTACCTGTATTTCTGACAAGGTAGAAGAGCACAATCCGCTCATCGGAAGAGAACAGGAACTGGACAGAACCATCCAGGTGCTCTGTCGTGCCGAGAAGAACAATCCGCTTCACATCGGCGAACCGGGCGTAGGTAAAACAGCCCTGGTTTATGGTCTTGCCAAGCTCATCAACGAGAATCAGGTGCCTGATCGTCTCAAGGGAGCACGCATCTACGGTATGGATATGGGACAGATGCTTGCCGGTGCCCAATATCGTGGCGACTTCGAAAAGCGCATCAAGATGGTGATGGAAGGAGCCGTGAAGGAAGGCAACACCATCATCTACATTGATGAGATTCATAATATGATAGGTGCCGGTCGTGGCTCTGATGGCGGACCGGATGCTTCAAATATGCTGAAGCAATATCTGGAGGCTGGCGACATCCGATTCATCGGTTCCACCACCTATGAGGAGTTCAACCGCTATATGGCTCAGAGCAAGGGTATCGTGCGCCGATTCCAGCAGATAGATATCAAGGAACCTACCGAAGAGGAGGCTATCAAGATATTGGAGGGCTTGCAGTATAAATACAATAAGTTCCACAACGTGACTTATCGCAAGGATGCCCTGGAGTATGCCGTTCGTGCCAGTGCCAAATACATCAGCAACCGCTGTCTGCCTGACAAGGCCATCGACCTGATGGATGAGGCGGGTGCTTATCTGGAGGTGCATCCGGTAGAATCTCGCCAGCGCTCTTACGTTACCAAGTCAATCATCCAGCAGATTCTGATAAAAGTCTGCAAGATTGATGCGGCTGCGATGAAAGATGAGAATAACGATGCTTTGGCTACGCTCCGCCAGCGCATACTCGACAAGATTTACGGTCAGGACAAGGCTGTAGACAAGGTGGTTGAGGCTGTGATGATGGCAAAGGCGGGATTGACAGATGATGACAAACCATTGGCTTCGCTCCTCTTCGTGGGACCTACCGGAGTAGGAAAAACCGAGGTGGCACGACAGTTGGCCAAGGAACTCGGCATCGAACTGGTACGCTTCGATATGAGTGAATATACCGAGAAGCATACCGTGGCAAAACTCATCGGTTCGCCAGCCGGATACGTGGGTTATGAGGATGGAGGACTTCTGACCGATGCCATCCGCAAGACGCCAAACTGTGTACTCCTGCTCGACGAGATAGAAAAGGCGCATAGCGATATCTACAACATCCTGCTCCAGGTAATGGACTATGCCCGTCTGACTGATAACAAGGGTCAGAAGGCTGATTTCCGTAACGTGATTCTCATCATGACCTCAAATGCCGGGGCACAATATGCTTCACGGGCTAGCGTAGGTTTCAATGGAAACGTAAGTCGTGGCGAAGCGATGCTGGCACAGGTGAAGAAGACTTTCAAGCCTGAGTTTATCAACCGACTTTCCGACATGGTGGTGTTCAACGATATGGATAAGCACATGGCTGAGTTGATTCTTGCCAAGAAACTTCGTCAACTCGATACGAAACTGGCAGCAAAGGGAGTTACCGTAACGTTAACCGATGCTGCGCGTGAACAATTGCTGAAATGGGGCTTTACCAAGGAATATGGTGCCCGCGAGATGGACCGTGTCATCGGTAACCGCCTGAAACCGATCCTGATGAAGGCGCTGCTCTTCGGCAAACTCAAGAAGAGTGGCAAGGCGCATGTCGACTTTGACGGAAAGGAACTGGTGATTAATTATTAGAATGAAAGTCTAGTCAAGAATATTCTTGATAAAAGATAAGCGTATGATATTACAGATAGATGATACTGCGGACGAGATTTACTTTCCCGATCCGCATTATGGCGATGAGGATGGATGCTTTGCGATTGGTGGCGATTTGAGTATCGACCGCCTGTTGCTGGCTTATAGCAATGGCATCTTTCCCTGGTATAGTTTCCGTGACCAGCCTGAAATACTCTGGTTCTGTCCGATGAAGCGTTTCGTCATCTTCCCTGATGAAATCCACATCAGTCATTCCATGCGTACCCTGATGAGGAAGAACCGATACAGCGTAGGAATCAACGAAGATTTCGATGGCGTGATACGGGGATGCAGCAAGACCAACGGACGGTATTGGGAAGATGGCGCATGGCTGGGCGAGAACATCATCCAGGCATTTACTGCCCTCCATAAGCAGGGCTTTGCGGCGAGCGTAGAGGTATGGGATAATGAAACTGATGAACTGGTGGGGGGACTTTATGGTGTCACCATCGGCAAGGTTTTTATCGGAGAAAGCATGTTCTCCAGGGTTCCGTCAGCTTCTAAGATTGCCCTCATCTTCCTTGCCAGATACTTGCAGGAGCACGGTGGCAAGATGATAGATTGTCAGTTGGAGACTCCTCATCTCAAATCGATGGGTGGCAGATATATTTCTTACGAGGAATATATGAAGATTATGAACGAAGAATAAGAGATGTTCTTCTCGGAATAGAAGAACATCTTCTTTTGAATAAAAAATAAAGGCTAGGTTCCCAGAATCGTGAACCTAGCCTTTGTTATTATCTGGCTTTTTGCTTTTTATTAGAATATCGGTGTGCCGATGCAGCCGTTAGGTGCCTGAATATGCAGCATCGCACAAACGGTAGCGGCAATATCTGTCATATAGTGAGGCTGGGCACTCTCGCCGTGCTGGATGCCCCAACCCATAAACAGGCAAGGAATATGGATATCGTATGGATTCCATGCTCCGTGGGTAGTTCCCTTGCTGCTGTAATAATCGTAGTGACCTGGTTTCAGTACAATCTGAACACCTCCGCTGCGCTCGCGGTTATAACCGTTAATGGCGCGGAACTTCAACTCTTCAGGGATGCTCTCGATAGAGGCCTTCTCCATGTCGAAGGCATAGTGCACGTCCTTGTCCTTCTTCAGTCTGTCTACTACCACCTGCTTGATGGCTGCGTAATCCAGACCGAGTTCTTCGATGATGTCTGTATTGAAGAATACCTGATAGTTCATAATGGTCTTTACTAGGTCCTTGTCGGTGTTGAACTTTGTCTTCAGACTCTTGTTCAATTCATCTACCAGTCCCTTCTTGTTCCAGATGCCGGCAGGGATTCGCTGGTCTTGCAGGAAGGTGGCGTTGTTTACGCCTCCATGGTCGGCGGTGAGGAAGGTGAGATAATTTCCCTTGCCTACGGTCTGGTCGAGATAAGCGAAGAAATCTGCCAATGCCTTATCTAATCTAAGATAGCAATCTTCTGTTTCGATGGCGTTCACGCCCACCTGATGACCGATGTAATCGGTGCTGGAGCAGCTGATGGTCAGCAAATCAGTATCTGTGTTTCTACCCAGGTTCTCGCCCTCAATGGCAGCCTTGGCAATATCGAAAGTCAGGTTGCAGCCGAATGGGGTACTGCGGAGAATCTTGTAACCATGCTTTTTATATAAGGTAGGCAGATCGAGTGGCAATACTGCCTTTTCGCCTTCAACAATTCCATTCTCGTAGTTGTTGTCATCGCTGGTGCTCTCCTTGTAGGAATCGATAGGATAGAGCGTCTCCCATTTCTTGGAAAGATACTTGTTTGGGAGTTTCTGCTTGTTGAACTTGTTCACCCACTCAGGCAACTTATCCATATAGAAAGTACTGGTGATGAACTTGCCCGACTTGTCATCAAACCAGAAAGCGCCATTGGCGTGATGGCCCGCAGGGAGGATAGATGCTCTGTCTTTCAAGGCTACACCAATCACCTTAGAGCGGTTGTTGGTAGCCAGACGGAGTTCATCACCGATGGTGGTTACCCACAGATTGCGAGGCGACATCTTGCCAGCCTTGCTGTCTGAACCTACCGGGTTGACGGTATCGTCGGCAGTACAATACACTACCTTTCCATCTTTCACGAAGTTGTTTCCTGCAATTCCGTGGATGGAAGGAACGGAACCGGTCCAGATAGATGAGTGGCCGATGGCTGTAACCGAAGGGATGTAAGGAATCTTGCAGTTTTCTACGCTGAATCCTTCTCCGAGCATTCTCTTGAATCCGCCTTCGCCGTAGCGGGCGTAGTAGCGATAGAGATAATCCCATCGCATCTGGTCGATAACGATGCCTACAACGAGCTTAGGGCGTTGAGGCTGAGCCTGTGCAATGCCGCAGAAGCAGCAGAGCACGAAGATGAGTTTGATAATCTTATTCATAGTCAAAATGTCTTTTTTATACATAACCATTCAGTATTGTATATTGCTATTCGTTTGCAAAGATACAACTTATTTTGGTATTTAACGATAAAAAAGACGATTTTTACCCAAACTTCTCATGGCGTTCAATACTGCCAGTACCGTAACACCTACATCGGCAAAGACTGCCATCCACATGGTGCCGAGACCAATGGTGGCGAGAATCAGTACGGCAACCTTTACTCCGATGGCAAATATCACGTTCTCGTGAGCGATATGAATGGTTCTTCTGGCTATCTTTACGGCAAGGGCAATCTTTCTAGGGTCATCATCCATCAGTACTACATCGGCAGCTTCGATGGCTGCATCGCTACCCAGTCCACCCATGGCAATGCCCACATCGGCACGCTTCAATACAGGGGCATCATTGATGCCATCGCCTACATAAGCGAGCGTCTTGCCTGCTGGTTTTGTCATCAGCAGTTGTTCTACATGCGAAACCTTGTCGGTTGGCAGCAGTTCTGCGCGGCACTCGTCCAGTCCCAGTTTGTGGGCAACATCTTCTCCCACTTCTCTGCGGTCACCCGTCAGCATTACCGTTTTCTCTACTCCCAGTTCTTTCAGCTCTCTGATGGCATGGGCGCTTCCTTCCTTAAGGGTGTCGTTGATCACAATATGTCCCGCATACTTGCCATCAATGGCGACGTGGATGATGGTTCCCACCTGGTTGCAGTCGTGCCATTGGGCACCGATGCTTTCCATCATCTTCTTGTTGCCCACGCAAACCACCTTGCCGTTCACTTTGGCACGGATACCCTGTCCTGTAATTTCCTCTACATCGGTCACCTCACAGCCATCCGTTGCTTCTTGCGGGAAGGCAGTCCGCAGGGCTGCGCCGATAGGGTGGGTAGTGAAATGTTCAGCATGAGCCGCCAAATGCAGCAGAATCTTCTCCTTGTCAGAATATTCGCCAATATGCACATTATCTGCATCGTGGGATGGATGGTCTGGGCAGGAAGCATCTGCATGAACAGCTGCCACGGCAAACTCTCCGTGGGTCAGAGTTCCGGTCTTGTCGAACACAACGGTTCCCACCTTGGCTAAAGCATCCATATAGTTGCTGCCCTTGATGAGAATACCATTCCGGGATGCTCCGCCGATGCCGCCAAAGAAGGTGAGGGGCACGCTGATGACCAGGGCGCAAGGACAGGAAACTACCAGGAATATCAAGGCGCGGTTGAGCCATAATGGGAAGTTCTCGCCAAAGGTTCCTTCGCCGACGATTCCCGTAGCTGCCAGAAATGGAGGAATAACCGCCAGGGCAATGGCTGCGAAAACAACGATAGGAGTATAGACTCGGGCGAAACGGGTGATGAAAGCCTCGCTCTTCGACTTGTTCTTGTCTGCACTCTCTACCAGAGAGATAATCTTAGATACGGTACTTTCGCCAAAACTCTTGGTGGTGCGTACACGAACTACTCCTGAAAGGTTGATGCAACCGGACATGATAGTATCGCCTTCATTCAAATCCCGTGGCATACTCTCACCTGTCAGGGCAATGGTATTCAAGGCTGAGCTTCCCTCAACAACAATGCCATCCAATGGAACTTTCTCTCCCGGACGGATTACGATAGTTTCTCCTATCTTGACGTCTTCCGGCGAAACCGACTCTACTTTTCCGTTTCTTTCAACATTCGCTACATCCGGTCTAATATTCATCAGATGCGAAATACTGTCGCGGCTCTTTCCTTCCGCATATCCTTCGAAGAGTTCGCCCACCTGAAAGAAGAGCATCACAAAGACTGCCTCTGGAAATTCTGTATCTGATCCTGGGAAGAATCCGATGCAAAGGGCTCCGATGGTTGCAATAGCCATCAGAAAGTTTTCGTTAAACATATCGCCCTTGGCAATACCTTCTGCAGCTTCGCCCAGCGTCTCATGTCCTATCAATAAATAAGGAATGAGATAGACGAGGAGCAACTGCCAGGTAGCCAGACTGTATTCCTTTTCGATGAAAACAGCGATAATCAGGAGGATGATGGTTGCTCCTATCAGAAAGAGTTTGGATTTCAAACCGCCTTCTTCATGGTGATGGTGGTGGCAACCGCACCCCTGGTGCTCATGTTCTTCTGTGGAGCATGAGCAGTCATGATGATGTTCATGATGATGTTCGTGAGAATGTTCACAATGGCATTCATGATGATGTTCGTGAGAATGTTTTATTTCTTCCATAATTTTGCAATACTTTTAGTTCTATATAACCAGGAACATTCAGTTCCTTTTTCTATTTCGGTTGCAAAATTACGAAAAGGTTTCTGCAACTTGGTTGCAAAAGCTCCAGTTGCCCTCTTTTTTTTCTGTCGGATACGTTCTGTGAAAAAAGAAAAACAGCGGCCTACGATTGCTCGTAAGTCGCTGTAATAGAAGCGTGGACCAGCTAGGGCTTGAACCTAGGACCTCCAGATTATGAGTCTGTTGCTCTAACCAACTGAGCTACAAGTCCGTTGAATTTTTATTAAATTCGAGTGCAAAGATACTAGATTTTGGGCAAATAACCAAATAAAATCTTAAAAATTTTCTTAGAATCAGAAAAATAGCGTATCTTTGCACCAAATTATGTGCGCACACGTGCGCATGTACTTATTAATTGTACAAAAAAGGAAAAGAATTTCTATTCAGAAATGGACATAGACAAAAATAAAAGAATCGGTCTTACCGATGAACAAGTTAAACAGAGTAGGGAACAGCATGGCAAGAACGTGCTTACCCCTCCTCAACGTACTTCATTATGGAAACTGTATTTGGATAAATATCGCGACCCGATTATCCAGATACTTCTTGTGGCGGCTTTCGTATCCCTCATCCTTGCTTTTATCGAAAAGAATTTCATGGAGACCATTGGTATCTTCGTGGCTGTTTTCCTTGCTACTACTGTGGGCTTCTACTTTGAGCGCGATGCTGCCAAGAAGTTTAATCTGCTCACGGCGCTCAGCGAAGAGCAGCCGGTTAAGGTGCGCCGCAATGGTAAGGTGATGGAGATTCCGCGCCACGATGTGGTGCCTGCCGATGGAGAACTCATCGTCTGCAACGACCTGCAGATTAACGAATCTGCCCTTACGGGCGAACCTGTTGCCGAGAAATCTCTGGAAGGCGGTGGCGATGGAGCCTATCCTGGCAACGTCATCCTCCGTTCTACCATGGTGATGAATGGCAGGGGCGAGTTCGTGGTTACTGCCGTGGGCGATGCTACCGAGATTGGTAAGGTGGCGAAGAAATCTACCGAGCAGACTTCGGTGGAGACACCGCTTCACATGCAGCTCGACAAGTTGGCTAAGATGATTTCCAAGGTAGGCTCTGTAGTATCTGTGGCAGCCTTCTTCATCTTCCTGATTCACGATATCCTCACCAATCCGGCATGGGGCGGCAAGGATTATTTCTATATGGCAGAAATCGTGTTGAAATACTTCATGATGGCTGTTACCCTGATTGTGATGGCGGTGCCGGAGGGATTGCCGATGGCGATTACCCTTTCTCTGGCACTCAACATGCGAAGAATGCTGAAGTCGAATAATCTGGTGCGCAAGCTTCATGCCTGCGAAACCATGGGTGCGGTTACCGTAATCTGTACCGATAAAACCGGTACGCTTACCCAGAACAAGATGCAGGTGAGTGCCCTGGAACTCAAGCAGGGCGATGAGGCGCTGCTCGATACTGCCATTGCCCTCAACTCTACAGCTGAGTTGAATGACGGCAAACCTATCGGAAACCCTACCGAGTCGGCTCTCCTGCTCTGGCTCGATGCCCAGGGCAAGGATTATGAAGAACTCCGCAAGCAGGTGAACGTGCTCAAGCAGTTGCCTTTCTCTACCGAAAGAAAGATGATGGCAACCTTGGCAGAAGTTGATGGCGAGACCTATCTCTTCGTAAAGGGTGCGCCTGAAATCGTGATGAAGAAATGCATCATCGAAGATAGAATGCTGAGACTGTCAGCCGAAGAACTCGATGAGTGGCAGCATAAGGCTATGAGAACCCTGGCGTTCGCCTATAAGAAGATAGAAGCTTCTATCATGAGAACTTCCAGAACCTCTACTGCCGAAGTGGTAGCACTTCTCGATGCCAACGATCTTCAGTTGCAGGCCATTGCAGCCATTGCCGATCCTATCCGTCCGGATGTTCCTGCTGCCGTGCAGGAGTGCCGCCATGCGGGTATCGAGGTGAAGGTGGTTACGGGTGATACGGCTGCCACCGCCTTGGAGATAGGCAAGCAGATAGGTGTCTTCGAAGATGAACCTGAGAATATCGGAGCAGATGGCTCTCTGACCTCGCTCGACCAGCAGATGATTACGGGCGAACAGTGGGAGGCTCTTTCTGACGAAGAGGCTTACGAACGGGCGAAGGATATCCGTGTGATGAGCCGTGCCCGTCCTACCGATAAGCAGCGACTGGTGGCGATGCTCCAGAAGCGTGGCGAGGTGGTTGCCGTAACAGGCGACGGTACCAACGATGCTCCGGCGCTTCACTATGCCCACGTGGGCTTGTCGCTGGGTTCGGGAACTTCCGTGGCTAAGGAGGCTTCGGATATGACCCTGCTCGATGATTCCTTCAAGTCTATCGCCAACGCCGTGATGTGGGGACGCTCGCTCTATCGCAACCTGCAGCGCTTCCTCTTCTTCCAGTTGGTAGTAAACGTGGCAGCCCTCCTGCTGGTGCTTGGCGGCTCTGTTATCGGAACTGAAATGCCGTTGACGGTAACCCAGATTCTTTGGGTGAACCTTATCATGGATACCTTCGCAGCCTTGGCACTTGCCTCATTGCCTCCATCTCACGAGGTGATGAAGGATAAACCACGCAAGGCATCCGATTTCATCATCAACAAGAGCATCGGTTTCGGCATTCTGTTCTGCGGCATCGTCTTCTTCCTCGTTATGTTTGCCCTGCTGGTTTACTGCGAGCGCAGAGACAAGGGTGGAGTAGATGTGCATGAACTGACCATGTTCTTCACCACCTTCGTGATGATTCAGTTTTGGAACCTCTTGAATGCCAAGGCGCTGATGAGTCATCACACCGCCTTCCGCCATTTCCTGAAGGATAAGGGAATGATTCTGGTGCTTGTACTGGTATTGGTGGGTCAGTGGATTATCGTAACCTTTGGTGGCGAAATGTTCCGCACCACACCATTGTCGCTCCACGAGTGGCTGCT
>OMGA01000721.1_pt1 | contig 13017 bp, 11 predicted proteins | sample 1674211 | NCBI WGS metagenome assembly OMGA01 (sample SAMEA103958152, study PRJEB25191) | human gut metagenome | biome: human-associated habitat [ENVO:00009003]; feature: intestine environment [ENVO:2100002]; material: feces | place: Germany | collected 2013/2015
CTCTGCGGCCACATGGTTAATCGGTTTGCCGCCGATTGAAATAGTTCCTCCATTCGCCTCGTAGTATTTTGCAATCAGGTTCAGAATGGTAGATTTGCCGGAACCGGAGTCCCCGACAATGGCCGTGAGCTTCTGGTCGGGCACCGTAAAGGTGGCGTGTTTCAGCACCGTCTCTCCGGGCACATAGGAAAAGTCCACACTGTCGAAGTCGATTTCATGGGTGGCTGTTTGAAGCGGCTCCATACTGTCGGTTTCTTCTGGTTCCTTAAAAATACTTGTGATTTGGCGCTTGGAGATGGTCAAATTTTTATAACTGGTCAAGTCAACAAAGATTGTTGTTTCTAACTTGGCAAGAAATAAAGGGAGCATTGAAATCAGAAGATAAGAAATCAAATCAAGCTCCCCATTCAATACTAGGCCAATACCTGCCACCATTACTACGGGGATACTGCACCATGCCAATACACCCAGGATTGAACCAATCGGAATAACCTTGGCTTCATAGATGTAACTTATATCGCTGAAATCTTTCATGGCCTTGGTAACAGTTTCATTCTTTGTCCCGCCAATGCCATAAGCTCGAAAGGTCTGTATGCCTGTGACATATTCAACAATGCTGCTTACATTTTCTGCACAAATCTGGTTTTTCTCATTTCCGTATTTCTTTACTGCGCGGAAGGAAAACCAAAATGCTGGAATTAACAGGAGATCCGTACAAAGTAAGATAATGCCAGCCGGAAACCAAATTACCGCAACAAACACAATAAGCATAACGGAGAGAGATATATTTTTTGCCAAATCACCGGTTTTATGGGTCAGCACCTTTTCATAGTTACTTACATCGCTTGTGATTGTATTGATGTACTGTCCAGTCTGACCTTTGGTAAAGCGAGATAACGGGATTTTTTTGATCTTATCGCCTAAGTGTAGACGGATATTTTTACTGACCTTCGCTCCACCAATTTGTCCTTGCGTATATCCGAAGCTATACACGAAAAGTCTCAGGAAATAAATCCCAGCCAGAACACCAGTGAGCGTGAGCAGTGTATTTATGCGGATTTCATTCCGGTAAAGCATTTGCATTACTGCATACAAAACCATAAAATTGCTGCCAGAAAGCAGCCCTTCTAAAACGGTGAAGATAACGCCGCAATAGAAATTTTTGTTTTTCTTGAGGACTTTTTCTTGCTCCATTATGCGTTACCTCCTTCCAGTTGATATGAAATCGCTCTCGCTTGTTCATAATCGCTCCATGCTTTACGGTAATAAGCATTATTTTTACGGACTTCTTCATGCGTTCCACAACAGGTAATCGTATGGTTTTCAACCACCGCAACACGGTCACATATCTTGATTGCCCCTAAACGGTGGGCAACAATGATAACCGTTTTTCCCTTGCAGAGATTTTCGATTGCCTTATCAATTTCTACCTGATTTTCTGGATCGGCTGCGCTTGTGGCTTCATCCAGGATCAATATAGGGGCATTTTTCAGAATAGCTCTGGCAATCGCAATTCTTTGTTTTTCCCCGCCGGAAAAGCGGGAACCAAAACTGCCTACCTTTGTATCATAGCCATCTGGTAATGACATAATGAAGTCATCAATTTGGGCCTTTTTCGCAGCTTCTCGCACTTCATCCAATGAGGCATTGCTTCCCATACGGATATTCTCAAAGACACTATCGCGGGTTAAAAATGTTTTTTGAAACACAATCGCCACATTTTGCAACAGAGTTTCATAATCAATATCTTTTACATTTTGTCCACCAATCGAAACACTGCCAGACTGTACATCATAGAACCGGGAAACAAGCTCAATGATAGTGCTTTTCCCTGCGCCGGAACAACCAACCAGCCCTATTTTTTCTCCATCATCAATATGAAGGTTACAATGTTCCAGTACCATTGCCTTCCCATCATACGAAAAACTGACATCCCGCAGGTCTATACTGTGATCCACAGGAAAAGCATTGTGACTTTCATATACTGGTATATCAAGGATTTCTTTTACTTTCACTACGCCGGTCAGCACTTCGGCAAAATTACTCCCTAATTCCTGAAGCGGACGAATTTCTGTTAAGTACAGGGAACCAACATAGGCAAATAACAGGAAAATACTTGCCGTTATGGAACCATTAAGGAAGAACATCCCTCCCAATGGAACCATGACGAGCATACCACACTCAATAATCACAACAAAGACAGCATACGGAGGCCCCATTTTTTTAGATAAGTCCGTCCACACTTCATTTTCTTCCTGGATAGTGGAAGAAAATTTCTGAAAAGATTTGCTGCCCATGTTGTATGCTTTAATTAACTTCATTCCGCTGATATATTCAATCATAATGGAGTTAAGCGACATAATGGATTTGTTTGCCCTGCCCATCATTTCATCCATATTTCGAAACAGAACTGCCATCGTTATCATGGCTACAATAAGCGGGACAAGCGAAACAAGGGCAAGGGGAATATTCACGGTCAACAGATATAAAAAAACAGCTATCGGCCCAATCATGTAATAGACAAGCTCAGGGAGATTGTGCGCCAAAAAAAGCTCCAGCTTTTCAATATCCTCATTCAAAACCGTTTTGATATTGCCTGTACTTCTCTCATTTAATGCGCCCAGTGGAACCTTCGCCATGTGATTAACAACCATGCAACGCACCTTAAACAATGCGCCATAAGCCCCTTTATGTGATGCAACACCTGAACTTCCGAAAAAAATAAATCGGATCACCATAGCAACCGCAATAATTAGTGCGTTTTGAATCACAAAGTTTGTTGTCAGATTTCCTTGAAAACCTGCCTCCATCAGCCGATAAATGCCGTAGTACGGAACCATTGTACACAAACCACTGATAACAGAGAAAAGGATTGCCAGATACAACCAGTATTTATCTTTGCCGGCCCAGTGGAGCAGCAGAGATATAGAATTTTTATATCGTTTCTCCATCTTTATATCCCTCCTTTCCGATACCAAAGAATACCCACAGATTTTTCAAAGACTCCGGCGTAATCGGGTAATCCTCAATCAATGTCTCATTATCGAAATGCAAGACACGGTTGCAAGTTGAGGCCAGGAATTCATAGTCATGCGTGACAATGAACAGGACTTTTCCCTGTGCCGCCAGTTTCTTTATTAGCTCTGATACTTGCCTCATGCTATCGTAATCAAGGCCGCTGGTCGGCTCATCGAATACAAGAAGGTTTTTGCGGCAAATCATAGATACCGCAACTGCCAGTCTCTGCTTCTGGCCTCCTGACAATGTGTTCGGATGGCGTTCCAGGAATTTTGACAAACCCAGTTCGTCAAGTGTTTTATGAGCCAATTCCATATCCGGGTCTTTAATTCCAAAGCAGCTTTCCTTTTCAACGCTGTCTGCAAATAGTTGATAGGATACATTCTGCATGACCATGTAGCAATGTTTAAGCCGCTGTTTGTCATCCATCGGCTGTCCGTCCCAAAGGAATTGGCCTGTATGATGTTTATGCAGGCCACAGAGCGTTCTGGAAAAAGTGGTTTTGCCAGAACCATTGTGACCGACTATCCCGATAATCTCACCTTTCGATGCGGAAAAAGAGATGTCGTGAAGTAAGGGCTTTTTGCCATAGGAGATGTCCATTCCCCTGACTTCCAGACACTTTTCCTTTGAGGTGGTTTGTCGTGAAGGCGTTTCATCTGATAAATTCAGAGAGCGAAGTCCCATTCTGAGTCGCTCTGCTTTGGAAATAGCAAAGAATTGTTCTGGCGTATATTTTGCCTTTATCCGGCCATCCTCAATGAAAACCGCCTGATCGATAATATCTTTCAAAAAATATAAGCGATGTTCGGAAATCAAAATGGTCTTTCCCTGTGCCTTTAAGAGCAACAGCAGGTCGTGTAAATCTTGTATCGCGTCTACATCAAGGCTGGATGAAGGCTCATCCAAAACAAATATGTCCGGTGACATTGCATATACAGACGCAAACGCTACTTTCTGTTTTTCTCCGCCGGAAAGCTGTGAAATACCTCTACCACTCAGATTGTCAATGTTGATAGCTTTCAGCGTTTCATTTACCCTCGGCAGCATTTTTTCTAAAGGCCACGCCAGATTTTCCATGCCAAACGCAATCTCACTGTCTGTATCTGTATTGAAGAACTGTGAACGAGGATTTTGAAAAACTGATCCCACTTTTTCAGCAATCTGATACATCGGTGTTTTTGAGATTTCCATTCCATCTACTTCAACGCTGCCTGAAAGCTCACCTTCATAGAAGTAGGGGATAAGGCCGTTGATTAGCCGCGTGATTGTTGTCTTTCCACAACCACTGCGCCCACAGAGTAAGACGCAGCTTCCTTTTTCAATATCAAGGTTAATATCTTCAATCTTTCCCTGCCCGGTTCCTGAGTAGGAAAATGTGACATTTCTAATTGAGATCAAAGCCAGCACCTCCTACATAAAGAACGCTGTCATAAAATAAGCCGTAAATGCCAGCGCAACAAATATATCAGCAATTCCAAAGTGTATCTGTTTCATACAAGTACGAGGCTTTGGTGTTTCAATTCCTCTTGTCACGGCAGCAGCAGATATTTCATCTGCCATTTTAGAAGCAGCCATCATTAGGGGAACATAGACACATTCGACAGTTTGGCTCGGATGTGTGATAACACCAAAGAAAGAAGGGGCAACATCCCGCATTTTCATGGAGTCTTTGATATAGCCCCAATCTTCTTGTATCATTGGGATGTACCGAATCATTACTGTGACGGGGATGACAACACTTTTAGGGATATGCATACGGTTCAGAGCGGCCATAAATTCGCTAACCTGTGTTGTCCCTATCAAAAGGCCGCCCATCATACCACATGGGAACATTTTTCCGATAAAATCAGAAAAAGTTGTAAACATGAGCCGCAAGGCCCCGGTAAGATACAAATTACTTAAAACCGCAATACCAATCAACACTCCATAAACCAATGCTGTTATTACGCTATACTTTGGTTTGCCGCTGGCAATGCCATAGATGAAGATTAGCAAAACGAGTCCCCCCTCGTAATAGAGCGAGGGGGAAATCGTAATGGCAACAGCGCAAATCAGCAGCACAAAAATTTTGGTACGCGGATCTGTATGTACGCCGCTCATGCAGTAATGCCCGCCTTTTCAAATTGTTTCTTTAGCAACTTCTTTCCAAACAGACCGCTCAGGAAAGAAACCAGCAAAGTACCGATGACGATAACTGGAAAAATCCAATCCTGACCGGCTTGCGCCATCGTGTCGAGATAAGCCTGATCGGTTCCTTTGGCCAACAGATAACTCATATAGCTTTCACGAGAGAAAAAGAACATCACATACGGGAAAATTGCCGCCAAAGAGTAAAGCATATATGCCAAAATGTTGAGCCAAATGTTTTTGAATTTTCCGGCACCAACAATTAAATCAGCACCGACGCCGAACACAGCATACGCAACGCACATTGTCCAGTGCATACCAGTGACAAAGAAAATAAGACCGGTGATAATGCCGACAATAGTCATCGGGCCATGTTTCGGAACCTTTGCAATGAGAAGTAAAAACACCGGGCCAGCTAAAAGGGCGCTGCCAACCGGCATCCAAAATGTAAGTACCGGATTAGCGCCGAAAAAGACGCCGCCTAAAAGCACTAAGATAAAACAAAGCGCTGAAAAAATACCTGTTGTGACCAAATCCTTAATGGTCAAGCTGTTTTTTTGAGTTGACATTTCTGTTCCTCCTACCATTGAATTTTTTATCATACCTACCGCAGTTGACAACTTAGTTATGAGGTAGTATGCTTTGATTAGCGTGAGCTAACCTCCGCTTTTTAAGATACTCCCTTCTTGAGTTTGTTTCAACTAATCACAGACAAAATAGTCGGATTGGGATTTAGAAAAACCGGATTAGGATTTTTAAGGAGAGAATACATTATGCGTTTATCAAATGAAAAAGCCTTAATCCAAATGTTGGATAAATATGGGTTCCATGAGATTGAAAATTGCAACAAATTCAATTCGTTAGGACAGACATGGAAACTTTCGGAAGAACTGGGAACTGGATATTTTTGGAGTTATTATTTGAAAGATATGTTCGGAATAAAAATACACGATTTTTCTTTTTCCAGTGAAACAATTATTGAGGCAGACATGCCGGAGGGGCTTAACATCGCATACTATACCTCCATATCCGGGGAAGAATTAAATCCTTATAGACGCCTCAATGCAAACTGTGTCAAAAGTCATTTGAACGGATACAAGCCCTTCAAAGCCGTAATTCATAAAAACATTCCCGTTCGCTCTATTGGTATTGAAATTATGCCCGCATATTACGAAGATTATCTTCAACGGTTATATCCCGGCGAATATGCCAGTCCTTATGACGCTTTCCTTGAAGTTGATGAAACAACGGACTTTCCGGAAATGGTAAAATTGCTTCATTCGATTGAGGCATATAAAGAGCCAGGGATGGCAGGGCTGCTTTTCTTCCAAAGCAAAGTGGCCGAAGCTGTTTCATTGGTGCTTGAGAGAAAAAAACAGGCCAAAGAGTTGGAGACAATCACTATTTCACCCGCTGATATGAGGCAAATTATGACCGTCACTTCTTTCATCTCCGGCCACTATGCTTTTGATTTGACAATTCCACAATTAGCGCAAATTGGCTGTATGGGAGAAACCAAGTTAAAGAAACTTTTTAAGCAGGTACATCAATGCACAATTTTAGAATTTATTCAAAACCTTCGTGTTTCCCAGGCAGAATATCTGCTAAGTCACACGGATCATTCCATTAAGCAAATTGCTGAAAGTGTGGGATATACCCATACCAGCCATTTTGCTGATTTATTTCGCAGAACCACAGGTTTATTGCCAGTTGAATATCGGAAAATGGCTCAAAAGAAATGATAAGTGAGCGCCGAAAAATATCGGCGCTCACTTATCTATTGCCATATCAGCTCGGATTGTATAACTTCCTCTGCCTGTGCTTTCAGCGTGTTCATCAGCCCCACCCAGCGCATGGGGTCACGGGCTTTCAGTTCCTCGGTGACGCCCGCCGCCTCCATCATGCGGGGCAGCATGGCATCCATCCGTTCACGCGCCGCCCGGTCAATCTCCAACAGGTGCGGGTACAGCTTTTCGCTCAAAATCAAGCTGCTGTAAAGGCCGGGCCGGTGTTCCTTCAGGTAGCGTTGCCGCATACGGCCATACTTGCCGATGGGGGCCTCCGGCTGCTCGGAAAGTTTCAGGTCGGGGATGTAGTAATCTCCGCAGCGGGTGTAAGTCAATTTGCTCATGTTCGTCCTCCTTTGTACTGTGATGGTTAAACTGCGGCGCTGGCCGGTAAGGTGGCCTTGCGCGGCTCCTGCCTGGGTAACTGGCTGACGGTGGTAAAAATGCCCTTCTCCATGTCCTCGGCCCGGATCGCGGCCTTTGCTGCCTCCACCTGGGCCTTGCGCTTGGCGTTGTAGCGTTCTTCCCATTCCTTCTGCTTGCCGTTTGCCTTGCGGCGCAAGTAGTTCTGGTGAAGCCTGTCCTTGCGTTCCTCCTTCTTCCGCAGTTCTTCCTGTTCCTCCGGGGTCAGGGGAACCGGCTGCAAGGCGGGCGGGATATACCGGCCCACAAAATTGAAGTAGATTTCAACCTCCTGCGTGGTGTCCTGGCTGCCTTTCCGGGCGCGCTCATGGACAAGAATTTTCTCTACAAACTCGTTGAGCATGGTATTTGTCAGCGTGTCAAAATTCTCGTACTTGTCAATCAGGGCAATAAACTTCTCCGCAGATTTCCGGCTCTGCTCATAGCCGGTAACGGCCTTTTCCAGTTCCGTGATTTCCGCATTGAGAGCGTCCTGCTCTTTGGCATACTGTGCGTCCAGGGCCTCATACCGGGCGTCCGGCAGCTTACCCAGGGCGTTGTCCTCATAGATTTTGCAAATCAGCCGTTCCAGTTCTCCGGCCCGCTTTTGGGCGGCGGCCAGCCGTTTCCGTTTCTTGGATATGTCGGCGGTCTGCTGGGCGGCCTGCGTTTCCTGGACGGTGCGGATAAACTCGGCCCGGTCATTCTTGGAATATTCCGCGATGGCCCGGAGCATATCGGTTATCAAGGTCAGGACAGCCTCGGCCCGGATGCGGTGCTGTGTGCCGCAGAGCGTCCCGCATGGGATTTTGCTGTACTGGCTGCAAGTAAACTGTGGGTCACGCTTGCCGTTATTGACGCGATGGACATACATCTTGCCGCCGCAGTCGGCACAGTACATCAGGCCGGTCAGGGGATGGGCCTCGCCCCAGCCGTCCGGGTATCGCCTGACATTTGCCCGGATACGCTGCACATTGTCAAAGGTTTCCTGGTCGATGATGGCCTCATGGGTATTCTCGAAAATCGTCCATTCGCTTTCGTCAACATAGTGGCTTTTCTTGTCCTTGAAGTGCTTGCGGGTCTTGAAATTGATGGTGTGGCCCAGGTATTCCCGCTTTTTCAGGATGTTCACAATGGTGGATGATCCCCAGCCGTAGGGGTCTTTGACCGGCTTCGTCCTGTTTACTCCTTCGTGAAAGCGTGCCAGATGGACAGCGGGGATTTCAACCTTTGCCTCGGACAGCAGCTTGGAGATTTGATAGGGGCCATAGCCCTCCATCGTCAGGGAAAAGATACGGCGTACCACTTCGGCGGCTTCTTCGTCCACAAGCCAGTGTTCCCGCTTTTCGTCCCACAGGTAGCCATAAATGACGGTGCCGGTCAGGTGCTTGCCGCTCATGCCTTTGGACTTGAACACAGAGCGGATTTTCCGGCTGGTATCGCGGGCGTAAAACTCGTTCATAATGTTGCGGAAAGGGGTAAAATCATCATCGCCTTTCAGACTGTCCACACCGTCATTGATGGCGATCAGCCGGACACCGCGCTGCCGCAAAATCTCCATGACCTGGCCGACTTTCAGATAGTCGCGCCCCAGGCGGCTCATGTCTTTGATAACAATGGCCTCCACCCGTCCGGCCTCGACTTCCTCCATCATCGCCAGAAAGCCGGGGCGGTCAAAACGGGTTCCCGATACGCCGTCATCGGTGAAGTGGGTAGGGTTCGGCAGACCATTCCGGCGGGCATAGTCCTCTAACATCTTTTTCTGGAAAGCGGTTTGTCAAGGGGAGATTACCCCAATTATATCTTTTTTGAGTGTGTGAACTATCCGCTCTCTATATGTTCAGACGGTAGACAGTAAGTGCATACCGAACAATTCTTGACAAAACATCGTAGTTAGTATATACTAACTATCGGATAGATAATTTACCTGTATTAGTGGGAATTAAAATTGCTCCGGCGGACGAAGGACAGGAGGGATACAAGAATGGGGCAATGATATTTTGGAGCCTACTCACCCCATTTTTCGGTACCGCTCTGGGCGCTGCCTGTGTATTCTTCTTGAAAAAGGGTCTGGGGGATCGGGTGCAGCGCGGACTGACCGGTTTTGCCTCCGGCGTTATGGTTGCTGCGTCCATCTGGAGCCTGCTGATCCCCGCCATGGAGCAGTCCGCCGGGGTGGGAGGATGGGCATTCCTGCCGGCGGTCACCGGCTTTTGGGCTGGTATCCTATTTCTTTTGGGACTGGATCATCTGATCCCCCACCTCCACCAGCGAAGCCAGCAGGCGGAGGGCCCCCGCACCCAACTGCAACGCTCCACCATGATGGTGCTGGCGGTCACCCTCCACAACATCCCCGAGGGAATGGCGGTGGGAGTGGTCTATGCGGGCCTTCTGTCCGGGGAGGGACAGATCACCATGATGGCCGCCCTGGCCTTATCCTTGGGCATCGCCATCCAGAACTTCCCCGAGGGAGCCATCATCTCCATGCCCCTGCGCTCGGAGGGGATGGGCAAGGCCAAAGCTTTTGCCGGAGGCGTGCTCTCCGGTGTGGTGGAGCCGGTGGGGGCGCTGCTGACCATCCTGGCCGCTGGGCTGGTGGTCCCGGCCCTGCCCTATCTGCTGAGCTTTGCCGCCGGCGCTATGCTCTATGTAGTGGTGGAGGAGCTGATCCCGGAGATGTCCCAGGGGGAGCACTCCAATGTGGGGACGCTGGCCTTCGCCCTGGGCTTCACTTTGATGATGGCATTGGACGTGGCACTGGGTTGAGCAGGACAGCCAGAATAGTTGCGCTTTTTTATATTCGTGAGTTAGCTTTCTCTAACTTTTTTAGACAGACAGGAGGGACATACAATGTGGAAATACACAGTTCAGGTCAACGGAATGATGTGCGGCATGTGTGAAAGCCATGTGAACGACGCGGTGCGGAAGGCGTTTCCGGTGAAGAAGGTCAGCTCATCCCGGAGCAAAAAGGAGACCACGGTGATCGCGGGGACGGAACTGGACGAGGATGCCCTGCGGGCGGCCATTTCCGCCACCGGCTATGAGGTAGGGGAGATCCGGAAGGAGCCCTGGGAAAAGAAGGGGCTGTTCGGCCGGTAAGCGGCGAGGCATGGAGAGGAGGCGGACGAATGCTGGCGGAATTTCTGGAGGGCCGGGGGGACTGGGCACAGGTGATGCCCGGCGCTCGGGCCTGTTTGTTCTCCCTGCACGATGAGCCGGTTTCCTTGCCCCTCCGGTTGGAGCCCCTCCACTTCGAGGCCCTGTTCTGCCTGGCCGGGTCAATTACCCTGACTCGGAGGGACAACACAATACTGACGGCATCCGTTCGGCAGGTACTCCTCCTCACTGACCTCTCCGATTTGTCTGGAGCCAGCGTGGACGCCCCTCTGGCGGGCATTCTGGTGGCGGTGGATGCCCGGGGTGCCCGGGAGAGCCTGCAAACCATCTGCGATCTGCTGGGCGGCCTGACCTTGGACACAGGGCGGGTGCGGCACTGGATGGCCAGCCGGGGCGGCTGTGCCGTGGAGGGGCCAACCGACTGGAGCCGGGCGGCCTTTGCCAACCTGGGCTGTCTCCCCCAGAGTGAGCGTGCGCGCTGGTGCGTGTGGAAATCGGTGGAGCTGCTCTATCTGCTCTGCAATCCGAAAGAACAGGAGGACGCAACTCTGGCGTTGGAACGTGAGACGGCGCGGAGGTTGGCTGAGATCCGCCGGTATATGGAGGAGCACTTGGACGAGCCCCTGACCATTCCGTTCCTGAGCCGCCGGGCCTGTCTCTCCACCACCACATTCAAGGAGGGCTTCCGCCGCCTGTACGGTCTCCCTGTTCACACTTGGCTGCGCCAGCGGCGGATGGAACGGGCGGCGGAGCTGCTGCGGGACTCCTCCCTCAGCGTGCTGGGGGTAGCCCAATCGGTAGGATATGGCAGCGCCAGCCAGTTCTCCGCCGCCTTTCACCGGCAGTACGGTATGACACCGGCCAAGTATCGAAAAATGTCCGGACCGGCATAACCTTGTCCGATTTGGTGATACAAGGAGTTCTTCCTCTGCTATAATATCTTAATATGCGAAGGAACGAGTTTGTTTCCGGACAGGAGGAAATTGGAATGAAACAACATCGCTTCTGGGCCTGGGGTGCCGTGATCTGCATGGTCATGGTGATGATCACCGGCTACAAACGCAAATAAGTATATCGCAGAAAGGAAGAAACCTCCATGATGAAACACTATGTCAGACTGGCCTGCTTCGTGGGCGGCGCTCTGTTCGGCTCCGTCGGCGTGAAGCTGCTCACCAGCAAGGACGCCAAGAAGGCCTATACCCACATCACTGCCGCTGGCCTGCGGATGAAGGACAGCGTAATGGAGACCGTTACATCCGTTCAGGAGAATGTCGCCGACATTCTGGCCGCCGCCAAGGACATCAACGAGGCCCGGGCCGCTAAAGAAGCCGAGGCTCAGGTAGAAGGCCAGGAGGCTTAAAAAATTGCGGAAGGGAGCCGGGAATCGGCTCCCTTTTTCCATAAGGAGAGATTTTTGATGCGAGCGACAATCGTACATGAGAGCCGGGGCCGGATGCGCCTGCGGCTGCGGCAGAAAACTATGACCCTCCGGCAGGCTGACCTGCTGGAGACCTGGCTGAAGACCCAGCCTTGGACGAAAGAGGCTGTGGTTCATGAGCGCACCGGCTGCGTTATTGTGACCTACACAGGGGGGCGGGAGACGGTACTGGCCGCCCTCGGCGGTTTCACTTGGGCCGGTGCGGAATCGTCCGTCACCCTGCCCGGTCACAGCACCCGGGAGCTGAACCGGGAATTTCAGGAGAAGCTGGTGGGCAAGGTGCTGATGAAGGGGGCCGCCGCCTTGTTCCTGCCCGCCCCGCTGCGGATCGCCCGGGTAGTCTGGCACATGGTCCCCTTCCTCCACAAAGGGCTCCGATGCTTGGGGCGGCGGAAAATCAAGGTGGAACTGCTGGATGCCCTGTCCATCGGCATCTCCGTGGGCCGCCGGGACTTCGGCACCGCCGGCATGGTGATGTTCCTGCTGGAGATTGGCGAGCTGTTGGAGGACTGGACGCGGAAGAAGTCTGTGGCCGACCTGGCGGAAAGTCTCTCCCTCCATGTGGACCGAGTGTGGCTGAAAACTGAGGCCGGCGAAGTACTCACCCCCATCGGCCAGGTTCAGCCCGGCGACCGGGTGGTGGTCCGGGCGGGGGGCGTCATCCCCCTGGACAGCGTGGTAGCGGAAGGTGAGGTCACTGTCAACCAGGCATCCCTCACCGGCGAATCCGTCCCCGTGGCCAAGCGGCCCGGCGGCGCAGTCTACGCCGGCACCGTGGTGGAGGAGGGCGAGTGCGTCCTGGAGGTGAAACAGGCCTCCGGCCAGGGCCGCTACGACCAGATCGTGGAGATGATCCAGCGGTCAGAGCAGATGAAGTCCGCCGCCGAGGCGAAGGCGTCCAGTCTGGCGGATAAGCTGGTTCCCTACACCTTCGCCGGGAGCCTGCTGAGTCTGGCCCTCACCCGAAACGTGACCCGGGCCCTGTCGGTGCTGATGGTGGACTTTTCCTGTGCACTGAAATTGGCTATGCCCCTTGCGGTGCTCTCCGCGATGCGGGAGGCAGGCCGAGAGCACATCACCGTGAAAGGCGGCAAATTCCTGGAGGCGGTGGCGAAAGCGGACACC
>OMGA01000728.1_pt1 | contig 12926 bp, 11 predicted proteins | sample 1674211 | NCBI WGS metagenome assembly OMGA01 (sample SAMEA103958152, study PRJEB25191) | human gut metagenome | biome: human-associated habitat [ENVO:00009003]; feature: intestine environment [ENVO:2100002]; material: feces | place: Germany | collected 2013/2015
TGAGGGCGCTGTGCCCGGGGCCAGCGAAGTGGAGTGCGGCAACTACCGCGATATGGATCTGCCTGCCGCCAAGGCTGAAGCCGCTGCCATGCTGCCCGTGCTGGAAAGCCTGACCGCAGAGGATCTGCACTACTGATCTGTCAATATAAAGAGAGCGCCGCACAAAATACCGTGCAGCGCTTTTTTGTTACAAAATGATGCGAAAGTATTATTTATAATTTCAGGGCAGGGGAACGTCTGCGGATGTTCCCCTGCCCTGTTTTTACTAAAAGAAATCTCAAATCAGCCCCAAGGCTGCAAATTCCTTAGAAATGCCGTCCTCGTACACCGAGGGGGCAATGCGGTCGCAGCGCTGCTTCAGGCTTGCAGAGCCGTCGGCCATACAGACACTGATGCCGACCACATCGGTCATCTGCAGGTCGTTGTCGCTGTCGCCAAAGCCGATGCTGTTCTGCAGGGGCACGCCGAGATAGTCACATACGGCCTTGATGCCGCGCCCCTTATCAAACTTGCGGTTGATGAGCTCGCCGTTCACATAGCCGCCGTTCAGACCGTCCAGCTTGCTCTCGCAGAACACGAATCTGTCCTCGTACAGGCGCTTGGCCTCGTTCAAGTCCTCGCTGCGCTCTGCGATATATACGATCTTATACAGCGGCTCGCCCTTGTACTCGGCCAGCGGGCTCATGGTCATGCCGTCCTCCATGGCCTTGCGCCAGCGGGCGGCTTCGCTGTTCAGGGGGCCTGCATCCCGGTGGGTGAAGCTCCAGCGCTCGATCATCTTCAGGCTGCCGTAGGTGGCATCCCGCGCTTCCAGCGTGCACTCCACGCCGTGGCGCTCCATGGCGCTGCGCACGCCCTGTGCCAGCTGCGGCTCCATAGGCAGGTCTACCAGCACCTTATCCCCGCAGAACACATAACCGCCGGCGCTGCATACCGCGCCGTCAAAGCCATAGTCCAGCAGCGGCTGGGTCATGCGCAGGTTGCGCCCGGTGCACAGAAACAGCTTGTGGCCATTGGCATGTGCTTTGTGCAGCGCTTCCACCGTGCTTTGGGGGATCAGCATCTCGCCCGGGGGCAGCAGAGTGCCATCAATGTCTAAAAAAATCAGTTTTTGTTTCATTCGTTCCTCTTTTTTTACAGTGAGCCGCGCTCTACCAGCGTATAGCCCAGCGTGGTCTGGCGTACCGGTGCAGCGTCCGGCCCGGTATGCTCTAAGCTTTGCAGCAGCATCCGGGCAGCCTCCTGCCCGACCTGCCGCTGATAAAAGCGGATGGTGGTCAGGCCGGGTTCCACCACCTTGCCTGCCCAGTTGTCTCCGATGCCGGCAAGGCCGACATCCTGCCCTACTTTGCGCCCGGCAGCGCGCAGCACCTGCAAAGCGCCAAAGGCCACGGTGTCTGTCACGCAGACTACACCGTCCAACTGCGGGCAGCGTGCCAGCAGCTCTTCCATGCAGCGGTGCCCTTCTTCCATGGAAAAGGCGGCGCAGTAAGCGCGGGGCAGACCATCTGCGTTTAGTCCCACCTCCCGCAGTGCATCCTGCACACCCTGACGGCGGGCTATGCCGGTGGCGGGGTCCTGCTCGCTGCCGCCGATGTACACGATATTTTTGCGGCCATGCTCCAGCATCTTCCGGGTCAGGTCGCGGGCAGCAGAGCGGTCATCGTTATAAACGCAGGGCAGGTCTGCAAAACGCTGCCCCGTTACCACCACAGGCACACGGCAGTCTTTCAGCGCCTTGCACAGCTGCGGGCTGGAATCATAGCCCAGCAGGATGATACCGGCCACATGGTTGCGCTGCAGCGCTGTAAGATATTCCAGCTCCATCTGCCCGTCCAGCTCGGTGTCTGCCAGCAGCATCAGGTAGCGGCTGGCCCCCAGCTCGGCTGCAATGCCGCTGGTGATCTGCCCCACCGACTGGGAGCTGATGCTGGGCACAATGACCCCCACCTGACGCACCTTGCCGGTGCGCAGGGTCTGCGCCGCAGTGTCCGGGCTATAACCGGTCTTTTCCACTACGGCTTGTATCACGGCGCGCTTCTGCTCGCTGAGGGGGCCGCCGTTCAAATAGCGGCTGACCGCAGCGCTGGAAACGCCTGCCATCTTTGCAATATCACTGATGGTCATGAGGTTCTTTTCTCCGTTCCCTCTCCGGTGGTAATGTGTAAACGTTTTCATGCTTATTATAAATCCGTTTCATATTTCCCGCAAGAGGTTCAATGACCGTTTTTCTGTGGGGCTGCCCGCTGCTTTTTTGGTGATTTTACACAATCCAAACAATCTTGCTTTCTGATTTACCGCCAGAATTGCGAAAACCGTAGCGCTTATACAAGTCCCATGCTGATGGCGCGTGCGATAAGTCCCAGCACCAGCGCTGCCAGAATAATGCCAAGTGCCACCCTGCTCTCGCCGCCGGTCTGCTGCTTTTTGCTGCGGGAGGCTGTGCTGCGGCTCTGCTTTGTACCGGTGCTGCGGCTGCGGGCGGCAGTGTTTTTGGTGCTGCGGGTCTGCTGTGCACTGCGGGGCTTGCTGCGGGCAGCAGCTTTCCCCTGCTGTGTGTTCTGCGGGCTGCTCTGGCGCGCTTTAAGAGGTTTGCCCTCGCTGCACCGGTTCAGGTAGTCCTCTGCCTCGCGGTAATACTGCGCCAGTTCGTTTTCCTTAAAGGCAGTACCGGCGTAGCCCTCCTCCAGCGCCTCAATGGCTTCGTTGAACAGCAGGGCTGCCTGTGCGCCGTCCGCTGCAACTGCCGCGTGAGCAGCTTCGTTGCGGGCGGTGCGGATGGCGTTGCAGGCATGGCGGGCGGCAGAGGGGTGCGCCGTGTTGCCCAGCAGGTCCAGCGGGCGGGCGGCATCGGTCTCCGGGTCCAGCAGCACCCGCATACACAGGGTAGTGTCCAGCTGCTGCCAGCTGGTCTTGCCGGTAAGATCCGGCATACGGTCGTAGTAGTCCGGGCTTTCCTGCTGGCGCTGTGCAACGTGATCCAGCAATGCACCCAAGCTGTGCGCACCGGGTTTGTGCTCCCAGTGCCAGCGCAGCAGGCGGCGGCTGATCTCATCGCAGGCGGTCTTGATCTCAAAAGCCACCTGTAAGGCTTGTTCCGGCATGGTATTTCCTTTCTGTGCAGTGCACACAAAAGGCGGAGAAGGCACGCTGCCCCCTCCGCCGGGATGATCTTATTTTACAGCACGAACTGGTAGTACACAAAACCGCACAGCGCGATGGCTGCGCACAGGATGGCCGTAATAGGCGGCACCCAGCGGATCAGCGCTTCTGCCACGCTGTCCCGGCTGTCCTCGTACTCCTCGTACCCTTCGTCCTCCACAGGCGCGGGCTGACGCACCGGAGCCGGACGGCGGGCGGGGATCACGCGGGTACCCTCGTCTGCCGCAGCAGCGCCGGAAAGCGGTGCGCGGGCAGAGGCATCCAGCACCCGGGTAGGCTCCGAAACAGGCTGGATGGGGTCAGCCTTTGGCTCGTAGACCGGTGCTCCCACGACCCGGGTGGGCTCTTCTACGGGAGCCGCCGGAGCAGCAGGGGCTGCGCCCACGATGCGGGTAGGCTCCTCCACCGCAGCGGGCGCTGCGGGAGCAGCCGGGGCGTTAAGGGGCATTTCCATCTCGTCTGCCGGGGCAGCGGGCTGCAGCAGAGTGTTCAGCGCGTTCTGCAACAGGATACGGTCGCAGCCGCACTCCGAGCAGTAAACCGTGTCCTCCTCGGTGGGGTGGAAGGCACCGCAGGCGCAGTACCAGCCGTTCTCGAACACCTGCGGCTGATACTTGAGCCCGGTGCGGTTCATGCGGGCCTCCAGCGCCTTTTGCAGCTCCGGAGCCAGACGGCGGGGTGCGGGCAGACGCACACGCTTGATGCCGTCCAGATGCACCACGCGCTTGCCGTTGTACACATTGCACAGGGTAACATCCACGCTGGTGATGGCCTTGGCCGTGATGAACACGGCATCATCCTGCCCAAACAGCTCGCCGGGTTTTACCTGCAGATCCCGGTACTCGAACTTATCCTCGCACAGGATCACGCCATCCACGCCCTTGCACTTGAAGTGGATCTCCAGTGCGGTCAGGGTCACGCGGGAAATATTCTTAAAGGTCAGGCAGACAGCGTGCTCGCCGCTGACGTCTCCCTTGAGCAGCTCCACGCAGACAAACTGCACCGGACTGCCAGGGGTATAGTAGTTTGCGCGGGTCTGTGCGACCGGGTTAAAATTTTCCTCCACGATGCTCGCTCCTTTCCTAAAAAAGCTTAGTCCTGCTGCTCCGGTGCATCCGGCTGCGGCATTTCCGGCTGGGCAGGCTCGGCCTGCTCGGCGGGTTCTGCATGCTCGGCAGTCTCCGCAGGCTCTGCAGGCTGCACCGGGGCGGGCTGCATGGTCTGGTCGGGCTGTGCCTGCTCGGGCTTTGCATCCTCGCAGGGAGGCAGGGTGCCGCCGGCCATAATGGTGTTGAACTGCTCCTCGTTGAGCTTTTCGCGCTCCATCAGAGCCTTGGCCAGCGCATGGAGCTGGTCGATGTGCTCGGTCAGGGTGCGGCGGCAGGTCTCGTAGGCCTCGTCAATGATATCGCGGGTCTCGCTGTCGATCTCGGCAGCGGTGGTCTCGCTGTAACCCTTGCCCTGACCAAAGTCGCGGCCAAGGAAGGTCTCCTCCTGCGAGGTGCCGTAAACCACGGGGCCCAGACGCTCGGAGAAGCCGTAGCGGGTGATCATCTGGCGGGCGATATTGGTGGCCTGCTGCAGGTCGTTGGAGGCACCGGTGGAGATGTCCTCCAGAATCAGCTGCTCGGCCACACGACCGCCCAGGCTGGACACGATATCCTCAAACATCTCGCCCTTAGTCACGTAGCTGCGATCCTTCTCAGGCAGATACATGGTGTAACCGCCGGCCTGACCGCGCGGGATGATGGTGATCTCGTGCACGCGAGGATGATGCTTGCAGTAGAAGCCTGCCACTGCGTGACCGGCCTCGTGGTAGGCGGTGAGTTTTTTCTCCTCCGGGGTGACCACGCGGCTCTTCTTCTCGGGGCCAGCCATCACCTTCATGGAGGCTTCCTCGATATCCTCCATGGTAATGGCCTTGCGGTTGCGGCGGGCTGCCAGCAGCGCGGCCTCGTTGACAAGGTTCTCAAGGTCTGCACCGGCAAAACCGGCGGTGCGCTGGGCAATGACCTTCAGGGAGACGTCCGGTGCAAGGGGCTTGTTGCGGGTATGCACCTTCAGGATCTCCTCGCGGCCCTTGAGGTCGGGCAGCTCCACGGGCACCCGGCGGTCAAAGCGGCCGGGGCGGGTCAGGGCAGGGTCAAGGGATTCGGGGCGGTTGGTGGCGGCCAGAATGATGACACCGGTGTTGCCCTCAAAGCCGTCCATTTCGGTCAGCAGCTGGTTCAGGGTCTGCTCACGCTCGTCGTTTCCGGAGAATCCGCCGCCGTCACGTTTTTTGCCGACGGTATCGATCTCATCGATAAAGACGATACACGGGGCCTTTTCCTTGGCCTGCTTAAACAGGTCACGAACCTTTGCAGCGCCGCGACCAACAAACATCTCAACGAACTCAGAGCCCGAAATACTAAAGAACGGAACACCGGCCTCGCCGGCAACAGCCTTGGCAAGCAGGGTCTTACCGGTACCCGGAGGGCCGACAAGGAGAGCGCCGCGCGGCAGCTTGGCGCCAATCTCCTCGTAGCGCTGCGGCTTCTCCAGAAAGTCGACGACCTCCTTGAGGGACTCCTTGGCCTCTTCCTGGCCGGCGACATCCTTAAAGGTCACGCCCACGTCCTTGGAGGCGATCACGCGCGCGCCGGACTTACCCAGTCCGCCGCCGCCAAAACCGCCGCCAAAGTTCATCGACGGACCGTCATCGCCCATGGCCTTCTTCATGCGGCGGTTGAGCCACCAGCCGATCAGGAAGAAAATCGCCATGGGAAGGATGAGCGTAAGCAGGTAGTAGGTCATCAAACCCGAGTTTTTATCGGGAACGACCGACTCCAGCGAAGCGCCAGACTCAAGCACGCGATCGGTAAAGCCCGCATCGTTCGGCACACCGGTCGTCTTATAGGCGATGTTCTCGTCCTCGCCCTTCTTGGTGTAATAAATCGTGTAATCGTCCGTATTGTACTCGACCTTGTCGACGCTCTTCTTATCGAGCGCTTTGACAAACGTCGAGTAATCGGTCTTCGTAATCTGCTGCGTGTGACCGATGTTGGGGAACAGAACGGTCGAGAGCACGAGGTAGACGACGAAGGCGATGAGCACGTAGAGGATCATATTCCGTCTACGTTTGTTGTCATCCATCTCCATCTGCTTGAACTCCATCTACTGGGGTTGATAATGCTATCTAGAATACCCAACCCAGACGGCGATAAACCGACGCCGGACACGAAAGGATAGAGATGGCATCACTCGAAGTCGGCAAGGTTCAGATCTATACGGGCGACGGCAAGGGCAAAACCACGGCTGCGCTGGGATTGGCGATGCGCGCCACAGGTTATGAGCTCGACGTACTCATGCTGCAGTTTGCCAAGAAGCTGCACTGCGCCGAACACGATGCCGCCCCGCGCCTGGGGCTGCGCATTGTACAGGCTGACCGCGATACGCCCGAGGCTTGCGCCGAGCAGATCATGGAACTTGCACGCGAACAGATCTCGCAGGTCGATGTACTCATTCTGGACGAACTCGGCGAGGCCATGCGCCGCGGCTTTGTGACGCGCGAGGATGTGGAGGGGCTGATCGCGCTGAAGCCTGCCACCACGGAGCTCGTGCTCACCGGCCGCGGACTGCTGCCACTGGCCGATCTTGCCGACCTAGTCACCGAAATGCGTCCCATCAAGCACTACTTCGACGAAGGCCTCCTAGCCCGCCAAGGCATCGAATACTAATTGATCCAAAGGGGACGGAGGAAACGGATCATCGACATCACGACGGAGATAAATGATCCGTTTTCCTCCGTCCCAAGGGATCATTTGGCAGTGGCGCGGCCGAGCCAGTTGCCGCTGTGGTGGTAGATGGTGAACATCGTAGCCGTGATAAGCCAGGTTACGGGGTAAACCAGCAGCAGGTGCTCAAGGGACGGATCAAACGGCATAATCGCAAACACCCAGATCACCCTGAGCACGACAGTGCCAAAAATCGTGAGCAGCATGGGCTGCAAGCTCACGCCGGCACCGCGAATGGAGCCCGACGCGTTTTCGATAATCGAGAAGATCGCGTAGAACGGCGCGATGAAATGAAGGATTGTCGTGGTGTACGACGATATCGAAGCATCGTCGACAAACAGACGCGACAACGGACCCGAGAACACCAGCAGCACGGCAGACAGGCCACCAATGAGCATAAACGACAGCACGAGCGACGTATGGTAGCCCTTGCGCATGCGCTCGTAGTTGCGCGCGCCAAAGTTCTGTGCCGAGAACGTGGTGATCGACACGCCAAGCGCCTCGGTAACCATCCAGACAATGCCATCTAAGCGGCCCGAAAGACCCCACGCCGTGGTGACATCGGCGCCAAACGAGTTGACCGACACCTGAATCAAAACGTTGGAAATCGAATACGCAGCAGACTGAAAACCAAGCGGCAGACCACACGAGATCATGCTCTTACAAATGCCAGGATCAATGCCGAGTTTGGACAGTGAAAGCCGCCACGCACCCGGTGCGTGCATCATACGAATCACGATCATCGTGGCATTGGAGCAAATAGTCAGCGCCACCGCGATGCCGCAGCCCAGAGCCTCCATATGAAGCACAGCAACGAAGATGACATCCAGCACCGCATTAACAAGGCAGCCGGAAGCGATGATCACAGCAGGCCCGCGCGTGTCGCCCACGGCGCGCAGCAGTGCCGTTCCCATATTGAGTAGCAGCGCCGCAACCATGGCGGCAAAATAGCAACGAGCATAGGCCACGCCCTCGGCCAATAGTTCATGCGGCGTGTTCATAAGCACCAGCATGGGCTCAACGAACACTATGCCAAGAATCGAGAAAACGATACCGCCCACCAGCGCGAGCGTCATGGCCGTATGGACCGAACGGCTCAGTCGCTCATCATCGTGCTGGCCAAAATACTGACCGGTAATGACCGCGCAGCCGGCGCCGACGCCAACGCAAAAGCCAATGCAGAGCTCGGTGAGCACCATCGTGGCCTGGATGCCGCCCAATGCGAGCTTGCCGCCAAACTGGCCGACGATATAGGTACCGATAAGCGTGTAGGCCTGCTGAAAAAACGAGCTAAAGAAGATGGGAACGCACAGCGACAGCAATTGCTGCCAAATAACACCTTGCGTTACATCGATAGCCGTAGATTTCTTAGCCACACGCCCTCCCCACAAGCATACGACAAACAACAAAACGGCAATTTAAGACCAAAGCCAATAGCAGCTTAGCACCGACCGGCGTCGACCGAAACACCCCGAATCAGAGCCCGGAGCGAACTATCTGCCTAGTGATACAGCCCCGGCTGGTAGTGGTACTCATTGCTAACGTGCGGGCACAGCTGCCAAAAGGCGACGGCACTCGCCGCGGCCACGTTGAGCGAATCGACCCCGTGCGCCATCGGAATGCGCACGGCTCGGTCGCAGCCCGCGATAGTCTTGGCGCCCAAGCCGGCACCCTCGGTACCCATAAAGATTGCCAAGCGGTCAATCTCCTGCAGCACGGGATCGTCCAGCGATACGGAATCGTCCGTCAACGCCATGGCAGCACACGAAAAGCCGGCATTGTGCAGCGCAGCCAGGCCATCGTGCGGCCACACGCGCGCCTCGCTGCCAATACGCGTCCACGGCACCTGAAACACCGTGCCCATGCTCACGCGGGCCGAGCGACGGTACAGCGGGTCACAGCACGTGGGGCTCACCAAAATGCCATCGACGTTCAGCGCGGCGGCCGAGCGGAAAATCGCGCCGACGTTGGTGTGGTCGACAATACCCTCGAGCACGCACACGCGCACCGGACGATCCCCCGCCGCCTCGACGACACCGCCCAAGAACTCATCAACCGGAATCTGGCGTGGACGACGGAATGCCGCGAGCGCACCGCGCGTCACATTGAAGCCCGTCAGCTGCTCCATGAGCTCCATGGAGGCCACGAACACAGGAACCGGGCCGGCGCCCTCGCGCACGACCAGGCGCTCAAACAGCGGCATCATCTGGTCGAGCCAGCGTTCACCCAAAAGAAAGCTCACCGGCTCGTATCCGGCACGCACCGCGCGCTCGATAACCTTGGCACTCTCGGCGATAAAGATGCCCTTTTGCGGCTCCAGCACGCAGCGAAGCTCGCGCTCGGTCAGTCGCACGTAAGCATCGAGCCGCTCATCCTCGAGCGAGTCGATTCGCAGCACCTCAACGGCATCAGTCATAGCAGCCTGCCCGTACCCTTCTTTACAGCACATCTATACCAAACGAGGCGACGCTAAGCGCCGCCCCATGCATTCAAACAACCCGATGATACCGTTCACGCCAGACGATTTACGCCTCAACGCGACGATACGTCACGAACTCATAATCGACGCCCTCATCGCCCTCGCCCGAGGCAATCGTGGCAACCCCGCCACGCCACGCAATCTCCCACGCGGGATCGGCGTCCAAGTCGGGAAAGTACGTGTCCACGGCATGGGTGCAATGGTTGTGCGTGACCTCGGCCTCGGCGCAATACGGCAAAAACTGCCGATACACCTCGCCGCCGCCGATCACCCACGCAACGGGCTCATCGGCAACCGCGGCGAGCGCCTCGTCGATGCTATGCACCACGTCGACGCCCTCGACGGCAAAATCCTCGTCGCGGGTAAGCACGATATTGCGGCGGTTCTTGAGCGGACGCCCACCGGGAAAACTCAGCAGGGTCTTGCGCCCCATAATGACCGGGCAACCATTGGTGCACGCCACAAAATGGCGCATGTCGGCGTGATTAGACACCACCATATCGCCCTCGCACCCAATGCCCCAATCGTCACACACGGCGACGATGGCAGAAAGCTTACACGTCATGCGCGTCACCTACACCGCAATGGGGATGTTCTTGACCTGCGGGCCGTGCTCATAGCCCTCGACGATCAGATCATCGGTCGTAAACGCGTAGAAATCATGCACGTCGGGGTTAAGCGTTACCTTGGGCGCCGCAAACTGCGGACGCTCGATAAGTTCGCGGACGATATCGACATGGCGGTCGTAAATATGGGCATCGGCAATCACATGCAGCAGCTCGCCAGCGATCATATCGACCGACTGCGCCACCATCATGAGCAGAATGGCGTACTGACACACGTTCCAGTTGTTCGCGGCCAAAATGTCCTGGCTGCGTTGGTTGAGAATCATGTTGAGCGTGGGCTTGTCGTCCTGCGGGCGCTGCGTGACGTTATAGGTCACGCTGTAGGCGCACGGATACAGGTGCATCTCGGACAGGTCACTAAACACGTACGTGTTGGTCATGATGCGGCGACTGTACGGCGTGTGCTTAAGATCGTACAGCACACGGTCCATCTGGTCGAAATCGCCCTCGGAGTAATGGCTCTTCTGCCCAATCTGATACCCGTAGGCCTTGCCGATAGAGCCGGTCTCGTCGGCCCACTCATCCCAAATATGGCTGTTGAGGTCATGTACGTTATTGGACTTCTTTTGATAGATCCATAGGATCTCGTCCATGGCAGATTTGAGGGCCGTACGACGCAGAGTGAGCGCAGGGAACTCCTCACGCAGGTCGTAGCGTGCCGTGACGCCAAAGTTTTTAATGGTATAGGCAGGGGTGCCGTCCTCCCACACCGGGCGGACCTTTTGGCCCTCGGTCGTGGTGCCATGGCCCAAGATATCGCGGCACATGGCTACAAACTGTTGATCAGCCTTGCTCATTGACCCTCCTGTCAGTCGCCTATAAGCGAGATTCATTGTAGCCCAGGCACCCAGTGTCGGATTGGACACTTGGACGGGCACACGCAATGCACGGCAACATGGCTCGCATTCGAAAGCGGAACACCTTTACCTTTTTCTGACATATGCCAAGAATACCTTGCACGGTTCCGCTCGCTCGCTATTCTATTGTTGACATATGTCAGATAAGGAGTGCGCATGGCAGGAAGACACGAGAAACTGCGCCGCGTCGGAATCATCCCCGAATACCGCGGCTTTACCCCTGACGGCCTAGCCAGCGGAGACGCCATCGACATGATGATCGACGAACTCGAGGTGCTGCGCCTGTGCGACCTGGAAGGCCTTAACCAAGAGGCAGTCGCACAGCAGATGGGCATCGCGCGCGCCACGGTGGCGGCAATTTGCAGTCGAGCACATCGCAAGGTGGCAAACGCGCTGGTCAATGGACGGGCGATCGTCATCGAAGGCGGCAATATCGCGTACTCCCCCATCACCACAGTGACGGCCGTATGGCCAGCAAAGGAGGTCGACACCATGAGGGTGGCAACCACGTACGACAACGGCAACATCTTTATGCACTTTGGCCGCAGCGAGCAGTTCAAGATCTACGACATTCAGGACGGCAAGGTGCTCAGCGAGCAGGTCGTGGACACCGGCGGCACCGGCCACGGTGCCCTTGCGAGCCTGCTCGCCAACGGCGGCGTGGACACGCTCATCTGCGGCGGTATCGGCGGTGGCGCTATCAACGCGCTTGCCCAAGCCGGCATCACGGTATACGCAGGCGCCCAGGGCAGCTGCGACGCTTGCGTCGAGGCCCTTATCGCCGGCACGCTCGCACAGAACGGCGAGGCCACGTGCGGCTGCCACGACCACGACCACGCCCACGAACATGGCGAGTCCTGCAACTGCCACGGTCATCACGAGCACGAGGGCCACGAGGGCTGCGGCTGCCGCTAACGGCACGGCACCGCGAGCTCGGGGCGCGACGCCAAACGCAACCCAACAAACAAAACCAACAACAAAGGCCACCCGGTAACTTCCGAGTGGCCTTTGCCATATCAAGCTGGAATTACAGCCCTATTTCTTATTGCGCATCTGCGCTTCCATCTGGCGCAGCAGCTCCATATCGGACTTGGGACCGCCCGTACCCAGGCCGCCCATGCCGCCCAGACCCATAGCGTCTAGCCCAGGGATATTGGGCATGCGCATCTTCTTGCCCTTCTTTCCCTTTTTGCCCTTCTTGCCGCCGGCCTGTGCCTGATTGGCCATCGTGCGCATGCGGCCCATCATCTTATTCATCTCGCCCCACTGCTTCATAAGGCTATTGACCTCGGTGGGGGTTACGCCGGCGCCCTTGGCGATACGCGCGCGACGCTGGCCGTTGATGATGGAGGGACGCAGGCGCTCCTCCTTGGTCATCGACATGATGATGGCCTCGTTCTTGTCGAAGATGCCCTCGTCCAGGTTGCCGCCCATCTGGTTGAGCGCGCGCTGGCCACCGGGGAGCATGCCCAGGATACCCTTCATGCCGCCCATCTTCTTGACGGCCTTCATCTGGTCGAGCATGTCGTTCATGGTGAAGCCCTCGCGCAGCATACGCTCGGCAGCCTCAAGCTGCTCTGCATCGGCTGCCTCCTGGGCCTTCTCGATAATACCTACGACATCGCCCATGCCCAGAATGCGCTTGGCCATGCGATCGGGATAGAACGGCTCCAGCGAATCAGGCTTCTCGCCCATGCTCACGAACTTGATGGGCTTGCCGGTCACCTGACGCACCGAAAGTGCGCCACCGCCACGGGCGTCACCGTCGAGCTTGGAGATAATCACACCGTCAAAGTCGGTGCGATCGGCGAAGGTCGAGACGACGTTGACGATATCCTGGCCGGTCATGGCATCGACGACCATCAGCACCTGATCGGGCTTGACGGCCTTCTTGATGTCGACGGCCTCCTGCATCATCTGTTCGTCGATCTGAAGACGACCGGCGGTATCGACAATGACCACGTCGCGCAGGTGGTCGACGGCCTCCTGAATGGCGCCCTTGGCGATATCGACCGGATGCTCGCCG
>OMGA01000732.1_pt1 | contig 12891 bp, 16 predicted proteins | sample 1674211 | NCBI WGS metagenome assembly OMGA01 (sample SAMEA103958152, study PRJEB25191) | human gut metagenome | biome: human-associated habitat [ENVO:00009003]; feature: intestine environment [ENVO:2100002]; material: feces | place: Germany | collected 2013/2015
TTCGTAACATGATAGCATCGAGGCAATGCTATTTTAGTATATCAGTCTTTAAGCGTTCCCCGCTTTTAAGAAAATTTTCATTTGCTAATCGCTTAGCAAAGGGACATTATTTTATCCACTGAAATTAAGTAGAATTGATTCTTTGTAAGTCTACTCGAAGCGTGCAATTCGGGATTTTTTAATTTTCGATATTTTGAAATTTTGTCGAAGTTAAACCAAGACTCACTATCTCCGCCGCCCCATGAGGACATATACTCGCGCGCAAAGGATTCTTCATTATACGAAGGCGACATCTTTAGTCCATTGATATAACTTCGATCGATCAGTCCGTGCATCATAGGAACACGATAGTCGCATCCCATGACAAAGGCTCGATCAGGTTCTATGATTGCTGTTTCAAAACAGTCAATAAGTTTATCATATGCATAGGAAGTTCTTGCTCCGGCAGATGTCATGATCGCCTGTTGCTGATTCGGCTCTTTTGGATTCACGGTGTTGTCGGGAAGACGGCGTGACACGTTCATCAAAGGTAGGACGATTTCTGTTATATCCTTCTCATCATGGTCTCTCAACTCGTCCAGCAGACCACCATGTCTTCTGCCACCACGAGTGCTATCAGCAGCACCAACCACTGTAAACTCTGAACCATTTCTAAATCGCAGCGTTACATAGTCCTTACCATAGTTGCCGGGGACTTCTGCAACAGATCCTCCTATAACCTCTCGCCGCAGTAAAGGGAAAAGTCGGAAGATTTCGGTTAGTTTTTCCTTTGCAATTTGCGCACCCTGATTCTTATAGGGCGCGCAGATAAACCGTTTGGTGCCCGGCATAAACACGCATTGGAGGAAGAGTGCGAGAATTGTAAGGAAGGACTTACTGAAGGCGCGGCAGGCGCTGATGTATACGATCTTATACCGCATGAGCGCGCGCAATACAATTCTCTGGTAGAAGAAGAAAGAGAAAGAAGAATCAACGGGCTTAATCAAGTCCAAAAATAGGTCTGGATAAGCAGTAAAAAAATTACAATACTTCTCTACCAAATCTTGATTCTTCTCAAAAAAATCTTCCCCAAGTACCGCTCCTTTTTCAATCGGTATATCTTCTCGTTTACCAACTTGCACATCATCAAAACCTTGGAGGTTCTTACTTAATAACTTCATGGTTACGCGCCTCCAAGGTCAGACTCAAATTCTTCCTCGTCCACATTCAGCAACTTGTCGTATCCATCAAGCTCGTATTCATCTAACGCATACTCGCCGCCCGTATCATAACGATCTTCGGCTTTCTTCGCATTTTGGAGGGCTTCGATTCGGCGAGTAATCTCATCACCAATTCCTGTTTCGTTCGTATACAGTTTCTGGTTGAAAGCCTGAATATTCTTCATCGTCTCATCAACGACGTCCTTTGACACATTATCAAAATACTTGTTCTTCCAACCTCTTTTCTCAAGCCAAGAGAATAGCTCTCCAACTGAGTCGAAATCATTAATATTCTTCGTATTTTTGGGCGTAAATTCTGCTGCCTTAACAAGAGTATCATAACTCTTCAAAAGCTTATCAAAATCTTCGCCGTCTCGTATTCTGCGGTCAAGCTCGCAAGAAATTTTACAAATCTTCAAGGCTTGGTCCGATTGGAGCGCGCCATTTATATTCTGCGTACTAAGCAATCCATTATACAAATTCTCCAAGTAAAGAAGGTCATCTGTATTATAGTTGCTGCCCCATTTTTCTCGAAGCTTGCGAAGTTTTTCTTCCCCAACCAAGGGTATCTCGAACTCAAGAAGCTCTTTGCTACGGAGCTTACGAAATTCTTCGTTATAGTCCTCCCATCCAAAACTCGCGTATTCTTCGGAAAGGAAGACCGCCGCGTAGGTATGGAATACTTTGCGGCCATTAGCTTCGTGAAGGCGTTCGAACTCTTTTGGGACGAAGGGTATGTCGGCCCATTGACAAAACTTATCCACAACATCCCATCGGAAGTCCTTTTCCTCTAAGTATTGCGCGCAACACTCGTCGCAAATTGGAAGTACTCCGTCTGGATAGAACCACGACTTAGTGGGCGCGAAGTCCTCTGGCCCAAGGTGGTTGCCGCATCGTGGGCAAATTTTTTCGGAAAACGTCTTAGTCCGTACTCGTAGAAGTGGTTGCATCTTCGATTACCTCCGCGTTTTCGTCTGATTCGATGGTCGCGCGCCTTGTAAGTAAACTCGTAGGCAAATGTTTATATTTGCTATCTGCGTGGAGTTCGTTTCCTTCCTCGGATAGCGCGGCCTCCATAATCCAAATTAGATTATGGCGTTGGACGGGCGTCAATCGTAAAAACTCGTCGAGCATTTCCTCGAAGATTTCGGCAAAATCACGAAGAAGAGATTCGGTTTTACCTTTCTCGCCTTCGGTCTCGTCCTCGGTCTCGTCTTCCTTCTTGTCTAAAAGCTGAACCTTGAGGACGCGCGCGACCCCAACAAACTCATCTACGGGTAATGCTGCAAGCAAGCTCACAAAATAGGAAAATTGGCGAGCCTCGAGCTTCTGCTTGGGCCCTCGTTTATTGTTTTTTCTTTTTTTCTTCTTGTCCATTTTGGGATTTCTCCTTTTTTTCTTTGGATTTTTTCGCACGCTCTTCTCTATCACAAACCTTACAGCGCCCCGTAAACCCGTCGCTGGAACGGCTTTTGCGCACAAAGAAATCCTTACTACGAAGTAAAACTCGCCCGCATCCAATACAAACTTTCCAGTTCTCCGGAAAGAACAAATTCTCCAAAAGCTCTCGGTGAATGCGCGCGGCTTCCGCAATTTGGGGGATAATTTTTTGTCGATAGATAGTTGAAATGTAGTTATCGGTATAGTGGCTACCGTAGGTTTCATTTAGGGTTTTGGCGATTTGGATATTTGGTACCCCGCGCAATTTCATACGAAGAAGATCGTTTTGGGACTCGCTTAGATTTGCCTCGCGCGCATAGTAGGTAAAAACTTGTTGGAGGGGAGTATTGCGGAAGTCCTCGCGCAATTCTAAAAACTCCAAAAGGTTTTGTTCTTTTCGGAAGTCGAAAGTAGCGTCGGGGTCAGTCCTCTTCCAAAGAACCTTGGTGAGCGCGCGCAGATCTTTCTCCTCAAAATTTTTCGGTACCAACTCACTAAAGGGGACGAAGAATTGGGGTGCGAAGCTGACGGGTGCGATTCCAAGTTCCGTACTTACAAGAGAGTCTTCGTCTTCCGCGGGCGTATGGAGTAGTGCGCGCGGAGTTGGGATTGAGAATGAGTCACGGAGTGTGTACTGCTGGCGGCGCAATTCGATAAGATGGTGACGCTCCTTCAGGTAGGAGAAGCTTGTGAGTAGGAGGGACTTTTGGTGGGCGGTTTCGATTTCGGAAGGTGTAAGTCTCGCCAAAAGTTCTGCGCGGGGCGGAGTTTTTCGTTTTCCAAGTCTTTGTTCGTATTCACAAAGCGCGAGGTCCAAAATATCGATTTCGGACCAGAGGGCTTCGAAGAGGACAAGTAGGTCGGGTGGGGCCTCTCGTCGAGTTTTTTCTCGAGAAAAGACTTCGCGCGTAACTTTGGTTGGAACATAGGACTTGGGAAGAATTTCGGACTCTCCGGTTGTACTTACAAGCTCATCAAGAGAAGCGGGTTCCTTTTGTGTCCATGATTTACGTTTGCGGCCGAGGTCGTATTGACCTTTTTGTTCACCATTTTTGCCGTCCTCGTCAAACCCCCAAAGCACATACGCGGCGCAAGTCTCAAGTTCTGCGGGCGATGGTTCGAAGGGAAGACCTTCCATATATCGAGACAGGAACTCGATTCGCTCTTTTGCGGTAGGGAGTTCCCAGTTTAGTTGTAGGCGGTTTTTCAAAGGAAATATCCTCCTTAGTAGGTTATATATAGGTGGGCACATAGGCGAAGGAAGCTTAGGCAAAATACCTTAGTTAAGGGCCTATGTACTGCTTACATTTATATTATACCGAGAATTTTGGAGAAAATCAAATTTTGGATAGAGATTTTCTAAAAAAGAATATTAAATTTTTGAAGTTCATAGTATTTTGTAGCCAGCCCGCCCATTTTTCGTTTTTAGAAAATAAAAAGTTACCAAAAATCACCCCGGGTATTGTGATAAAAGAAAAATAAAAGTGATGCAGGTATTTTCTTATATAGCATTATAAAGATAATTGCTATAAAGGCATATTAAAATAGAATTAAAAAGATTTTTTAAAGTTCATAAAATATTAACAGTTTATTCATACTTTGTTCATATTTATCTGTTATTATATAACCGTAGTCAAGAGAGACTATAAAAAATACATATTGAAAGGATGTTCTAAAATGACAATTCGAGAAAAGAAAATAGCCGAGGTTAATGCTTATTTGGAAAAAACGCGCGCTATTGATTACCACTGCAAACCGACAACGGGCATTGACAGCGGGCGCGGTGGCAAGACTTTCGAGGCTCTTGTCAAGCTGTATCTTAATAATTACCGTTTCAAGGGCATAGCAAGCCCGGACGGCAAAACAGACACTAAAAAGCGTATCAATGGCGAAACTGCTAAAATCGAAATTAAGTGCAATGCCTTTGAGATTGAGCGGCTCGACTCAAACGGCGCGGTCACTTATTCAATCCGTAACAATGACTATATTGTATACGCGCCCGATTATAACGAGTTCGCGCCCGTTGAGATGCAAGCCTATGTTATACCCGCGGAGCTGTTCGTTGACAAGCTCTTTGAATGCGGTTGCGTGCGCTTGAAAATGACAACGCCTATGGCAGCGCGTAAAAAAGCGGGTGAGCCGTTCTTCTATGATAGAATATCAATTCAGAACAACAGCATTAAAAAGCTCAATCTGATATATGATATACTCGACGAATACGGAATGAGCTTGAAAGAGTTCAAAGCAATGGTGTGCGGGGCTTAAAGCCCCGCCGCCACGGCAGTATACAATGCTATTATATAGAATGGAGCGTTTAAAATGGTAGGCATAGTAACTAAAAAAGACAACATCACAACCGATACAATCAATCGTATAATCAATGAATATAACATTCAAGTAAAGCGGGAATCTGAAGCTTTTCAAACGCTGGCAGAATGCAGAAGTGCGTATGAAAATACTTTTAGCGAATCCGATTTAAACAGCTATGAATCCGCCTTAGAATGGTATTTACAAATGACAGATGTAACCGAAAACTTAATAACGGTCCTCGAAGCTTACGGCGAGATAGAATGGACTGATTGAATGCGGGCGGGCTGACAAGCCCGCTCACTCTTATATCTGCGGTGTGACACCTTGTCACGCCGTATATGCTTATATCGCACTATGAAGTTGGGACGTCGGACGTCCCACCTATAGGGTTGTAATCGGGCGCGTATTGTGATATAATACTATCGTAAAGGAGAGATAATCAATGCAGAAGTACGATATCTATTATTGCGATTTAGGAACAAACCTTGGCAGTGAGCAGGGCGGCATCCGTCCGTGCATAATTCTCCAAAATAATATGGGTAATAAATATTCACCTACGACTATAATAGCTCCGTTTACGACAGCTACAAAGCGCCCGTTGCCTACACATATTCCGCTCAAGCTGCACGGACGCGACACCTGCATATTAATGGAGCAGATAAGAGTTATTGATAAGTCGAGAATCGGAAATTTTTATGGAAAAATTGATGATATCGAATTACAGAAAAAAATACAAGCTGCAATAAAAGTAAGCCTCAGCTTAGACTGAGGTTTCTTTTCTGAAAAATTGTGCGTTTTGAACAAAACAGAAACTGTTGGGACGTCATACGTCCCAAAATTATATTTGACTTTTTAGGGAAAATAATGTATAATAAATACAGAAAATAAAGGAGAGGTAATAATATGAGTTTAGAAATGAAGTTCGCAATACAGACAGTATTTGATATACTTATAGTAATATTAGTTATTACGGGATTTTTCTATGAGGGAAAGCTGATAAAATTCGAGAAAAAAATAAAGCTGCGACTTGCGAAAATTTTATACAAATTTTTGTGCCTGTTCCATAAGGAAGAAAATAATTCTAAAAAATAATTGCCCGCTCCCTGAGATTAAATTTAGAAAGGAGAAGAAAAAATGGGATTTGTTAGTTGTCTTATGTTTGTAGGAATTATTGCATTTGTGTCTTGTGTCGGTGCCGCACTTGCAAGTTCTTAATTACAATCGCGCGAAGTGGTATTTTTATCACTTCGCGTTTTGTAGAATTTTTTTATGAATTGGAAGTTTTGGTTATATACGGGAAAAGAATATACCAGAATTCCGGGTTGGGACGTAGCACGTCCTAACTTCGGTCTTGACTTCTCATATGCAATGATGTATAATATAAATGTAATCAAGAGAAAGGAACGAAGAAATGACTACTAAACAGATATGGTTTGATATGGACGGCACTATTGCAGACCTTTACGGTGTCAATGGGTGGCTTGATGATATCGTAAACGAACGAGCTGACGCCTACGAAAACGCTCGCCCGCTCGTCAATTTACAAGTGCTTGCTCGGCTGCTGAATCGTCTTTTGCGACAGGGGTATGAAATAGGAATTGTTTCGTGGACTGCAAAAAATTCCAGTAAAGAATATGCGGAAATTGTTAAAAAGGCAAAAATAAATTGGCTTTCTAAACATCTTGCAAGCGTTCATTTTTCTCATATCGATATAATTCCGTATGGTACACCAAAGCATATAGGAAGAAGTGGAGTTCTTTTTGACGATGAAGAAAATAATCGCACTTCTTGGAATGGCACTGCATATGATGTTGATAATATTCTAAATGTACTTCGCGCGATGTGATAAATCGTCACATCCGCGTTGTGGGTTGGGACGTTGGACGTCCCAAAAGTAGGATTGACAAGCAAAGAATAATGGTATATAATATAAATGTATTCAAGAGAAAGGAAGAAAGAAATAGTGAGAGTAAAAGTATATGTTAATAAAGACGGCGTTGTTTATAGTGAAAAAGAAATTAAAGAGGCGTTGCCCGACATAATTGCGAATTACGAATATTTCGGGGTATATGATTATATAATGACACATTATACAGAAAAAGAGTTATTTAATCTTTTAAATGAAGATACTCAAAAGAAAATATATAAATATCTAACAGACCGAATAATAGAAGAAGATTTTCATGATGATGAAATTGAACTTGATGATTTCTGTCCTAATTGTCCTTTTATAAAATAACTGCTCGCGTGACAATCCGTCACGCGGTTCCCTTGTCTAAATCTGGGACGTCATACGTCCCAACTCCGGTGTTGACATTCTTTTGTCTCCGTGGTATAATACTATCAGAAATTAAGAAAGGAATCAACCAAAATGGAAAAATTCGACAAAAGAAGAAAGTATTATATGATTCTCGATTGTGAGACGGCAACTCTGCCATTTGTTTCTGAAATGGAATTACCGGAAAACAAAAAGAAAATAGCTATTGCAAAGCCTTTGATATATGATATCGGTTATCAGATAATCGATATAAACGGCAATATATACAAGCGTGTAAGCTGTTTGATATCGGAAATATTTTTCGATATGAGAATTTTTGATACTGCTTATTATGCAATAAAACGCCCGATATATATCGAAAGACTTTCCAATAAAGAAATATCCTGTATGCAGTGGGATTCTTTTGCGGAAAATTTTGAAAACGATTTACAAGTCGTTTCCGCTGTCGGTGCTTATAATTCAATGTTCGATTTTAAAAAAGCAATTCCCTTTACTGAAAAATATATCCGCGCGCTATATTCAGGCGATTATGATAACTTTATAAATTCCGAAAAGAAAAAATGCGAGTATATTCTAAATAATAATAAAAGCGGTTCAAACTTCAATGGTGATTATTTCTATTTTAGAAATAAAAAATACCCGCTCTTTGATGTTTGGGGTCTTGCTTGTAAACATCTACTTAATAATGATGATTTTAGAGAATTTTGTTATGACAATAACCGTCTCACAAGTAGCGGAAAATATTTTTCTACTTCGGCAGAAACAGCATACCAGTTTTTAATGCAAGATGAGAATTTTGTCGAGGCACATTGCGCGATTGATGACGCGGAAATTGAATCACAAATTTTTTCACTAATTGGAAAAAAGACAAAGCATAAATTCTCCCGCGGAATTATCTTTTTTCCGTTTAAGATAATAGGAGAAGTCGAATAAAGAAAAAAGGTGGTGAGCAATCATCACTTTTTTCTCCACCACAGATGGGACGTTATACGTCCCAAGTCAAGTATTGACATTTCTACCTTATAAGAGTATAATATAACTGTAATCAAGAGGGAAAAGAAAAAGAACTCTTGAATACCTAATAAGTCAACGGCAGACTATAAAACGAGAAAGGAAAAAAGTTATGACAAGAAAGGATTTTTACAACGCAGTTATCGAGGCAAACATCAGCGAGGATATGAACAATTTTGCCGAAAAGGAACTTACCAAGCTTGCTCACGAGGCAGAGTATCGCCGTAACACTCCCACGAAAAAGCAGAGGGAGAACGAGGATATCAAGGCTGCTATTCTCACTCACTTCACCGCGGGCGTCTCTCTGTCGGGTGCAGAGGTTGCCGAGTCTGTCGGTATCACTCCGCAGAAAGCAAACGCACTTCTTCGCCAGCTTGTGAACGAGGGAAAACTTTCCGTTGAGGAAATTAAGAGTGGCAAGCGTCTTGTAAATTCTTACTCGATAACCGAGTAAAGAAAAATGAGGGTGGGATTATTCCCACTCTCAATTTTTACCGAAAAACTGGGACGTCGAACGTCCCAAGTCAAATGTTGACTTTTTAAAAAAGTTATGGTATAATTTATTTGTAAAAAAAAGGAAAGGAGATAAAAATATGACAAGAAAGCAAGAAAATGAAAATAAACGAACTGAAATTCTTAAAAAAATTTGGGCTTTAATAGAATCAGAGGGAGATGAAGTAATTCAAATAAAGAAAAATGAAATCGCTTTTCCGATTGTCTACGAAAACGGTGATGAAGCTTTTATGAAAATCGCGGTGAGTATTCCATCGGGCAGCCGTGACGGGGACATTTTTGATGCATATTCTCTTGCGGAAGAATATGTGATAAACGAGAAAAAGAAAAAAGAAATTGCCGAGAGAAAAGCCGAGGAAAAGCAAAAGAAAATTGCGAGAGATGAAAAACAGCGAGAACAGAATAAACTCATAAAAGAAAAAAGAGAGAAGAGGGGATAACCCTCTTTTTTCTTTTACCGAAAAAATCTAAGTTGGGACGTTATACGTCCCAAATCAAGTGTTGACATTCTCACTCCATAAGAGTATAATATAACTGTAATCAAGAGGAAGTAAACCACTTGAAAAACTAATAAGTCAACGACAGACTATAAAACGAGAAAGGAAAAAAGACTATGACACAGAAAGAATTTTTTGAGAGCATTATGAGCGGCGGCACTATCACTGATGAGATGATAGAGCACGCAACCGTGGAACTTGGAAAGCTCGTTGAGAGAGCCGAAAAGAGAAAGAATTATCGCACGCCCGCACAGAAAGAGAACGATGACATTAAAGAGAGTATACTCACTTGCTTTGTAGAGGGTGTGCCGATGACAGGAAAAGAGGTTGCCGAAAAAGTGGAGATTTCCACTCAGAAAGCAAACGCACTTCTCAGACAGCTTGTCAATGAGAATGAACTCGTTGTGACACAGGTAGCAAACGGAAAGCGTCTTATCAATTCGTATTCACTTTCCTAAACTGAATATTCCTTTATAGAAGTAAGAGGGCAATAGTCCTCTTATTTCTTTTTGAGTGGGTTGGGACGTTACACGTCCCAACTCCGTTTTTTATTTTTCTTCAAAAGTATTGACAAATTTTTATTCCGTATTATAATTCCATATCATAATTCTTTCCAAAAATTTTTCTCGTGCACAATCCGCGCGCTCGCTGATAGGTCCTGACATAGACAGAACCCGCTCCCAGCTGGGAGCGGGCATATAAGTGGGTAGATGAGCTGCGATACGAGCTGCGATTAGGCAGCTGCATAAGCTGCATATGAGCTGCGTATAAGCTGGGACGCAGATGAGCTGCATGGATGGAGCTGCGGGAGCTGCGATGCGAGCGGGTTTATAATAAAACTTGAGGGAGCTGCGAGCGGGCAAAGTCAAATTTTGTATGAGCTGCTTTAGTGAACTGAAGTGGGCGCAGTAAAAGAAAAAAGACCAAGGTTATCCCTTGGTCTTCTCTTCTACGCCAGCGCATACATTAACTTACGATAATGCGCGCCCGCTCTCAAGTCGGGCTTGCTCAAGCTTTGAAGTAGCCCTTCTGCGTGCCCTTGCCAGTGACCTTGACATCCTGAACCTGTGCACGACCCTCTGCTACAAGAGCACGAAGCAGAGCGCTGGCTTTCTGAGTGGATGTGCCAAGTATTGCCGCAACATTCGCCGCGACCGTAGGCTCGGTCGTGAGTATATCCGTCTCAATGCGCGCAAGCAGGGGTGCGTTCTCCTGCGCCTTCTTCGACTGGCGCTCACGGCGTGCATCATTAGCCTTGTCAAGCTTGGCAAGAGCAGCTATAGCATACTCCTCCATCTCGGCAGTAACGGTGTTGCCCTCGTGGATGTTTTCAAAAAATTCTCTCTGTGTCATTTACAATTCTTCCTTTCACAAAAATTTTTTAGTAGATTGGAGAGTGGGAGAGAGCGGGTTCATGGCATGGACGTGGATATGAACGCTTAGGAGACGCCAAAAACATTTTGGTTTTTGGAAAATAATACGGGTTGTAGGCTCGTATCGCTCTTATCTCTCTCACTTTCTATATATATTATAGTCCAAAAGGAGAAAGTTTTCAAATTTTTAGGAGATAGTGTAGGTTCGGGAGCGGGTTTGAGTGTAAGTTTGGATGTAGGTTTAGATGTGAGTTCGACTTACTGGTGAAGCTATGAGTAAGAACCTACAAGAGAGCTTACATTTAAACCTACGACGCGCGCAACCCGCTTCCGTTTAAACCACTTTAGTTAAGTGAAGTGCACGCATTCAAAGTAAGTTAAGACATAGATAAACCCGCTCCGAAAAATTCAATGTTTTTTGGCAACGAAAAGAGAAATCGGAAGAGTTTGTTCGGAAGAAAAGAAAGTAAAAGTAAAAACAAAACAATTTTATGGCTTAGAGAGCGGGTTAGGCAATGCGCGAAGAAAAACTTTTAGGGTTGCGCGCAGGTTTATAGGTAGGAGGAAGGGTTTTGGGAAGTTTTCGTAGGTTTCTACAATTTTTTCTACAATTTTTTGGAAAATTTCTACAATTTTTTGGAAAATTTCTGCAATTTTTTTGGAAAATTTTCCCAAAATTTTTGCAATTTTTTTCGACTTCTGTGATTTCCCTACGATTTTTCTGAAAATTTTTCCGAAAATTTTTCCGAAAATTCTCGCTCACAATCCGTTACGGTTCAACCGAGGTCTCGCCATTATTGTAAGTTTACAAGTAAGTTTACAAGTAGGATTACACCTAAGTTTACACTTATACTTATAAAAATTTTACAATCTACGAAATTTGAGGACAGCCACTTTTTCAATTCCTTAGCCACTTTTTCAATTCCTTAGCCACTTTTTCAATTCCTTAGCCACTTTTTCAACTCCTTTGAACTCTTTACAACCTTTTCCCCTCTTTGTGCTCCTTTCCCTTCGCCACCGCGTTTTCCCAACCGTAGCTCCGCCATGCCAAAGGCACCAACGGCCGTCCCTCCCCTTACGACGGCGGAGGTATGTGGGCAATACGAGGGATTATAAGTAGGATTACAAGTCTTATTGTAAGTCGGCTTACGAGTTAGCGACCGGGGCGAAAGCCCACGAAAACCGAAGAAAAACCAAAGCCCCCCTCTACAACCTCCCTCCACATCCCTTCCCCACAAGTCCCCTTCCCCATTCGGAAAAACTTCCAAATACTTATAAGTTAGATTGTAAGTATACTTGTAAGTTAGATTATAAGTATACTTGTAAGCCAGCCCACAACGCCCACAACGCCGCTTCGTTTCCCCCTTCCCCTCGTTTTTCCAAAAAAATTTCCAAATACTTATAAGTATACTTATAAATCAACCTACAATAAACTTACAATAAAACTTACAATTCGGCTTACAAGCCCTTTCTCCTTTCGCGCCATACCGCCTCTCGCGCATCGCGCTCGATGCTAAATGTGCGAAAAGAGAAAGGGGTTATTACGAAGAAAAAAAAGGAATTATTGTAAGTTGGATTGTAGGTATACTTATAAGTATACTTATAAATATACTTACAAGTAAAAATACAAGTATACTTATAAGTATACTTACATTTATACTTACAATTATACTTGTATTTTTACTTACATTTCTACTTACATTAAGAAGTAGAAGAAACCTACTACTTCCTCTGCGTTTTTCGGTCAATTTTCGAATTTCAAAAAAAGAATTCCTACTTCCTACTTGCCTTCTCTCTAACCTACAATGCGCGCGACCCTCTTCTCTTATCAAAAAAGACACTACCGCCGCGCAGTAGTGTCACTCGTATAAATATTCAACTTTTCCTTTTTATAAATTGTACACACGCCATTCCCGTGATGAACAATTGAAACATTACCTTCAAAAGCCACTTTTACAGGCTTATCAGTACCTGTTGTTATATAAATTTTATCAACATCGCCTACAACGCAATCATAGTCACTCATCGTTTACCTCCGACCAGTCAAGCACGCATCCGCAATTACTGCAATATTTAGGCGTAAAAAGTTTATAGACAAAAATACTATCCCAAGTACCTAAAGTACTTCGGCAACAAGGGCATAAGTAATAGTGTCCTTCATTTATCGGTTTCTTTGGTATCTGCTTTTCGAAAATTTCTTCGCTCCCTTCTATTTCTCTATACATCATATATACCCCATCAAGAAAACCAGATAAATATTTAGCTGTTTC
>OMGA01000736.1_pt1 | contig 12819 bp, 10 predicted proteins | sample 1674211 | NCBI WGS metagenome assembly OMGA01 (sample SAMEA103958152, study PRJEB25191) | human gut metagenome | biome: human-associated habitat [ENVO:00009003]; feature: intestine environment [ENVO:2100002]; material: feces | place: Germany | collected 2013/2015
AAGATATTTGTCATCTTCATTATCAAAAAGCGAAAACGAAAGAAGAAAAAAGATATTATATAAGAGGATTACGCAGGCTGCTGGATTGGATTAGCGGATATGGAACCAAACCGTGCCGAACATTTTTAACTATAATTCTTCTGATTTTAATATTCGGAACGGCATATTATGTAATACCATGTTTACAATATCAAGGAGTAAGTGGATGGCTAGAGTGCATTTATGCAAGTGCCATTACTTTTTTTGCAGTAGGCTATGGCGATCTTTTTCCTGCTACACTTGCAACGAAGATGGTTTCATTGGTAGAGGCGTTCTCTGGAGTGACAATGACAAGCTATTTCTTGGTGCTTCTTTCGAGAAAGGTCATTCGATAATGATTAATGTCATGGTGGAGTAAAATGAACGCTCTGTAATTTTGGCACCCGCCCAGGCTGCCATCAAGAACCCCCGCAAGTAATTGCGTGAACGCTTGAAAAAGCACAAATAAAACAAACGAACCGCCCCGGTTTCCGTAACAGGAAGCCGGGGCGGTTTTTGTGTTGCAACGTACAGGAAAAGCAGAAAATATCTTTTACAGAAAGGACAAGCAAACTGTCCAACAGGATCGTTATAATAGACAGACAAAAGGGCATAAACGCCATCGAAGGAGAGTGCACAATGAAAAAAATATGGATGTTTCTGCTGGGCGCGGCATTTGCCGCCGAACTGTTTCTGCTTGTCTGCATGGCAAGCAGAAGTGCATCACCACGTCAGGTAATGTACACTTTTAAGGATGATGTATGGGATGTGATCTACCGGCTGAACCGCAGATGGAATTTGTGAGAAAAGCACTTGGCTTTTTGGAGGATGGACAGACAAGCTGTCCATCTTTTTTTGTATACTAGGATTGTGCAAAAGAGACAAAAATTTTGTGGCTGTTTCACAAAACAACAAAATTTCACACAAAGAATTGCGGCTGTTGTTGCACTGTGTTACAATGAACAGAGAAGGAGAATGAACTGTGCGTAATAGTAGATTAGACCGTATACTCTATATTCAGCAGATTCTGGTACAGGGCGGTGTGCTGAACAAACAGCAAACGGCGGACCACTTTGGCGTCAGTGAAAAAACCATCCAGCGCGATCTTGATACCCTGCGCAGCTATTTTGCAGACAGCGAGCCGCGCCGGGAGATCTTATACAACTCCGCAAAGGGCGGCTATCTGCTGGATGATACGCTTTCCCGCTTCCTCACCAGCAGCGAGATTCTGGCGGTATGCAAGATTTTGCTGGAAAGCCGTTCCATGGTTAAGGAGGAGATGTTCCCGATTCTGGACAAGCTGGTGCGGGTGTGCACCCCGCTGGATCGGTTGAATCAGGTGAAAGACCTCATCAGCAATGAGCGTTTCCATTACGTTGAGCCGCAGCATGGCCGGAAGTTTATTGAGAGTTTGTGGGACATCGGCACGGCAGTAGAAAATCACAATGTTATGGAAATTACCTACTGCCGCACCCACGATGGCGAGACCCGCGTGCGCACCATTGAACCGGTGGGCATCCTGTTCAGTGAGTATTATTTCTATCTGGCGGCGTTCATCGAGGGCATCGACAAGGATAAGCACTTCCGGAACCCGCAGGATAACTCCCCGACGATTTACCGCATCGACCGTATCCAGAACTATAAGACCCTCGACCGGCACTTTGCCCAGCGCTATACCGATCGCTTTCAGGAGGGCGAGATGCGCAAGCGCATCCAGTTCATGTACGGCGGCGAGTTGCAGACCATCCGGTTCGAGTATACCGGGCCAAGTCTGGAATCCGTTCTCGACCGTCTGCCCACTGCAAAGGTTTTGCAGGTGACGGAAAAAGGCTGGATCGTGGAAGCCGAGGTGTTTGGCACGGGCATCCAGATGTGGATACGAAGTCAGGGAGACTATATAAAAATTATAAATACATAGGGAGACTATCATCATGAGCAAAATTCAGGTGGAAGTACGTTTTACAGATAAACTGGAGTCTATCCGTGTGGGTGGGCAGGACATGGAAATCCCGAATGCCATCAAGACAAAATCTGTTGAAGAATGGTTTGAACCGGCGGCTGGCCGTGTGAATTGGGATGGTCTGGGGGCTGAGATCAAGGCTATGGATTTCAGCAATGAGAAAAATGCTGTGTACAGCTTCCTGTTCAATGGGCCGGAAGATAAAAAGCGAGAATTCATGGGCTTCGTGGAGAGCTTTTGTCTGGGAGAGGAAGCGCAGCAGGAAACGCAGGAGGAAACCGAGCAGGACTACCTGCATAATGCCCAAAATTATCAGCAGGCAGGCAATGCCGAGATGGCGTTTCAGAACTACATGGTTGCGGCCAGTGATTACGGACACCCAGAGGCGCAGTTGAAAGTGGCACGGTGTTACCAGAACGGTGTTGGTGTAGCAAAGAATGCGGAAAATGCCGTTGTGTGGTATAAAAAAGCTGCCGAGCAGGGTAATGCGGAGGCGCAGTGCGCACTGGGCGAGTGCTATTATCAGGCGTTCGGTGTTGAAAAAAATGAAAAAGAGGCCCGCAGATGGTACGAAGCGGCGGCAACTCAGGGAAATGCAACAGCGCAGTATATGATCGGGCGGCTGTATGCGGAACTCTCGTACAATGAGGCGGCTGTAAAGTGGTACACCAAAGCGGCAGAACAGGAATGTCCAGAAGCGCAATATGAATTGGGCGATTGCTATAGTTATGGTATAGGCGTCGCAAAAGACTTGGAACAGGCATTTGAATGGTATAAAAAAGCGGCTGAACAAGGAAATGCAACAGCTCAATGTAGTCTTGGATACTGCTATGAAAACGGCATTGGCGTAGAAAAAGACGTCATTAAGGCGACAGAATGGTATCAAAAATCTGCGGAGCAAGGCAATTGTAGGGCTCAATGTAATCTTGGCTATTGCTATGCCAATGGAGAAGGCGTGGAAAAGAACAGCGCGAAAGCAGTTGAATGGTACCGTAAGGCGGCAGAAAATGGAGATGCAACTGCGCAAAACAATCTTGGGGTGTGTTACGAATATGGTACAGGTGTAACGTTATCGAAAGCAACCGCAGCGGAGTGGTATCGGAAAGCCGCAGACCAGGGTGATGCGGATGCGCAGTGCAATCTTGGATACTGCTATGAAAACGGCATTGGCGTAGAAAAAGACGACATTAAGGCGACAGAATGGTATCAAAAATCTGCGGAGCAAGGCAATTGTAGGGCGCAATGTAATCTTGGCAATTGCTACAGGACAGGAGAAGGTGTAACAAAAGACCCTGTCAGGGCAGTGGAGTGGTACCGCAAATCTGCAGAACAAGGCTATGCAATGGCACAATGTAATCTTGGCTATTGCTATGGCAATGGAGAAGGCGTGGAAAAGAACAGCGCGAAAGCAGTTGAATGGTACCGCAAATCTGCAGAACAAGGCTATGCAATGGCACAATGTAATCTTGGCAATTGCTATGACAATGGAGAAGGCGTGGAAAAGAACAGCGCGAAAGCAGTTGAATGGTACCGTAAGGCGGCAGAAAATGGAAATGCAACTGCGCAAAAGAATCTTGGGGGGTGTTACGAATATGGTAGAGGTGTTGCGTTATCAAAAGCAGCCGCAGCGGAGTGGTACCGGAAAGCTGCAGACCAGGGCGATGTAGATGCACAGTATAAACTTGGTTTGTTCTATAAAAATGGATATGGCGTGGCACAAAACCAAGAAGAGGCAGTAAAATGGTACCGGAAATCAGCAGAGCAAGGATACGCAGACGCTCAATATAATCTAGCAGAGCTTTTGCTGTCAAAAGATGGAAAAGAGGCATTCAAATGGTATCAGAAAGCTGCGAAACAAGGCCACGCAGATGCACAGGATAGTCTGGGCCTTTGTTATGAGGACATGGATATGGAGGCAGGTGCACAGAATAGTCTGAGCTTTTTGTATGATGAGTTGGAGTTGGAGAGGGAGATAGAGATAGATATATATTCGGGTATGGGTGTTGAGACAGACTCAGCCAAGGCAGTGGAGTGGTACCGGAAAGCTGCAGAGCAAGGTCTTGGTTCAGCGCAGTACCATCTAGGCCGTTGTTATGAGGGGGGTCATGGCGTGACGAAAGACCTTACGAAGGCGGCGGAGTGGTACCAGAAAGCCGCTGATCAAGGCCATGAAAGAGCAAAGAAGGCTCTTAAAAAGCTACAGGGCTGCGACGTGGGCTCTGCCGTCGCAGCCAGTGCGGCACTGGGTGGAGCTGCCCTGCTCTGGAAAATTTTGAGGGGTTAACAGCAGAAAGGAAAATAAATCATGGCAGACGAGCTTGAGGTGCTTGAAAAACAACAGCTTTCCGCGCAGCGGTCGCTGAATGACCTGACGGACCAGCTGACCCTTGCAGACCATCTGGTGTATAAAAAATATCTGACGGAACTGCAGAACTATGGCATGGTGGAGCTTTCTCAGAAGATGCTGGAGGTGCAGGATCCCGCTCAGTGTATCCGAATGTTCCAGCTGAAGAAACTGACCCTGAAAAAGGGCGAAGATATGTTCCAGAAGCTTTCCACGGTGTACTATTCCAGCATGGCACAAGGCTGTAGTCTGGCGGTGATGATCGATGTGCCGGAAGGAAATGCCGGTGCCAATATCTATCTGGGCGTTCGCGAGGATCCCCTGAAACAGAGCATGAAGAGCCGCAAGCTGGAAATTTCCAGCAAGGCGTTGCAGAAAGTGCTGCTCTCCAACTTCCCCGGTTCCGATATAAAAGGCATTTCTCCGGAGGCGGGAAAAAAACTGTTGGAAGAAGCCTTTGGCGAAGAGCAGGAGGCGGTGGCCTCAGTGTCCTGTGTGGCAGCTCTGCGCGATAAGTCTAAAACGGAAGATAAAGCCTTTGTGCAGGGCATCGAGCGCTTTATGGATGCGATGGAAGGAGAAAAGTATACTGCGCTGTTTTTGGCAGAACCTGTTTCCAATGAAACGCAGGCGGCTATCCGCAGCGGGTATGAAAATCTGTACAGCACTCTTTCGCCCTTCCGCAAGAGTACATGGTCTTATACCGAGAACCAGAGTACTGCTGTGATGGAGAGCCTGTGCAGTGGAACTTCCCATACCATCAGCGATACCAGCAGCACGACTACAACGGACGGTACGAACCAGTCCTCTTCGGTGACGGACGGCACACAGAAAACGAAAGGGGTCAGCGGCGGTATCAACGGCGGTGTCGGCAGCAGCTTCGGCACCTCGGTCACAAAAATCTCGCCGGTGGCTGGCGGCATTGCAGGCATTCTGGGTCTGGGCGGCTTGGCAGCTTCGACCCTGATTCCGGGCGCGGGGGCCGTTATCGGCCCGCTGCTTGGCACGGCGGGCAGGGCCATAGGAGGCATGACGCCAGCCAGAACGGCTTTCAACAGCATTGCCCGGAACATCGGAGGCTCACTGGGCGTCAATGCTTCGTGGGGCACCAGTCACTCCAACACCGAACAGACCGGCACTTCGCACAGCACCTCCGATGGAACGTCGCATGGAACATCGGACACCACCAGCCAGCAGGAGAGCCACGGCACAACGGACACCCGCGGCACGGGCCGTACTCAGCAGGTGGAACTGTGCAATAAATCGGTGGAGGAACTGCTGGAACGCATTGAAAACCAGCTCAAGCGTGTAAAGGAAAGTGAAGATTATGGCTGCTATAACTGTGCAGCGTATTTCCTTTCGTCTACTCAATCCACAGCACTTTTGGCGGCCAACACTTACCGCGCATTGATGGTAGGCGAGGGCTCCTCGGTGGAGAGCGGTGCCGTCAATGTGTGGAAGAACAATGAGGCAGAAGTGGCACAGCTGCGGGAATATCTCAAGCGGTTCATGCAACCGGTCTTTGCTCGCCCGCTATGGGAGAATGCGCCGGATAGTCTGCTTTATACACCTGCAACGCTGGTCAGCGGGCGGGAACTGCCGATGCACCTTGGCTTGCCCACCCGCTCAGTGCATGGTTTGCCGATTATTGAGCACGCGGAGTTTGGCCGCAATGTGCCGGATGAGGCGATGCCGGATGAGGACAAGATGAATCTGGGCAAGATTTACCACATGGGTAAGTCGGAAAGTGCAGAACTGATCCTGAATCGGCAGGCAATGGCTTCCCACACATTCATCACTGGCTCGACCGGCACAGGCAAATCCAATGCGGTCTACCATCTGCTGGATGAGATCACAAAGAACGGACAAACGACGTTTCTTGTGGTGGAACCGGCCAAGGGCGAATACAAGAACGTGTTCGGCAATTGTACAGATGTGCAGGTGTTTGGTACAAACCCCAGAGAAACGCCGCTGCTGCGTATGAACCCCTTTGCATTCCCTGAGAATATCCATATTCTGGAACATATTGACCGTCTGGTGGAGATATTCAACGCCTGCTGGCCGATGTATGCAGCCATGCCAGCGGTGCTGAAGGATGCTATTGAGCGCAGCTATCAGAAAGTAGGCTGGGATCTGCGCAATTCGGAGAGCGAGAAGGGAGTTTTCCCAACCTTCTTTGACCTGCTGGATATTCTGCCGGGCGTCATTGAAGAGTCGCATTATTCCAAGGATACCCAAAGCGATTATGTGGGTGCATTGTGCACCCGCGTAAAGTCGTTGACAAACGGTATTTATGGCAGTGTGCTTTGCGCAGAAGATGCGCTGAGCGATGCTGAAATGTTCGATCAGAATGTGATCGTAGATTTGAGCCGTGTGGGCTCTATGGAAACGAAATCGCTGCTGATGGGCATCTTGGTGATGAAGTTACAGGAATACCGGATGTGTAGCACCGGGATGAACAGCAGGCTTCGCCATGTCACAGTGCTGGAAGAAGCGCACAACCTGCTGCGCAAGACATCGGCAGGGCAATCACAGGAAGGTGCAAATTTGCAGGGCAAGTCGGTGGAAATGCTGGCAAATGCCATTGCAGAAATGCGTACTTATGGTGAGGGCTTCATTATTGCGGATCAGGCACCCGGACTGCTGGATATGTCGGTCATCCGCAACACGAACACAAAAATTATTCTGCGCCTGCCGGACGAAGAGGATCGCAAGCTGGTAGGCAAGTCTGCCGCCCTGAAGGAGGCACAGATCGATGAATTGTCCAAGCTGCCGCTGGGTGTGGCTGCCGTTTACCAGAATGAGTGGCCGGAGGCGGTGCTCTGCAAGATTGAGGCGTATCCCATGCCGGAAAATGCTGTTTACCACAAGCCTTCAAAAATGCCGCATGAAATCAACGCAGAGTTTGTATTCGGACAACTGGCAGTGGGCAAAGAGCTGGAACCGCTGAGCAGTTCGGAGATGGAGCAGCTGAAGCTCTGGCTGAAACGCCATGAGACTGTGCTGAAGCCGGAGGACAGCCGCTACCTGGAACGGGTCTTTGCAGGCGGCGAACTGGATGTGGCTAAGACTCGGAAAGCTGTGTTCGATTTCTTTGGTGGGATCGGTACAGTCGTTGATTACTGTGCCGCAGCTAAAAAGTCGCTCACACCCCGTAAAGAATTTCTGGAACAGCTGCAGGGACAGTACGGCCTGAAAGCTGCTGCTGCAGACTGGGTGCTAAATAGCGTGATAAGCATGGGCATGAGCCTGAACCCGGATGCAAAGGCTGTAGATAATCTAAGGACGAATTTTGAGCGGCAGGGAGGTCGTGTGCTGTGAGGCGAGAAATCTCAGAAGCGAAACCGATGGAAGCAAAAACGCACATTGGGTTGGATGATGTCGTCAAACGGTCATTTGAGCGTCTACAGAAAGGCGTGACAGAAAAGGCAGAAGAAAAACTGGATGCTGCTACGGAAAAGTCATTTGCAGAGCTAGAAAAAGAGCTGGAATACAAAAATAACGATGATGGAATGCCGTACCGTATGGAGCAGGATCTTTTGTCGGATGCAGAGTATAAAAGAAACGGATATGAGTACACTACCGATCACCTTGGAAGGCTGTTTACAGCCGAAGGAGACCTGCATCTGAAAGAGCATGATGGTCGTCTGCAAATTAAAGACAGCATCCATGACATTGGAAAAGGATATGAAAAAAGTACCGATGATCGAGGTCATGCAATTGCAGATCGCTTTGATGGGGCAAACGATTTGGAAAATCTCATTCCGCAGGATTCTGGACTAAATCGGAACGAATTCAAAAATTTTGAGAATAAACTGGCACAGGAAGTGGAAGCTGGGAAAAAAGTCAATCTGAAATTGGAAATGCATTATCCGGGAGACTCCTTCCGCCCGGATGCCATTACTGCTGTGACAACGATTGACGGAAAGCAGGAAGTTAAAGTATTTCTGAACGATTAGTATTTATAAGTCCACTGCACTTTCAGATTATTACAATCCCGGTCGATTGCACATACAATACAAGTATCACTTCACAAAACGGAGGGTACTTGTACTATGGTGGACTACGCCGACATCGGAAAACGCATCCGTGCCTGCCGCCTTGCAAAGGGCATGACGCAGGAGCAGCTGGCCAATGAGGTTGGCGTGGTGGTCACGCACATCAGCCATATCGAAACAGGCAACTCCGTGCCCAGCCTGAAAACGCTGATCGACATCATCAACGCGCTGGACTGTTCGGCGGACGAGCTGCTGTGCATCGAGATCAAAAAAGCAAAGCCGGTGTTCGACAGCTGGATGACCGAACAGCTTGCAGATTGCTCCGCCGATGAGGCAAAGATCATCAAAGAAACGGTGGTCAGTCTGAAAAAATCGCTCCGAAAAGTGTACGGAAAGTCCTCTAAATACAGATATGACTAAAACTTCAAAAACTGAATGCCAGTTGGTAGGCATTGAGTGTCTGAAAGAACACCAATAAACAGAATGAACCGCCCCGGTTTCCGCAATGGAAGCCGGGGCGGTTTTTTATACAAAAAAAGAAATCATTTTTTTGTAGCTTTGATGAATTGGCGCAGAGTCATTGACAGCAGAAGGGCAGAAGCGTATCTTTGGAACAGAAGGCGGAACAGGGCCATAAATAGCAGTTTTCTTTACCTTGCAAGGACACTTTCGTTTTGATGAGGCACGACCCGGTGTGCCGCTTTTTTCATTTGCGGAGATAAAATACAAAAAGTACGGATTATAGTACACATTATCTGCTATGCTCGGTGCACGGAAGGCACACACACCGGAAAAGGAGCAAAAATGCGCTGGACGTTGAATAAAACAAGGCTTTTGGCCGGTAAAACGGACCCGGAGAATACCAGCCTGTGGCTGCCGCTCTGGATGCACCTGTGGGATACGGCGGGCATCATGGAGCGGCTGGTCCGGCAGTGGCTCCCGGAAAGTGCAAAACGGGCTATGGGCTTTGAGCGCGAGGAAGCGTTGCTCGCGCATGCCCGGTTTCTGGGCGGAATCCATGATATAGGCAAGGCTACGGTAGCCTTTCAGGCAAATATCCTGCGCACTCTGCCGGAGGCGCGGCAGCGGCTGGAAATGTTGACGCCGCTGGACTGTCCTGAACAGAACCGCCGGGAGTCGCCGCATGCCCGGGCGGGCGAGGCAATTCTGTTGTGGAATGATTGTCCCGGCGGGCTAGCCTCCATTGTGGGAGCGCATCACGGCAGGCCACAGAGCTGCGCGGCGGTCGATGACCAGTTGGAGTGCTGGGAGAGCAACTACTACCCCAAGGGACAGGAAAAGGTCTGGGAGAGCTTTTGGACAGAACTGCTCATGACTGTTTTGCAGGACTGCGGCTTTGATGATACGGCGGAACTGTACGACCTGGACCCGCAGGAGGAAGTGCTTCTGACCGGACTTCTGATCATGGCAGACTGGATCGCCAGCAATACGGAATACTTCCCCCTGATCCCGGTAGAGGAGCTGGGCAGCATGGAGGACTACCCGGCGCGGGTGGACAGGGCGTGGGAAAAGCTGGCGCTGCCCTTCCCGTGGGAGGCACAGCCGGGCATCGCAGACCCGCAGGAGTTTGCGGTGCGGTTCGGCTTTGCGCCCAATGCGGTGCAGAGGGCTGTTCTGGAAGCTGCAGATACCGCAGCGGAACCGGGCATTCTGATTTTGGAAGCACAGATGGGCGTGGGCAAAAACCGAGGCGGCGCTGGCCGCTGCGGAGATCATGGCCAGCCGGTTCGGGCTGGGCGGTGTCTTTTTCGGGCTGCCCACACAGGCCACGGCAAACGGCATCTTTCCCCGGCTGCTTGGCTGGGCAGACACGCAGTCTGAGGAGACGCTGCCGCAGGCTATAAAGTTGGCGCACGGCATGGCGGAACTGAACGAGTGCTATCTGCGGCTGCAGGGGCGCGGGGTGCAGTTGGAGGAGGACGCGCAGGAAGCGCATCAGGTGCAGGTACACCAGTGGTTTCGGGGAAACAAGCAGGCACTGCTGGCAAACTTTGTGATTGGCACAGTGGATCAGTTGCTGCTGGCGGCACTTGCCCAGAAGCACGTTATGCTGCGGCATCTGGGACTTGCGGGCAAGGTGGTCATTATTGATGAGTGCCACGCCTACGATACCTACATGAACTGCTATCTGGACCGGACACTGGAATGGCTGGGCTGGTATAAGGTGCCGGTCATTCTGCTGTCGGCCACCCTGCCCGCCCGGCGGCGCACAGAGCTGGTCGAGGCCTACCAGCAGAAAAAGGCCGCCCCGGACGCTCCGTGGAAAACCAGCTGCGGCTATCCGCTGCTGACATGGACGGATGGCGCAGAGGTAAAGCAGACGGCCATCCCACCAGACGCACCCGGTAAAACGGTGCAGCTGACCACGCTCACAGAGCCGGAGCTGCCCGCGCTGCTGCGCCGGAAGCTGGCCGAGGGCGGCTGCGCAGGAGTGATCGTAAACACGGTCAAAAAAGCGCAGAAGATCGCACAGCTGCTGCGGGAAAGCCTGCCGGACAAAGAGGTGCAGCTGTTCCATGCGTAGTTCCTGATGCCGGACCGCGCGGCGCGGGAAAACCAGCTGATGGCACGCATCGGCAAGGGCTCTGCACCGGAGTGCCGGAACGACCTGATCGTGGTGGGCACGCAGGTGATGGAGCAGTCGCTGGACATTGATCTGGACGTTCTTGTCACAGAGCTTTGCCCCATGGATCTGCTGCTGCAGCGCATTGGACGGCTGCACCGCCACCACCGCAGCCGCCCCGCTCCGTTGCAGCAGGCCTGCTGCGCGGTGCTGGACACCGGGGAAGATGCCTTTGACGCGGGCAGCGAGGCGGTATATGGACAGTGGCTGCTCTGGCGCACCCGGAAGTTTCTGCCCCGGAGCATCCGGCTGCCGGAGGAGATCTCTCCGCTGGTGCAGCGGGTCTACGGCTGGGAGCTAGAAGCCCCCGGCGGGGCGCAGGGCGAGGAAATGCGCTCCATATATGAGCAGACGCAGGAGAAAAAGAAAGCACGCGCCGAAGCATACCTTGTGCCGCAGCCGGAAACGCACCGGCTGGCGCAGCTGAACACGCTGGACGACTGGATGCAGAACGAGGGCGCCCGCTCCGACCCGGCAGCCCGGGCGGCAGTGCGGGACGGCGACCCCTCGGTGGAGGTGCTGGTAATGCAGCGTCGGGCAGACGGCAGCATCCACTTTCTGCCGTGGCAGGAGGGTGGCAGTGCCGTAGCTGCCGACAGCCCGCCCCCGCCGGAAACGGCACTGAAGATCGCCCGGCAGAAGCTGCGGCTCCCGGCGGTGTTCGGCAAGGCGTGGAAGGTGGACAGGGTCATCCGGGAGTTGGAAGCGGACAACCGCAGCCGCCTTGCGGCGTGGCAGCTGTCGCCGCTGCTGCACGGAGAACTGATCCTGCTGCTGGATGAAAACCTGACTGCCCGGCTTGCGGGCATGGAACTTTGTTATGACCGTGAAAACGGCCTGTATTACCAAAAGGAGGAGACGGATGAAGGAAATTGAATTCAACCTGCTGACCGAACCGTGGATACGGGTGCGGCTGCGGGACAACACGGTGCGGGAGGTGTCCCTGACCGAGGCACTGGTGTCGGCGCAGGATTATGTGGACCTTGCGGGCGAGATGCCCACCCAGAACGCCGCCGTGCTGCGGCTGCTGCTGGCGGTGCTGTTCACCGTGTTCTCCCGGGTGGATGCAAAGGGAAAACCCCAACCGCTGGCACAGAGCGATGATGCACTGGAGCGCTGGAGCGCGCTGTGGCAGCTTGGGCATTTTCCGGCGGTGCCTGTCCGGGACTATCTGGAGCAGTGGAAGAATCGCTTCTGGCTGTTCCATCCGACACACCCCTTCTGGCAGGTGCCGCAGGCAAAGATCGGCACGGAATACGGCGCGGCCAAACTCAACGGTGAAATGTCGGAAAGCAGCAATAAACTCCGGCTCTTTCCGCTGTATGCGGGGCAGAGCAAGGAGCAGCTAAGCTATCCGCAGGCGGCGCGGTGGCTGCTATGCGTGAACGGCTATGATGACACCTCTGCAAAGCCAAAAGGAAAGGGGCTTCCGTCCGTAGGAGCCGGGTGGCTAGGCAAGATCGGTTTTATTCAGGCACAGGGTGATAATCTGTACGAGACCCTGATGCTGAACCTGACGCTGCTGCGCGACGGTCGGGAATGCTGGGGCGAAAGCAAGCCCTGTTGGGAATTGGAAGCACCAAAGAGCGCGGAACGGACAGAAATTTGCTGCCCGGATAACCCGGCACAGCTGCTCACCCTGCAATCCAGAAGGCTGTTGCTGCACAGGACAGGGGGGAATGTAGATGGGTTCTGTCTGCTGGGAGGAGATTTCTTCCCTTTGGACTTCTTACAGCCGGTGTTCAGCTTCCAGCGGTAGGAGTAATCGGCAATGGGGTGATCACTTCAACGAACTGGTCAATCAATTCGGGAGCAAGACGGGCACTGTGCACATCGACCTTCTGAGAGAGAAAAT
>OMGA01000741.1_pt1 | contig 12802 bp, 18 predicted proteins | sample 1674211 | NCBI WGS metagenome assembly OMGA01 (sample SAMEA103958152, study PRJEB25191) | human gut metagenome | biome: human-associated habitat [ENVO:00009003]; feature: intestine environment [ENVO:2100002]; material: feces | place: Germany | collected 2013/2015
ATGCTCCGCGACGCGGGCCAGCGCGATGCCGCCCGAAATCGGCAGGAAGGCAAAAACTTCGCGGGAAAGGATGACCGCGCTGACCATGGTCCCCAGCATCGCAGCCAAAAGCAGCAGGTTGACCACCGTCTGCACGACCCTCACCGGCATGTACTTTCCCCGAAACAGGATGCGGTGCCACTCGAAATTGAGGGCGTGGTGGGCAATCCAGAGCACAAACATCCCCGCGCCCAGCCATTCGTGGGCGACATCCCCCGTCAGCTGCTTTGCCATCAGCAATAAAAGCAGGACGGTCATGGCAAGGTCGACGGCGATTTTGCCGATCATCTTCGGTTTCAAACAAATCCTCCTTTCCAAGCGCCTTACAGACCGGCTGCTTGTTTCTCGTTCTCATAAAGGATCGGTGGGAAGGCCGAGTCCAGAATGTTGTCCAGCGCGCAAACATTTTTCTGCATGTCCGCAATCTGTTTTACCATCGCGTTGCGCTGCTCGAGCAGCATCGCCCGGCGCAGCTCGGCTGTCTGCCCTCCCTGATCCACCAAGGCAAAATAATCACAAATCGTCTTTAACGGTACGCCCGCCCGGCGCAACTGCAGGATCTCCTGCAGCCGGTGGTAGTCTTTTTCCGAATAGTCCCGGCGGCCGCCGATGCGCGGGATGCGGTAGAGCACCCCCTGCCGCTCATAGTAGCGAAGAGTCGTTTCCGAGAGGGACAGTTTTTGACAGATCTCACCAATCGTCATTGTGTTTTGCCTCCATTCCTTTTTGATCTGTTGGATGCAATCAGCCGATCAGGCCCAGCCCCGACACCCAGCTTGCCACATCGCCTTCCGTCTGGGCTACGCTGTTTCTGGAGATGGAAAGTCCGTCGCTGATCACCGTCGCGTTGGGCTGCAGCTCCTGGATGGTCTGGATGGTTCTGGAAAATCCGCTGCCGCCGTGGGTGGTAAAGGGAACGATTGTCTTGCCGCTGAGGTCAGTCTGCTCCAGCAGGGTGTAGAGCGGCATCGGCAGGTCCGCGTTCCAGTTGGGGTAACCCAGGAAGACGATGTCGTAGCTGTCCAGATTTTCCATCTGCTCTGCCAGCTCCGGCCGCTCCGCCGTGGCGGTTACCGTAGGTCAGAATCATGTAGAAATAATCGGTGTCAAAGGTAGCCTTGTGCAAAAATTCCTTGACCATCACCGGGACCTCGTGGCCGTAAACCGGCGCCACAATGCCGATGCTCTTGTCACAAAAATGCAGATTCTCCTGGTGGATGACCTGCGGGATGCTCACCGGCTGCGCTTCCAGCTGCTTTGCGATGTACAGGCAGTTGCCTGTTCCTGTAAAATAAAATACCATTCAGACAATCTCCTCCTTCAAAAAACGCACTTGTATCGGCGCGCGATTTGTGCTATAATCCGGTTGTTGTATCCGGTCGACACTATCGATTATAGTATCCGGTTGTTACTACCGGTCAATGGTCTTTTGCGAAAAAAGATAAGAGATTTTTTAAATTTCTTGTAAACAGGAGGAACATAATGTACACTATGATGCAGGCCTGCAAGGAAACCAACATGTCCTATCAGGCCTTAAAATACTACTGCAACGAGGGCCTGGTGCCCAACGTCAAGCGGGACAGCAACAACCGCCGCGTCTTTGACGAGCACGATGTCAAATGGATTAAAGATCTGGTTTGTTTAAAGCGGTGCGGCATGAGCATCCTGGAGATGAAGGAATATCTGGAGCTCTGCCTGCAGGGCCCCTCCACCATCCCGCAGCGCAAACAGATGCTTGCCAAAAAGCAGCAGGCGCTGCGCGATTCCATCCAGGAGCTGCAGGAAAGCGTCGCCTACATCGACTGGAAACAGAACTTTTATGATGAGGTGCTCTCCGGCAAGCGCCCCTATGTCAGCAACCTGATTCGGGTGGAGGAATAATCTCCCCTTCGGTTTGCTCTTTGCACAGACAAATTTCTGCAGTCTGCACTGAAGACTTTTGCCCGCCTGATCCGTTTTTGTTTTCAGCGGGTGGCGGACCTTTTAAACAACATCTGGGCTATCCCTTAAGGAGGGTTATCACAATGTGGATTTTATTTGCTTTTGGTTCCGCCTTTTTTGCGGGCATCACCGCCATCCTGGCCAAGTGCGGCATCCGCAAAACCGATTCGACCGTGGCGACAGCGGTGCGCACCATCGTGGTGCTGCTCTTTTCCTGGCTGATGGTGTTTGTCGTCGGCTCGCAAGACCAGCTGGGCTCCATCGGCCCGAACACCTGGCTGTTTCTCATCCTGTCCGGCCTTGCCACCGGCGCGTCCTGGCTGTGCTACTTCCGGGCGCTGCAGCTGGGCGACATCAACAAGGTGGTCCCTGTCGACAAGTCCAGCGTCATCCTGACCATGCTGCTGGCCTTCCTTTTTCTGCAGGAGCCGATCACCCCGTTTGGCGGCGCCGGCGTCGTGCTGATTGCGGCGGGCACCTTTTTGATGATTGAGAAGAAGGATGTCGAACAAAAAGAGGACCAGAAAAAGAGCTGGTTTCTCTACGCTGCCGGTTCGGCCATCTTTGCAAGCTTAACCTCCATCCTGGGCAAAATCGGCATCTCCGGCGTCGAGTCCAACCTCGGCACCGCCATCCGCACCGCTGTGGTGCTGCTGATGGCCTGGGTGATGGTCTTTGTTGCCGGCAAGGCGGGGGAGGTCAGAAAGATCCCCAAAAACGAGCTCGGCTTTATCTGTCTGTCCGGCATCGCCACCGGCGCGTCCTGGCTGTGCTATTACCGCGCGCTGCAGGACGGCCTTGCCAGCATCGTTGTCCCCATCGACAAGCTGAGCATCCTGGTGACGGTCGCCTTCTCCTACTTTGTCTTTCATGAGCGGCTCTCCAAAAAGTCTGCCATCGGACTGGTTTTGATTGTCGCCGGCACGCTGGCCATGTTGATTTAACAATCCCTTGTGAAAAAAAAGAGGGGAGATTCTCTCCCCTCAACGTTCGATTATCCACCACCCACCACAAATTTGGAAGGAGTACAAACCATGCAGCAATGGATGCTGACATTTGTCAACCAATTTGGTTACCTGGGAATCTTTCTGCTGATCCTCATCGAAAACATCTTTCCGCCCATCCCCTCGGAGGCCGTCCTCCTGTTCGGCGGCGCTCTGACCGTCACCACCGCCATGAACGTCCCCGGCACCATCCTCGCCGCCACCGCCGGCTCGGTGCTGGGCGCGATTGTTTTGTATGCCTTTGGCAGAATCTTTCAGGCCGAGCGGCTCAAAAGGCTGTTTGCCGGACGGTTCGGCCAGATCACCAAGCTGCGCCCCGAGCATGTGGAAAAGGCCGAAAGCTGGTTCCGGCGCTATCAGGGCAAGGCGGTGCTGATCTGCCGCTGCATCCCCATTGTCAGGAGCCTGATTTCCATCCCCGCCGGCTTTGCCAAGATGCCGATGCCCGGATTTTTGCTGCTGACCACCCTGGGCAGCGCGGTGTGGAACACGGTGCTGGTCTGCATCGGCTCGGTGCTGGGCAGCGCCTGGGAACAGGCCATGCCCTACTTTGAGCAGTACACTCACATCGCCGCCGTCGTGATTGTCCTGGCGGCCGTCGTCTTTGCCTTGGTCTTTCTGCTTCGCCGGCGCAAAAAAGCGCAGGGCCAGAAGCTGAGACTGCCAAATGAGGAGGAAAGCCTGTAGACTCCCTTCTCCTTGCCTGATACCAAAAAGAGGAGCAACAGAAAAAATTCTGTTGCTCCTCTTTTTTTATTCCGCCCGGGAAAGCTCCTCGGTCAGCTTTAAAATCTGCGGCGCCAGCCGTTCCCGCTCGCGCCTGGTGATGCGGGTGTACAGCGGGTACGCTGCCGCGATGCCAACAATTCCGATCACCCCGATCACAACCCCTGGGACAAACCACTGCATCCAGACCATGGTGCAGCACATGCCGATCCCCAGCAGCAGGCAGCTGATGAACCCCACGATGACCGAAACCACCGTCCCTTTTTGGGTTGCGCTCCGGTCCAGGCGGCGCAGCTGCTCCATCTTGTCCTCCTGGGGGAGATACTTTTTGCGGATGCTCTGAATCTCCTCCTGCTGTTTGGCTGAATAGGTGTAATGAAAGCTCTCTTTCTTTTCCTCCATAGGACGCCTTCCTTTCTATCCATATCTATCTATGTGTTTTCGTTATTTGATTCCTGTCGTTTTTTGAGCTGTTTGCTGGCGTGGACGGCCATATAGATGCCCATCCCCACCACAATCACGCAGACGCTGCCGCCGGTCGACGCGGTCATCAGTTGGCGGAAAGTCTCTCCTCCTCCAAACTGTGCCAGCATCGCCGTCTCCAGCGACAGCATCGAGACCAGCGCCGCGGCCAGGTTGATGGCCTTGGCTGCGGACATCGCCGGGCTTTGATATTTGCGGTAGCGCACCAGGTTGACCACCGCCATGATGGTGACGTAAAAGGTATACAGCGCCATGGCGTAGATCAGGCTGCCCGCATGGTGGACCACCAAAATGACCACCCCGGCCAGCGCCACATTCATCATCACCAGGATGATGCCGCACAGCCGAAAGCGCTTCCACTCCGCCGCCTTGTCCTTTCCAAAATGGTGCCGGTGCGCGTGGCGGACCAGCAGAAAGCGCATCACCGCCAGAAACAGATAGTACACCGCCAGCGTTGCAAACCAGACCGAGCGGTAAAAAAATCCCGAAAAGCCGTTCATCCCCGTGTACAGCAGATTGACCGCCAGCGACAGATGCAGCGAAAGGCTGGTCTTGAAGGGGATGTCCTTGAGGTAGCGCCTGACATAGCGGTTTTGCATCGCCCACCGCTTTCCCGCCTGAAAAAGCGGCACCGCGCTGGCACAGACGATCATCAGCGAATAGGCGGAGAAAACATAGGAAGGGTAGGCAATCGGGCTGTCCTCCCCCGCCACCAGAAAGGTATAGGCCAGCAGGGCGGCCGCGACCGGCACGCTCAGCACCAGCACAGCCGCCCCCGGAAACAACAATCTATCCAGCAATTTTTTCAGCTTCTCCATCCTGCCCTCTCCTGATTCTGACTGTGAAGGTACTTCCTCTCCCCACCTGGCTGCTGACCGAGATGTCGCCGCCGACAATATCGATCACCCGCTTGACCAGCGCAAGCCCCAGGCCGTTGCCCTGGGTGGCGTGGGAGGTGTCCCCCTGGTAAAACTTTTCAAAGATGTGTTTTCCCACCTCCGGCGGGATGCCGCATCCGGTATCCGACACCTGGATGACGGCAAATTCCCCCTGCGTCCGCAGCGAGAGGGAGATTTTGCCGTGCGGCTCGGTGAATTTGACCGCGTTGGAGAACAGGTTGTTCCAAACCAGCGAGAGCAGCTGCGCGTCGGCGTCCACCAGGACCGCCTCCTGCACGTCCGTCTCGATCTGCAGCTCCTTTTTTTCCCAGGCTTCCTCAAAGCTCAGCAGGCACTCACAGAGCTGCTCGCCCAGATCGTAGGTCTCCACCTGCGGGTAGATCTGCTGGTTTTCCAGCTTGTTGAGCTTGAGGATGTTGGTGATCAGGTCGGCCAGCCGGCGGGAGGCCTCGGTGATGGCCTTGGCATACTCCATCCGCTTTTCCTCCGGCAGGCCCGGGTGCTGCAGCATGGTGCCGTAGTTTTGAATCACCGCCAGCGGCGTTTTGAGCTCGTGGGAGACGTTGGCAATAAAGTCGGTGCGCAGCGTCTCGGTGCCGGAAAGCTCCTGCGCCATCCGGTTAAAATAATCGGCGATGACATCAAACCCACTGTTGTTCTCGATGCCCGGGAGCGGCGGAATCCGCACCGAAAAGTCGCCCTTCATGATCTGCTCGGCCGCCCTCACAATCGTCCTCACCGGGCGCTCCACCAGCCACTTGCGGCGCAGGCCGTCAATGACGGTGCACAAAAGGCTCAAAAACAGAATGTTGACAAAGGTGAGCTTGGCGGCACTCTCTATTTTATCTTTGGTCAGGGCGATGCCGGTGGCCGCCGACAGCTCGTTTAAAAAAAGGAGCATGCAGCAGCTGATGACAAACGCCATCAGCAGAAAAAAGGCCAGATAGCGCCGCAGCGCAAACAGCCATCCCTCAAGCCTTCTTTTCCCCTTCCCGCTCATCATTTTAAGACCGCCTTATATCCCAGTCCGTGGACGGTGACGATCTCAAAATCAGCACAGTCCGCAAATTTTTCCCGCAGCTTGACCATATAGACGTCCACCGTCCGCGGCCCCGAGGTGGAGGCGCTGTCCCAAAACTCATCCATCAATTGGGAGCGGGTGAAGGTCTTTTTGGGGTAGGAAAGCAGCTTGTAGATCAGATTAAACTCCCGCACGGTCAGCGGGATCTCCTCGCCGTTGAGGTAAGCGGTGTGTTCCTCAGCGTCCAGCGTCAGGCCGCCGACCGTCAGCTTTTTGCTGGAGGCAATCCTGGCCCGGCGCAGCAGCGCCTCCATCCGCAGCAGCAGCTCATCCAGATCGATGGGCTTGACCATGTAGTCGTCAATCCCCGCCTGAAAGCCGCGCTGCTTGGACGCAAAGTCGTCCCTGGCGGTCATAAACAGGATGGGAATTTCCTGGTTGAGCTCCCGCACCGTCTTTGCAAAGGCAAATCCGTCCACACCCGGCATCATGATATCGGAAATGATGAGGTCAAACAGGGTTCCCCCGTACATGGCGTCATAGGCCTCATTGGCGTTCAGGCACCCCAGCGCCTGATAGCCGTTCTGGTTGAGATAGGCGCACACCGTCCTGTTCAATTCCTGGTCGTCCTCGACTACTAATACTTGAAACATCCATTCTGCCTCCTTTTCCTAAGATTATATCACAGAGATGTTAACGTTTTGTTTGCGCCGGCCCCTTTTTGCAAAAGACATAGGCCCGAACGCATGATTCGTCCAGGCCTAAAGCAGCTTTTTCTCTTTTTATTGATGCTCACGCTCCTGCTGTTTTTTTGCAAGGCGCTGCTTGGCCTGCTCCACTGTCTCCCCCTCCTTTGTCAAAAACTGGTCCACAAAGTGGTCGCTCATCTTGTTGAATCCACCAACAACGCCGTCCTCGATCTTTTTGTACCCGCCGACGACGGTCTCCTCGATCTTCTTATATCCACCAACCACATTTTCTGCAATTTTTTCATTGACCTTGACAAGTTTCGATTTTGCCATCGAAGATTCCTCCTTTACAAAGATGCCTCCCTTTTATGCTTGCGGACAAGGCAGACAACTGCCGCCACAATGCCTGCCAGTGCGGCGATTCCCGCCGCTGTCGGGATGATAAACCGTTCCATCCAGATGCCTCCTTTTTATTTTAGACCCTTGACCAACGGAATCAGGCAGATCAGCAGCACGATGCCGACGATGCCGACCGCGATGCCGGGGATCATCATGCCCCAAATCATCGTCATGCACATGCCGACGCCGAACACGATGGCGCCGAACACGCCGAAGATCGTCGTCGCAATCGCTCTGCCGTTAAAGACAATCGCCGGTTTGCCGTCCATCTTGCGGCGAATGGGAATCATGGCCAGCAAAATTACCGCGCCGACAATGCCGATCACAATGCCCTGCGTCATCGCGCCCCACTCCGGCAGCAGCGCCATGCACATGCCCAGGGCAAAAACGATTCCGCCAACGGTGCTCATCATCAGGGTGATAAAATCTTTCTTTTTCATTCTCAAAAACCTCCATTGCATCTTGTCTTGTTTCTTTTGCGCTTCCGCACCTGATGATTCTATTGTAAGGGCTGTCTGTTTGCGAAATGCTTTTGATTTGTTTGCAAAATGTGAAAATCCACCCCCGGACCGATTTTTTGCGGCAAAAAAAGCAGCGCCTTCCCTCCAAGCAGATTGGAAGGAAGGCGCTGCAAAGCGTCTCTTTTTCTTTTTTTATACCAGCAGGTTGACCGTCAGCCCGGTGACAAAGGAAAACGCCATCACAAACAATAGGTAGAGCACAAAGCGGCGTATCCCCAGCACAATTTTCAGCGCACCGAGGTTGGTGATCTTGGTGGAGGGGCCGGTCAGCATGAAGGCGGCCGCGCTGCCCATGCTCATCCCGTCTGCCAGCCACTGCTGCAGCAGCGGGATGGTTCCCCCGCCGCAGGCGTACAGCGGCACCCCGATCGTCGCCGCCATCAGCACGCCGAAGGCTTCGTTGCCGCCAAAGACCGCCGTCATCGCTTCGGCCGGCACATACCGCTGAAAGAGGGCGGAGAGCACAATGCCAAAGAGAAAATAGGGACCGGTCGCCTTGAGGTTTCGTCCCAGATTTTTCAAAAAGCGGAGCAGCAGATTGGGATCGGTGTCCCGGTTGCCCGGCCCGTCGAATCCGTCAAAGTTAAAAAACGACTTGTCCCGGTAGAACCAGCGCACCAGCAGCCCTGCCGCAATCCCGCACAAAAAGCAGGAGAGGATGCGAACCGCAAGGGCCGTCGGCCCCAGCGCGGCGCTGTAGATAATCAGCTGGGGGTTGAGCAGGATGGAGCTCATCATAAAGGCCGCGAGCAGGTCGTCCTTCATCCCCAGTCTGGAAAAGGAGGCCGCCAGCGGGATGGTGCCGTACATGCACAGCGGGGAGGCGATGCCCAGAACGCTGGCGGGGATCAGCCCCAGCGCGCCGAGCCGCTTTGTCTGCAGGCGTCCAAACAGGGCATGAATGGAGCCTTTTGCAAAGACCGAGATGGCCGAGCCCAGCACCATGCCCAGAACCCAGTAAGGAAAAATCTGCCCCAGCTGCAGGGTGAAATAGTACCACAGATAGACAAATTCCCGATGAAGAATCTCCGCCATGGAGCACCTCCCAGCTTAGCCGTCGATGGAGACCAGCTCATAGCTGCGGCTGCCAAGGCCGATCTGCTGCGCGTGCTCCAGGGTGTGCAGGCCGTTGCGGCTCTCGATGCGGTTGACAAGTGACTGCCCGTCCTCGGCGCTGTACACCAGGTCGATGCAGGCCTGGTCCAGCGCCACCGGGTCGGTGGATGCCAGGATGCCGATGTCGTGCATGTCCGGCTCCGCCGGGTTGCCATCGCAGTCGCAGTCCACCGACAGGCGGTTCATCACATTGATATAGACAATCTGGTCCCCCAGATAGTCGCTGACCGATTTGCCTGCCTCCGCCATGCTCTCCAAAAAGGCGTCCTGATCGCCGCCCCAGGGATTGGTGAGGCTGCTGCCTGCGCTGTGAATCCATGCCTTGCCCTCGCTGGAGCCCAGGCCGATCGAGATATTTTTGATCGCCCCGCCATAGCCGGCCATGCTGTGGCCTTTAAAATGAGAAAGCACCAGATAGGAATCGTAATCGTCAAAGGCCGCGCCCACATAGTTTTCGCTCAGGCGCGTCCCGCCCTGCACCGGCAAGGTCATCGATCCTTCCTCATCCAGAATCTGGAAATCGGCAATCGCGGTAAAGCCGTGGTCCTCCGCCACCTGATAGTGCATCGCCGTCTCGGCGCGGGAACCGCCATAGGCGGTGTTGCACTCCACAATGGTGCCGTCCAGCGACTGCACCAGACCGGCAATCAGCTCCGGGCGCAGGTAGTTGCTGGCGGGCGGCTCCCCGGTCGAGAGCTTGACCGCTACCCTGCCCTGCGGCTCCCACTGCAGCGCCTGATACACCGCCATCAGACCTTCGGGGGTGACCGCCCGCGTCATATAGACCACCGGCGTTCCCTGCGCCGCCTCGGGCTGCTGAGTTGTTTCCGTGTCAGCTGTCTGCTGTTCCTGCTGAGTTGTTTCCGTGTCGGCAGTTTGTTGCTCCTGCTGCGCGCTTTGCACAGAAGGAGGGCTCTGTGCAGAACCCTCCTCCTGTGTGCAGGCGCACAGGGAAAAGAGCAGGCCGACGATCATCAAAATCGCGTACCATCTTTTCAAAACCAGGCACCTCCTGTTCCCACCTATTCAAATCGTCTCTTACAGCGCGTTGTAACTCTGGTCGTCCACCGGCTCCAGCCATTCGTTGCTGGTCTCCTCTCCCGGCACCTCGACCGAAAGGTGCGCAAACCAACTGTCCTTCGCCGCGCCGTGCCAGTGCTTGACGCCCGCCGGAATCTTCACAACGTCGCCCGGGTGCAGCTGCTGCGCCGGTTTGCCCCACTCCTGGTACCAGCCCTTGCCGGCGGTGCACAGCAGAATCTGGCCGCCGCCCTTTTTGGCGTGGTGGATGTGCCAGTTGTTCCGGCAGCCCGGCTCGAAGGTCACGTTGCCGATTCCGACGCCCTCGGTGCACAGCATCTTCAGATAGCTCTGGCCGACAAAGTACTGGCCAAACGGATTTTCCTCTCCCAAAGCAAAGATTGGATCGATTTCTGGTTTTTTCATTTTAACAACTCCTTCATTGGTTATGATATCCGTCAAAGCAGGCCCGTTTGACCTTGCTTTCAGACGTTGTTGACCTTACGCTTTTCCCTTGCCTTCCTTACCGGCCGACAGCCGCTGCAGAGCCCTGGAAAGATAGTAGGCAAGGCAGACCCACAGGCCCATCATCGCCAGATATTCGGCGAAGAACAGCGCCAGCGGCTGCTCCATATCAAAGAAAACAAACTGGCTGCGCTGGAACAGGTAGTCGGCGATGTTGTTTTTGGCAAAGGCGCAGATGCCAAAGATGCAGACCGCTGCCGCCAGCAGGCGCAAAACGACGGTGCACACAGCCGAGCTTTCCTTTTTTCGGCAGAGCCTGCGCGCCATCCCCATCACCATGCCCCAGTGCAGCCCCAGGTGGACGCTCATCAGCACAAAGCCCCAGTAAGAGGCCAGCATGTGCAGGATGCGCGCAAAGCCCATGCCGCCCTGGATGGGCAGGAACGCAAAGACCTCCCGGGAGAGGATGACGCCGCTGACCATCAGGCCGAGCATACACAGCAGCACCAGGGTGTTGACGGCGGTCTGCAAAATCCGCACGGCGCCGTATCTTCCCTTTTTAAGGCTGCGGTACCAGTTCCGGTTGAGCAGGTGATGGAGGATGAACAGCACAAACATCGCCGTTCCCAGATACTCGTGGGCGGTTTCCCCCACCAGCATGTAGGCCATCTGGCAGAGCAGCAGCACCGTCATCACAAGGTCAATCCCCATCTTCAGCATCATTTTGGGCTTCATACGGCCCCTCCTTTTGCCAGCAAATTTCTTTCCACCTTCAGTATAGCGCACGCCGGGTGCGCTGTCGAATACCTATCCTGTATCCAAGCGCATACCCGCCAGGCATTCACTCGCGTCTTTAGTATCCCAGCTCTTCCAGCCAGGCAAGGATGTCCTGCTGGGAGGAAGCGGCGTCCTCCTCGTACACGTCAAAGATATTTTCTGACAGGGCTGTGCTGTCCGGCAGCGCCTCTTCGATCTGCTCGACGCTGCTGGCAAGGCCGCCTGTGCCGTGGGAGCAGAACAGGTAAACCTGCTTGTCCGAGAGGTCGTTCTCCTCCAAAAAGGAGAGCAGCGCCATCGGCACGCCGTACCACCAGTTGGGGTAGCCCAGAAAAACGGTGTCGTATCGCTCCAGCTGCTCCACCGAGGCGGTCAGCTCCGGCCGGGCGTCCTCTGCCCGCTCCTGATTGGCCCGTTCCAGGCAGGCGTCCCAGTCGCTGGAATAGGGCTCGGTGACCTGGATGGAGAACAGGTCGCCTCCCGTCCGCTCGCTGACCCACTGGGCCAACTGCTGGACGTTGCCCGGCGCGGTCACGCTGGGCGAGGCCACCGCGTCCACCTCCCCGTCGATGACGGCGTTGTCCGCCCAGGAAAAATAGGCCACCAGCACCCCGCTCTCCTGCGCATTGGAAGGCTCCTCCGGTTGCTGTTCGGTAGAAGCAGGCTCCTCAGGGGACGCAGGCTCCTCCTCTTCCTGTACGGAAGCTGACTGCGATTGTTCTGTTGCTTCGGCAGAAGCCGGCTGTTCCTCCTGCTGGTTGCCGGCACAGGCCGCAAGGCTGAGAACCATAAGTGCCGCCAGGGCCGCGGCCATCCATCTTCGCATCATAAAATCCTTCCTTTCCCGGTTTGGTTTCCTATTGCTCCATTCCCATCTCGTCCAGCAGCTGCTGGGCCTGCTGCATGCAGAACTGCAGGCTGCCGATCTTGTGCAGCAGCTCGCTCTTGGTCTGCTCCAGCAGCCTGCGCTGCGCAGTGAGCGGCTGCTCCTCTTTGGCAGGAGCTTCCATATACTGCTTGATGCCCTTGAGCGGCATGCCCGCCGCCTTCAGCTTCTGGACGAGAAAGATCTTCTGCAAAACCGGCTCCTGATAGGTACGGATGCCCCACTTGTTTCTGGGGACCTGGGGGATCACGCCGATCTGCTCGTAATACCGCAGGGTATCCTCCCGCATTCCGGTCATGGCCGACACTTCACGAATCGTCATTCTCTGTTCTCCTTTCTATGAAAGCCCTCAACTGACCTTTTTATTCTCTGTGATGTCTTTGGTTTAGGCAAGCCCCAGCTCGCTCAGCCAGCTCTCCACCTGCTGCTGTGCGCCGGTCGCGCTGGAAGCGCCGATGGACAGGCCCTCCTGCACGGTCGCCTGCGGTTCCATCTGCTGGATGGTGCTGATGGTGTTGGAAAAGCCGCTGCCGCCCGAGGTGACAAACGGGATGACCGTCTTGCCGGAGAGGTCGACCTCATCCAGGAAGGTGTAGACCGCCATCGGCATGTCGCCCCACCAGTTCGGGAAGCCCAGGAAGATGGTGTCGTAGCTGTCCAGATTTTCCAGATGGGCGGCAAGCTCAGGGCGCGCGCCGTCGCTCTGTTCCTGCTGGCCCTGGTCGATGGTGGCGTCGTAGGTGTCGGGGTACTGCTCCACCGTCCGGATGGAGAACAGGTCCGCACCGGTGGCCTGCGCAATCATGTCCGCCACCA
>OMGA01000755.1_pt1 | contig 12662 bp, 8 predicted proteins | sample 1674211 | NCBI WGS metagenome assembly OMGA01 (sample SAMEA103958152, study PRJEB25191) | human gut metagenome | biome: human-associated habitat [ENVO:00009003]; feature: intestine environment [ENVO:2100002]; material: feces | place: Germany | collected 2013/2015
CGTCAGCAGTCTGAATTCGGTATTCAGGAATAAGCGGGACATATCCCCAATCTCCTGCAAACAATAAAGCGAGGCATCTGCTTTCGGGCAGAGACCTCGCTTTATTTTATTTATATCCTGATAGTGCTTTGAACTATGCAGCCATCAGCAGAATTAGCAACTGAGCAGTCAGAATACGCAGGAACATCGCCAACGGATAAACTGTGGAATAGCCTACTGAAGGGGCGTCATAGCTGCATGACTGGTTGGCATAAGCCAATGCAGGGGGGTCGGTGTTACTACCGGCAATCAGACCCATCAGCGTAAAATAGTTCATCTTGTACTTCCAACGTGCCACGACACCCATGATGAGCAACGGAATGACCGTTATCAGGAAACCACAACCCACATAGAGCAGACCGTCTCCTTCCACCACCGTATGGACAAAGTTGGCTCCTGCCTTGATGCCCACACTCGCCAGGAAGAGCACCAGACCAATCTCACGCAGCATCAGGTTGGCACTCATCGTGGTGTAGGTCACCAGGTGCAGCTTGTAGCCGAAGCGTCCGATGAGGATCGCAACCACCAGCGGACCACCTGCCAGACCCAGCTTCAAAGGAGTCGGCATGTTCGGAATGGCAATCGGAAGACTTCCCAGAAAGATACCCAGCAGAATACCAACAAAGATTGTCACGATGTTCGGATGGTCCAGACGCTTCAACTGGTTACCCAGCAATTTTGCCACACGGCCTACTGCGTCCTCCGGTCCGACACACATCACACGGTCGCCGACCTGCAGTTCCAAGCCCTGATAGGGGATCAGATCGACGCCCGCGCGGTTTACGCGCGTGATGGTGATGCCGTATTTCGTGCGCAGGCGCAGGTCGGAGAATTTCTTGCCGTTGAGCGACGATTTCGTAATCAGGATGCGGCGCGACACCAGCTCGGCATTGGGCGTATTGTTGCCCCACTGCTCGTCGGTCATCTCCACGCGGCGGCCGAAGAAGGCCACGATCGCCTCGATGTCCTCGGCCTGCGAGATCAGCCACAGCCGGTCGCCGATATGTATCACGCTCTCCGCATCGGCCATCGAGATCGTTCCGTCGGGACGCAGGATGCGCGATATGACGAACTGACGGTTGATCAGGTCGCGGACATAGGCCACCGTGCGGCCGTCGAGCGTCTTGTTGGTGAATTCGACCGAAACCTTGTCGGCGAGCTTGTGTTCACGGCTCAGCGCCGCCAGCCCCTCGTCCTCCTTTTCGAACTTCACGCGCAGGGCGTAGCGGATGAAGATCATCGTGAATATGATGCCCACGACGCCGAGCGGATAAGCCACGGCGTATCCCAGCGCGATCGTGGGGTCTTCGATTCCCAACGCATCGGTGTAAGCCTGCTGCGCGGCACCCAGTCCGGGGGTGTTGGTCACTGCGCCCGAAAGGATGCCGACCATCGTCGGAATCGGCGTGCCCGTCGCCAGATGAACTACATAGGCCGTCGCCACGCCCAGCAGTACGATCGCTACGGCACACATGACCAGCGTCATGCCGCCGTGTTTGAACGATGCGAAAAATCCCGGTCCGACTTGCAGACCGATCGAGAAGACGAACAGAATCAGCCCGAATTCCTGCACGAAGTGCCTGACCTCGCCGTCCACCGTCATTCCGAAATGACTCAGGACGATACCTACGAACAGAATCCATGTGATTCCGAGCGAGATGCCGCCGATTTTGACTTTTCCGAGCAAAATGCCGATGGTGATGACCAATGCGAAGGTCAGCACGGCATGGGCGATGCCGCTGCCGAAGAACAAGGTGTGTAACCACTCCATATTAACCTACTTTTGTGCGAATTGCCAGCAATTGTGCAAAAGTAGTATTTATTATAGAATTTAAAAAACTTTGATGCGACTTTTATGAGCCCGATATATGCCCGTCCGCCTGCCGCAGGGCTTACTGCTAATACAGATACCGCTCCATCAGCGGCATCAGCAGCGCCGTGGCCAGTCCCATCAGGGCCATCGCCAGCCCGCTCAGGGCTCCTTCGACGGCTCCCATCTCGATGGCGCGCGCCGTACCGATGCCGTGCGCCGCGGCTCCCAGCGCAAACCCCCGGGCTTCGGCATCCCGCACGCCGCAGCGGCGCAGGATCCACTCGCCGAAGATACTGCCGAAGATCCCCACGCAGAACACCACGACCGACGTGACGGGGACGATGCCGCCCAGCGGCCCCGAAACCGACACGGCGATGGGCACGGTGACCGACTTGGGGGCTATCGAGTTGAGTATCTCGCGTCCGGCGCCGAACGCCATGGCGATATATACGACGCTCAGCACGCCCGCCACGCAACCCGCAAGGGTGGCAATGCCGACCGGGAGCAGGCTTCCGCGCAGTTGTTCGACCTGTTCGTAGAGCAGGTAGCCGAGTGCGACGACCGACATGCCCAGAGCAAAGTCGAGGATGCCCGTGGCTTCCTGGTAGCGGGCATAGCCGATGTCCGCCGCACGGAGGAATACGATGACGGCGACGAACGTGAGCAGCACGGGATGCAGCAGCGGCATCCGGATGCGGCGGTAGACCGCCGTCCCGAGGCAGTAAAGCCCCACGGTGAGCGTCAGCAGGAAGAGGTCGGTGGAGAGGAACGCCTTGTCAATCATTGTCCGGGGTGTTTACGGCGGTTTCACGAAGGTGCCGGATGCGGCGCAGGCGCGAGCGGCGGTTCAGGCTCTGGAACGTCTGCCCCGTCACCAGCAGGACGATGATCGTCGAGGCGATGCCCGAGATTACGATCGCCCACAGGTTGTCGAGGATCACGCGGTAGGAGTCCATCAGCCCTACGCCGTAGGGGACGAAGAAGAGTGCCATGGCCCCCAGCAGGAACCGGGCTGCGGGACGAACCGTTTCGGCTTTGACCCAATGCAGGCACAAGGCTGCGAAGAGCAGGATCATGCCGATGATGTTACCTGAAACATAACCTCCGGTGAGGATGCTCAATGCATTGCCGATCAGCCAGAAAAGAAGGATGTAAAAAAGTCCGGGCATTGTGTGTGCGCTTGATTCCGGGGCAAAGATAGCATTTCCGGCCGGAAGTTGTTGCGCCCGCCTGTGATTTTATGTGCGGAGTGTCTTTTTCAGCGGGCACTGCGTACTGGCGCACGACGCGCATCCGCCGCGCCGCCTGCCCCTGAAGAAGCACCACATCCGCCGCACTACGACGGCTGCGACCGCGATGCCGATACCCCAGACCGCAAAGTCCTGCCACCCCATGTCAGAGCCACATGAAAAGGCGGTAGACCGCCCATGCTACGACCCACGCCAGCACCGTGTTGTAGGCCACGGCGGCCGCGGCCCATTTCCACCCGGCCTCGGCGCCGATGGCGGCGATGGTCGCAATGCAGGGGAAGTAGAGGAGGATGAATACCAGGAAAGCCAGTGCCGATGCCTGCGTGAAGTCGCCGCTTGCCAGCAGCTTGCGGGAGAGGTTCACGGTTTCCTCGTCTTCGCCGGGCAGCTCTGCGACCTTGCCCGCCTGCGTGCCCGTGCTGACCTGTGCGCCAGCGTTTTCCGCAATGCGGATCGCCGTCTGTCCGTCCGCCCCGCCGATAATGGCGATGCTGCCTTCCGGCAGGTTTCCGATCTCGATCTTTTCGCCCGATCCCGTGACGATCTCCGTCGTGCCGGCGCCGGGGGCGGTTGCCGCCTCCCCGCCGTCGGAATAGAGCACGCCGAGCGTGCTGACGACGATCTCCTTGGCCGGGACACCCGACAGCAGTGCCACGCCCGCCTTCCAGTTCAGCCCCAGCGGACTGAAAATCGGCGCACAGCTTTGCCCCAGACGCCCGAGGTAGGAGTTCTCGTAGTGGACCGCCGTGCCGCCCTCTTCGCTGCGGGGGTAATAGCTCAGGAACCATACGACCATCGAAGCGATCAGGATCATGCCTCCCATCTTGCGCAGGTATTGCGCGCATTTGTCCCACATGTGGGTGAGCGTCGTCTTCCATGTCGGCAGGCGGTAGGGCGGCAGTTCCATGACGAAGGGCGTTTCGTCCACCGGGAACATGAAGCGCCGCATCAGGCGTGCCGTGACGACGGCCAGCACGACTCCCAGCACATAGAGCCCGATCATCACCATGCTGGCGTCGGCGGCGAAGAACGTCCCGGCGAGCAGGAGGTAGATAGGTATTCGTGCACTGCATGACATGAAGGGGGTTATGAGTATGGTTATCAGCCTGCTGCTTCGGCTCTCGATCGTCCGGCAGGCCATGATGGCCGGGACGTTGCAGCCGAAGCCCATGATCAGCGGGATGAACGATTTGCCGTGCAGGCCGATGCGGTGCATCACGCGATCCATGATGAACGCGGCGCGCGCCAGGTAGCCCGAGTCCTCCATGAACGAGATGAACAGGTAGAGGATCATGATGTTGGGCAGGAAGACGATGACCGCCCCCACGCCGCCGATGATGCCGTCGACCAAGAGGTCGCGCAGCGGCCCCGCGGGCAGCAGCGCGTCCACGCCGCTGCCGATCCATCCCACGAGCGTGTCGATCCACTCCTGCGGGTAGGCGCCGAGGCTGAATGTGCACCAGAACATCAGCCACATCAGGAAAAAGAAGATCGGGAAGCCCCACAGCTTGTGCGTCACGAAGGTGTCGATCAGCTTCGTGGCCGAGGCCTCTTCGCGTTTCCCCGGGGTGTAGGTCTCCTTGAGCGCCCCCTGAATGAACCCGTATTTCTGGTTGGCGAAAGCCGTCTCGACATCCTCGCCCAGGGCTTCGGCGATGCGTTTGGCCTCGCGGTCGCGGATCTCCGCCCACTCGGGGTAGCGGCTGCTGCCGCGCAGCTGTTCCTCGACCTGCCTGTCGCCTTCGAGCATCTTCATGGCGTAGTAGCGCGGCGGGAAGGCCTTGGGCAGTTCGCCGCGGTAGTCGCTCATATCGTCCTTGAGCCGCCGGAGCCCCTCTTCGATGACGGGGCCCATGTTTATGTGGATGTGGCGTACGCGCTCGTCCTGGTTCTCGTACACGGCGATCACGGTGTCCAACAGCGCTTCGATGCCTTTGCCGTTGCGTGCCTCGACGGGTACCATCGGTACGCCGAGCATCCGTCCCAGGTTGTCGTAATCGAGCTCCGAACCGCGTGAGTCGAGCTCGTCGTACATATTGAGAGCCACCACCATGCGCGGGTTTATATCGATCAGCTCGGTCGTCAGGTAAAGGTTGCGTTCGAGGTTCGACGCCACGACCGAGTTGATGATGACGTCGGGCGTCTTTTCGGCGATATGGCTGCGGACGTAACGCTCCTCGGGGGTATAGGCCGAAAGGGCGTAGGTGCCCGGCAGGTCGGTCACCTCGAAGCGGTAGCCGCGGTAGTAGCGGTGCCCGCTCTTGGCGCCGACGGTCACGCCGCTGTAATTGCCCACGTGTTCATGGCCGCCCGATATGGCGTTGAAAAGCGAGGTCTTGCCGCTGTTGGGGTTGCCCACGAGCGCCACGCCGATCGTGCGGCTGTGGCGCGAGATGACCTCGTCGGCCGTGGCGCAGTCGTCGTCCGCGCCCGGCGTCCCGGCGGCGGGGTATTCGGGGGCTTGTTCCGGCGTTCCGCAGCCGCATTGCCCGTGGCGGTGCCCGGGATGATGGCGGTGGTGGTGATGTCCTCCGGCAAGGTATTCGTTCACTTCGCTGTCGGAGAGTACGACGACCATGTCGGCCTCGGTACGGCGCAGCGAGATGTCGTAGCCCATGATTTTATATTCGATCGGGTCTTTCAGGGGTGCGTTGAGCAGTACTTCGACCCGCTGCCCGCGAACGAATCCCATCTCCATGATGCGCCGGCGGAAGCCTCCGTGGCCCGTCACCTTGAGGATCGTGGCCGACTCGCCGGTTTTAAGTTCGGATAAACGCATTGTCGCTCTTTAGTTTTGGCGCCAAAGATACGACTTTGCGGCCGGATATGCAATCCCCATTTGTGGGTATATTCGGGCGGCCTTACCACCCGCCGCCCAGTGCCTTGCAGAGGTTCACGTAGTTGATGTACTGCTGTGCCGCGATGTTCACCAGCTCCATCTGCGACTGGTAGAGGCTCCGCTCGGCGTCAATCACGTCGAGGTAGTCCGACAGCCCGCTGCGGTAGAGCGCCTGCGTCATGGTGGCAATGCGGTCGTTCGAAACGACCAGTTCGCAGGAACGCTCTGTCTGGGTGCGGTAGGTGGCGATGGCGACCAGCGCCTTCTCGACATCTGCGAATGCCGTCAGTACGGTTTGCTCGTAAGTCTTTGCCGCCTGCGTATAACGCTCCATGGCCGCCATCTCCGAGCGGCGCAGCTTGCCGAAGGCGAACAGGGGTTGCGTGAGCGAGCCCAGCGCATCCCACGCCCAAGGGTTTGCCGCAGTTAAACCTTTGATCGAGTTGGAGGCTATTCCTCCTTTGGCTGTCAGTGCGATGGACGGGAATCTTGCCCCGCGTGCGACCCCGGCATTCGCGGCCGCCTGGAGCATATTGTAACGCGCCTCCATGATGTCCGGGCGCCGCTTGAGCAGTTCCGACGGAAGCCCTACGGGGATGTCGGCGGGATGGCGGTCTGCGAGCAGGCGCAGCCCCGAGCCCGTGCTGTCCGCCGCCTGCGGCGTTTCGCCCAACAGGATGTCGAGCGACAGCCGCGTCTGCTTCACGGCGCGCTCGTATTGCGGGATGTCCGCCTCGGCCGTATAGACCAGGCTGCGTGCCTGCTCCAGCGCCACGCCGTCCGACATGCCGTAGCGGAACATCGAGTCGATCAGTGCGGCCGATTCGCGCCGCAGGGTGCAGCTGCGCCGGGCGATCGCCAGGTCGCGTTCGTATTCGAGCAGCGTGAAGTAGGTCGTGGCGACCTCCGCGGCCAGCGACAGCCGCACGCCCCGCAGCGCCCATTCCGAGGAGGCGATCTGCGCCCTGGCCGCCCGTTTGGCGTTGCGCAGCTGCCCGAACAGGGCGATTTCCCACGAGAGCGACGGTTCGACGGCGTAGGTCTGTACGATCTTGGTCTGCGGCGTGTATTCCCCCTCGGCCGTGACGCCTATGCCCACCTGGGGCAGGAACTGCGCCCGCACGACGCCGAGGTTCTGCCGCGCCTCTTCCACGCGCGAAGCCGCTACGGCCACGTCGCGGTTGTTCTCCAGCGCCCGCTGCACGAGGTTGTCGAGCACCGTGTCCCCGAACAGCCGCCACCAGTCGGAGGCGAGCGCCGCGGTGTCCCGCGGGAAGCCTTCGCCGTAGAGGTAGCCGTCGGGCACGTCGACCTTTGGCGGGTAGAAACGGGGTGTGCAGGCCGCGCAGGCGAGCGCGAAGATTACGGTAAGGTATCCGGTTTTCATAGTTTTTCCTCCTGTTTTTTGCGTTCGCGGCGGCGTTCGAAATTCCCGATGCGCCCTACGAAATAGTAGAGTGCCGGGTAGACGAAGATGCCCAGCAGCGTGGCGAACAGCATACCGCCCACCAGTGCCACGCCCATGATGTTGCGTGCCGTGGCGTAGACCCCGCTGGCGAATACCAGCGGCATGACGCCGAGGATGAACGCGAAGGCGGTCATGATGATCGGCCGCACGCGCAGTTTGGCGGCGCCGATCGCGGCGTCCATCAGCGACAGGCCCTTTTCGTTGAACAGCCGGTCGGCGTACTCCACGACCAGGATGGCGTTCTTGGCCGCCAGGCCGATGAGCATGACCAGCGAAATCTGCATGTAGACGTCGTTGACGAAGAAGGCGTCCAAAAGGTGCGATACCCCGATGAAGAGCACGGCGCCCAGCACTGCGACGGGGACGCTCATCAGAATCGCCAGCGGCAGTCCCCACGACTCGTAGAGCGCCGCGAGGGCCAGGAAGACGAACACCAGCGCCAGCAGGTAGACCAGCCCGCCCGTCTTCGAGGCATTGGCTTCCTGATAGGAGGTGCCGCTCCACGCCGTGCCGATGTCGTCGGGCAGCACCTCGCCGGCCGTACGGGTGATCTGCTGCATGACGGTCGTGGTCGAGGCGCGCGCCGCGGGCGTCACCGTGAGGGAGATCGAGCGGTAGAGGTTGAACTGCGAGACGTATTCCACGCCCACCGTGTCGACGACCTCCACGAACGACGATACGGGCACGCTCTCGCCCGAGGACGAGGCAACGTAGTAATTGTCGAGCGAACGTTTGTCGATCCGGTATTCGGGAGCCGCCTGAATATAGGTCTGGTAGAGCTTGCCGAAACGCGAGAAGTTGTTGATGTAGGCGCCTCCCAGCAGGGTCGTCAGGTCGCCGTACAGCACGCCCAGGTCGACGCCTGCGGCGAGCGCCTGCTCCTTGTCGATGCGCAGGCGGCGCTGGGGCACCCCGGCGTTGAACTGCGTGGTCACCGAGGCGATCGAGGGCTGTTTGCGCAACGAATCCATCAGCCGTCCGGCCTGGGCGAGCAGGTAGGCCGTGCCGCGCCCTTCGAGATCCTGCACCTCGACCGATACGCCCGAGGTGATGCCCAGCCCGGGGATCGAGGGCGGGATGAAGGCATAGCACTCGGCTCCCGGCACGGCGACGTACAGCTCGTCGGTGAGTTTCTGTGCGATTTCCATGGCCGAGAGTTTGCGGTCGGCGAAGTCGACCAGCGAGACGAAGATGATGCCGCTGTCGGTCGAGGCGATGCCCGCCATCATGTTGAAACCCGCGGCGAACGAGGTCGAGGCCACTTCGGGCAGGGTGCGGATCACGGCGTCGGCCTCTTCCATGGCGGCCTGTGTGACGGGAAGCGCCGAGGCTTCGGGCGTGGAGACCATCACCATGACGTAGCCCTGGTCTTCCTCGGGGAGGAACCCCGCGGGCAGCTTGCGCCATACGACGAAGATGACCGCGAGTACTACGGCGATGAATACGCCCGTGCGCGTCACGTGGCGGATAAGCGTCGGCGTAAAGGCCGTATAGCGATCCATGTTGCGGGAGAAGGAGCGGTTGAAGGCGGCGAAAAAGCCTTTCTGCGGTGGTTCGCGGCGGCGCAGCAGCAGGGCGCAAAGCGCCGGGGAAAGCGTCAGGGCGTTGAATGCCGAGATCACCACCGAGACGGCGATCGTGATGGAGAACTGCTGGAACAGCCGCCCCGTGATGCCGCCCGTGAACGACACGGGGACGAATACGGCCAGCAGCACGACCGTCGTGGCGACGATGGGCGAGGCGACGTTCTTCATGGCTTCGAGCGCCGCGGCGCGGGGCCGCATGCCGGCGGCGATATTGACCTGCGCGGCCTCGACGACCACGATGGCGTCGTCGACCACCAGGCCGATGGCCAGCACCAGCCCCAGCAGCGAGATGATGTTGACCGAGAAGCCCAGCAGCGGGAAGAGCGCGAAGGCCCCGATGAGCGAGACGGGGATCGCCACGAGCGGGATGACGGTCGCCCGCCAGTCCTGGATGAAGAGGTAGATGATGAAGATCACCAGGATGAGGGCGATCACCAGCGTGTGGAATATGTCCCGGATACCGGCGTCGATGCTGGTCGTGGTGTCGACGATCGTGGTGGCCGCAATGCCGTCGGGCATGCGTTTTTCGAGCCGTGCCATCGCCGCCCTGACCTTCTTGCCCACCTCCACGGCGTTGCTGCCGGGCTGCTGGTAGACGACGATCATGGCCGTGGGCTTGCCCTCGAAGAGCGAGCTCACGCCGTAGCTCTGGCTGCCGAGCGAAACCTCGGCCACATCGCACAGCCGGATCTGCTGGCCTTCCGAAGTCGTGACGACCACGATGTCGCCAAACTGCGCGGGGGTGGTGATCTGCGGCGGCATGGTCACCGTATAAGTATAGGTGGTGCCGTCGGGCGCGGGTTCGGCCCCGAACTGCCCGGCGGGGTAGATGCCTCCCTGGTTCTCGATGGCCGCGGTGACGGCCGAAACCGGGATGCCGTAGTATTTCAGCACGTCGGGCTTGAGCCATACGCGCATGGCGTACTCGCCGGCGCCCATGATCGACACTTTGCCTACGCCGTCGATCTTGAGCAGCTCGTTCTGGAGGTTGATGTAAGCGTAGTTGGAGAGGAACTCGGCGTCGTAGCGTCCGTCGCTGTGCAGCGAGAAGACCAGCAGGAAGCCGGTCATGGTCTTGCGCGTGGTGACGCCCTGCTTGGTGACCGTCGCCGGGAGCTGTGCGGTGGCCGAAGAGACGTTGTTCTGCGTGAAGATGGCGTCCAGGTCGGGGTCGGAGCCTATGTCGAAGGTCACCTGCATGACCATCGAACCGTCGTTGGCGCTGGTGGTCTGCAGGTAGAGCATGTCGCTCACGCCCATGACGCTCTGCGCCACGGGCGTCGCCACGGCGTTGTTGACCGTCTCGGCATCGGCGCCGTCGTACGTAGCCGAGACCTCGACCACGGGCGGCGTGATGTCGGGGTATTGTTCGATCGGCAGGTTCAGGATCGAAATCAGCCCCACGATGACGATGACGATGGCCAGCGACAGGGCGAAGATCGGGCGCGAAACGAAAAATTTCTCCATGGCGTCACTTTTTTTCGGGGATGACCTTCATGCCGTTGTGCAGTTTCTGCTGCCCGGCCGTTACCACCAGTTCCCCGTCGATGAGCCCTTCGTCGATGCACCACATCGACCCGTACGTGTCGCCCGGGATCACCCGGCGGTACATGGCCGTGCTGTCGGGGCGCACCACCCAGACCGAATTGACGCCCTGCGCCTGGCTCACGCACGCCTGCGGCACGACCACGCGCGGCCGTACGGGGCCGACGCTGGCCTCCACACGGGCGAACTGCCCGGGTTTGAGCGAACGGTCGGGGTTGGGGAACATCACTACCAGCACGAGCGTCCCGGTCGTGCTCGACACGTCCTTGCGCGTATAGTCGTAAAGCCCCTCATAGGGGTATTCCGTGCCGTCGGCCAGCATCAGGCGAATGTCGGTGAGCAGTCCCGCGTTGTCGAAGATCGAGGTGCGCGGCCCCGCCGAGCGCAGGTATTGCGCCATCGGGATCGCCACGTCGACGGTCAGCGTGTCGATGTTCGAAATGGTCGTCAGCACCCCGAACTGCGTGCCTGGGCCCACGTAGTCGCCCACGTGTGCCGAGGTGTTGGAGATGATACCGTCGATGGGCGAGCGAAGCTCCGTATAGCCGACGTTCATGCGGGCGCTGCTGAGGGTCTGCTCGGCCGAGCGGACGGTGGCTTCGGCGGCTTTGTACTGGGCCGTATACTGATCCAGCTGCGACTGGCTGATGGCGTTGATCCTGGCCAGCGGCACGGCGCGGTCGTAGTTGTTGCGGGCTTCGATCGCCTGCGCCCGGGCCGATTGCAGGGCAGCCTCGGCTGCGAGCATCGAGGTCGAAAGCTGGTCGGGGTCGATCGTGAACAACAGCTGCCCGCGCTTCACGGGCATACCGTTGGCAAACTGCTTCGTAAGCAGGTAGCCGTTCACGCGCGGCTGGATCACCGCATCGAAATTGCTCGCCAGGTAACCGATGAACTCCATGCGGTTGGGAACGCTGTCCGTGACGGCTTCGGCCACGCCGACCCTGAGCGGGGGCATGGCGGTTTCGGGCTTGTGCCTGCGGCACCCCGCGAGGAGTACGGCGAGCAGCCCCGTGATAAGGAAAAGTCTGTTCATACCGGGATGTTTTACACCCTTGCAGGGGCAAAAAACGTACCGTGAACAGGGTGACAGCTAGTTAAAAAGGGGATTATATGCTAAAAAAAGCTGATTTTTTTAACTGCAAATGATGATGTTTAGATAATTTTTATATCTTTGCGTTGATAACAAACCCAAATTAATATAAAAGTTATGAAAGAATTAGTAGCAAAGATCAATGCCGAGTACGAGGTATTCGCAGCAAATGCAGCAGCACAGGTAGAGAAAGGCAACAAGGCCGCCGGTACGCGTGCCCGCAAATCAGCACTGGAGATTTCGAAGCTGATGAAGGAATTCCGCAAGGTTTCCGTAGAGGCTGCGAAATAATCGCCGACTACAAAGACGCAACAAAGGCTGTCCTTGCGGGCAGCCTTTGTTGTTTTCGTGCCGCATGCGGAGTGCTCCCGCGGCAAGCCGGGCGGGCACGGGTGCAGGTCAGGGCTCGATGCCGAATTTGCGGAATACCTCCATGTCCTCCCCGGCGAGGCCCGTCTTGCGGAAGGGTACGGCCTCGTTGTGGTCGTTCAGATAACGGCGCGGCCGGGTGCGGTCGTAGCCCGCGTTGACCAGCGACACGCCCGTGTCGATGTAATTCCCCCGGATCGAAGCCATGTCGGCCATCGTGTGAAACAGCGCGTGGGTCGTCGCGGGAGCCGTCTCGTTGGCCTCGGCGGCGGCGGCCTTTTCGGGGAAATGGGTCCGGTAATCCTCCGAGAACCAGGCCAGCGACGCCACGTAGAGCTGATAGGCCGTCGTCGTGGGCGAGGCGTGCAGGAAGCGTTCGCGGTCGTCGTCGATCAGGTCTTCGCCGTGGTCCGCGCAGTAGAGCAGGGCCGATGAAGTGCCTTTCAGCGACCGCAGGTAATCAATGGTCTGCGCGAGGAAATAATCCGTGTAACGGATCGAGTTGTCGTAGGCGTTGACGAGCATCGGACGGTGCTGCCGGGCGATCGCCACGTCGTTGTCGGGCTGGAAATGGGCGAACTCGCGCGGATAGCGCTGGTGGTAGCTGAAGTGCGATCCGTAGCAGTGAAGGACGATCAGTATTTTCTGCGAATCGCTGTT
>OMGA01000757.1_pt1 | contig 12641 bp, 9 predicted proteins | sample 1674211 | NCBI WGS metagenome assembly OMGA01 (sample SAMEA103958152, study PRJEB25191) | human gut metagenome | biome: human-associated habitat [ENVO:00009003]; feature: intestine environment [ENVO:2100002]; material: feces | place: Germany | collected 2013/2015
CGTTTGGCGATCCGGAACCCGCGTCCGAGCTCACCGCCGAGCAGAAGCAGGAGGTACCGGCCGCCGAAGAGGCCGCCCCTGTCGCCGAGGCCGCCGCGAACCCTGAGTTCGCGCCGGAGCCCAATGACCACCTGGCCGCCATGATGCGCCGCAGCGCCCGCCGCGAGGAGGCCTACGTGCCCACCTCGCAGCTTCGCCGCTTTACCTTGCCCGATTCGGCGCCCATCATGCGCCGCGTCATGGGCTTTCTGTCCGATCAGGCCCGCGCACTCATCCACGCCGGCGTGTCGCGCGACCGCATCTGCATCGATCCGGGCCCGGGCTTTGGCAAGACGGCCAACGAGGATATCGTCATCCAGCGCGAGACCGCCAAGATGGCGTCGCTTGGCTATCCGCTCATGTGCGCCGTGTCGCGCAAGCGCTTTGTGGGCGCTGTCTCGGGCGTGACCGAGGCCGCCGAGCGCGATGCCGCCACGTTTGGCGTGTGCCTGGGCGCCATCCAGGCCGGTGCCAACATCGTGCGCGTGCACGACGTCACCGGTTTTGCGCAGTTCCTGAACGGTTACTGGGCTGTCGCCAAACCGCAGCCGCGCCGTGCGTTTGTGGCCGTGGGCTCCAACCTGGGGCATCGTTGCGACAACATCCGCGCCGCACGCGACATGATCGCCGAGATTCCACTCACCTGCGTGTCCAACTCCTCCAAGATCTACGAGAGCGAGCCGGCCTACGAGACGCGCCAGGACGCATTTGCCAACGCCGTCATCGAGATCAAGACCGAGCTGGCGCCGCTGGTGCTGCTCGACGAGCTCATGAAGATTGAGACCGAGCTGGGGCGCGACCGCTCCAAAAAGGCCAAGGCAAACGGCCCGCGCACCATCGACTTGGACCTGCTGTGGATGGACGGCGAGACCCATGGCGGCAAGAAGCTGCGCCTGCCGCATCCGCTGATCGGCGAGCGCGATTTTGTGCTGGTGCCGCTCGAGGACCTGATGCACGACCCGGCGCGGTTCTTCCGCTACAACGGCGTCGAGGTCAAGGAGCCCGAGGACCGCGTGGGCCATATCGTGGGCGAATTGGGGCGTATGTAGATGATTGAGATGAATGTTGTAGCCGCCGGCACCGAGCTTGACGCCGCGCGCGACGCGGGCCGCGAGGGTGTGTCCGCGGGCTGGTGCGCTTGGAGCGCGGGCGAGGAGTCGTTGACGTTTTCGCTGGTCGTACGCCCGGATGTGAATATGCATGCCTTCCACGGCCTGCCGTTTGTGGCGGCGATGGGCATGATGGACGCGCTTGTGGGCACGGCGTCGGTGCCGGGGCTGGGCCTTGCCGGCAAGGTGGGCATTGAGTGGCCGAGCAATATCGTGTGCGGCGCGCCCGCGTTTGAGACGTCGTTCGCGCGCGTCGCCGTCAACGGCGGTGCTGGTGCCGCGGGCATGTTCGGTGCCGTGACGGTGGATGTTGAGCGTTCGGCGTTGAGCGAGCTCGGTGTGGACGTGGCCGACGAAGCGCTGATCGAGGCGCTGGCCGCCGCCGTGCTGACCCGTGTGGACACCTGGGCGGCTGTTGCCAACACGCCGCAGGGCGCTGCCGGTCCGCTGGCCCCCGTGCTGGGCGAGTACTTCGATATGGTGCCGCTGCTGGGACGCCAAGTTGCGGCGGTGTCGCCCAACGGTTTGCCGCTTGCGGTCGGTGTGTTTGCGGGTCTGGACATCTGGGGTCGCGCGACCATCAAGACCGATGCCGGCGAGCAGGAGTTTCCGCCCGAGGCCGTACGGATTCGCGGGCTGTAACGCGAGGCGCCCGCGTTCAAAGATAACGATGACAACAGAAGCTCTCCTCGGCTTGCACCGGGGAGGGCTTTTGCGTGACTGCAGGGCGGCATCTCGGTCCTATTCCTCAAAACTGGAAAATTTTCGTTTTTGAGGAATAGGCTTGGCGAACGTTTGCGGGGGCTGTGGCATCGGGCGTGCTCGACTTTAGCCCCCGCCTTACCCCAGCTCCTGCATGCGGCGGTAGATTTCGCAGATACCCTTGATGGTGAGCTGTCCGTCGACTACGTCGAAAGCATCGGTCGAATCGGCGACGATGCCGGCAAGGCCGCCCGTGGCGATAACGGTGGCGTCCTCGCGGCCCAGCTCGCGCTTCATGCGCGCGACCAGGCCCTCGGCCATGGCAGCGGCGCCCATCACGGCGCCGACCTTGATGCACTCCTCGGTGTCGCGGCCGATGGCGTGCTCGGGCGCCTCGAGCGGCACGCTGGCGAGCTTGGCGGCACGGGCGGCAAGCGCGTCCATGGAGATACGGATGCCCGGCGCGATCGCTCCGCCAATGTAATAGCCGTCCTCATCAATGACGTCGATATTGGTCGCGGTGCCAAAGTCCACCACGATCGCCGGCGCGCCGTAGACCGCCTGCGCGGCCACGGCGTTGGCGATGCGGTCGGCACCAACGGCCTGGGGGCGCGCCGCCCGCAGCTTGGTCACGGCCGCCGTCTGCGGTCCGATGACGATGGCGTCCGCCGCGATGCGGTCGGCTACGGCGTGCCACTCACGCGAGAGCTGCGGCACCACGCCAGCAAAGGCGATCGCATCGACCGCGTTGAGCGAAAGGCCGTACATCTTAAAGAAACCCATCAGGCGCACGTGGATCTCGTCGGCGGTATAGGAGCGGTCGGTGGGCATACGCCACGACTGCACCAGCTCGTCTCCGTCAAACAGGCCCATGGCCGTCTGCGTATTTCCCATATCGATAGCGAGCAGCATGTCTACTCCAGGTGTCGGCGTAAAAGGACGCGCACCATTGTATACGTGCCGTCGGCGGCGCTAGGCTGCGATTCGTTCACGGCGATAGGGGCTGATGGGTTTTAAATATGAAGGAATTATGCTCTACGAGATTTTCCTTGCCGTTTACCGAACTCCCACGTAATATTCTTTCTTGCGCACATGAGGCGCCCAGACATTGCGGGGTGGAGCAGTCTGGTAGCTCGCCGGGCTCATAACCCGGAGGTCGTAGGTTCAAATCCTGCCCCCGCGACCAAGAACTTGCAGCTCGGAAGCATAATTGCTTCCGAGCTTTTTTGTTATCCCGGGATCGTGTTTTCGGCCCAATTCTCGGCCTATCAAACAAAATCTCGATCTGTAACAGGTGGGCCCGAATTGGGTGGCTAGGTGTTACGGATCAAGATTCTCTGGCGGGGCGGGTTGGTTTGTCTAAATCTGTAACACGAGGGACGGATTTTGCCGAGTTGTTGTTACAGATTGAGATTTTCTAGCAGGCGGGTTTGGTTTGTCTCGATCTGTAACAGGTAGGGGTCAAAAGTGGGTCTAGCTGTTACGGATCTAGATTGTTGAGGTTGGGTCGAGAGGAATGTCTCGATCTGTAACAGTAAGACCCGGTTTTGCCGAGTAGATGTTACAGATTGAGACAAACCAACGGGCCGCCCCGCCCCATCCACCTGCCGCCTCCTGATATTCGCCGATTTTCGTTGTGCCGCTGTGCCCCCATGCCATATCCTCTAGACAACTACGCGGCACCATCGCCGCCGCGCCTACAAGAGAGGAATGTCCATGACCGCACCTGCATCCAAGCTGCTCCAGCCCATTACGGTTGGCCCCCTTGAGCTCAAGAACCGCATTATGTTCCCGCCGCTGACCACCGGCTACGAGGAGCGCGACGGCTCCATCGGCGAGCGCAGCCTGGCTTTTTACGAGCGCCTGGCCCGTGGCGGCGTGAGCTACATCGTCATCGGCGACGTCGCTCCCGTCATGACCGCGAGCCCCACGCCCAAGCTGGCAACCGACGCCCAGATCCCCACGTTTAAGGCGCTGGCCGACGCCGTCCACAAGCACGGTGCCAAGGTTGCGCTGCAGCTATTCCACCCCGAGTACGACGTGCCCGGTGTCGGCCGCATGGTCATGGGCTCCATGGCCGCTGCCAAGGCCGCGCAGGAGGCCAAGGCCGCCGGCGACGAGGAGACCTTTGCCGCCAAGATGGCCGAGTCCAACGAGATCCGCAATCAGGCATACGCCAAGCTGCACCACGACATGCAGTACTTTGTGAACGAGGCGAGCGTAGAGCAGCTCACCCAGATCAAGGAGGCCATCGCTGCCTCGGCCGCCCGCGCGCAGCAGGCCGGCATCGACGCCATCGAGGTCCACGGCGACCGCTTGGTGGGTTCGCTGTGCTCGGCTATCCTCAACAAGCGCACCGACGAGTATGGTGGCTCGTTCGAGAACCGCGTCCGTTATGCGCTGGAGGTCGTCGCCGCCATTAAGGAGGCTGCGCCGCAGCTGATGGTGGAGTACAAGCTCCCCGTGATCATGGAGAACCCCGACGGCACGCCGCGCGGCAAGGGCGGCCTGCAGCCCGACGAGGCCTGTGAGTTTGCCAAGCTGCTCGAGGGCGCGGGCATCGACATGATCCAGGTTGCACAGGCCAATCATACCGGCAACATGGGCGACACCATTCCGCCCATGGGTGCCATGCCCTACAACTGGACGCTGCCGGTGGCCGAGCGCGTCAAGGCCCTGGTCTCCGTGCCGGTGGCAACCGTCGGCCGTGTTGTCTCGGTCGAGGCCGGCGAGAAGATTCTGGAAGACGGCGCGGCCGACATCATCGCGTACGGCCGTTCGCTCATGTGCGACCCCGACATTGCGCTGAAGGCCGCCACGGGTGAGCCCATTCGCGAGTGCCTCAACTGCAACAAGGGCTGCGTCGACGCGATCCAAAACCGCAAGTACATCTCGTGCGTGCTCAACGCCGAGAACGGTGACGAGGCTACCATCGCCATTAAGCCGGGCGAGGGCGACAAGAAGATCGCCGTGGTGGGCGGCGGTATTGCCGGCCTGGAGGCCGCACGCGTGGCGGCCAAGCGCGGCTACGATGTGACCGTCTACGAGGCGAGCGATCATCTGGGCGGCCAGATTGTGCTGGCGGCCGCGCCTCCGCGCAAGGACGAGATCATGCGCTCCGTCGAGTACTACGAGAAGATTCTGCCTGGCCTGGGCGTGAAGGTTGAGCTTAGCCATGCCGCTACCGCTGAGGACCTCAACGCCGCCGACGCCGCGATTGTGGCTGTGGGCGCGCACGACGTGGTCATCCCCGTTCCGGGTGCCGACTCGGACAAGGTCGTCTCGAGCTGGGACGTGCTGGCCGGCAAGGTAGAGCTCAGCGGGCGCGTCGCCGTTATTGGCGGTGGCCTGGTGGGCACCGAGACTGCCGAGTACCTGCTGCAGCACGGCTGCGAGGTGGCGATTGTGGAGATGCTCGACAAGATTGCCGCGGGCGAGTCCGAGACCATTCTGCCGCTGATTATGAGCGACTTTGCCGAGCACAACGTGGAGCAGCACGTGAAGACCCGCCTGACCGCCATTACCGACGAGGGCGTGGAGGCTGTTCGCACCACCGAGGACGGCGCCGAGGAGCCGGTAAAGATCGCCTGCGATTACGTGGTGATGGCCGTGGGCTCCAAGGCCAACGCGTTTGACCTGGACGGCGTGACGGTGCCCGTGACCTGCGTGGGCGACTGCTCGGGCGAGCGCACCGCCGGCATTGCGAGCGCCATCCGCACGGCGTATCACGCGGCCAACGAGCTGTAGTTGAGCATCGCGGCCAGGCGGGGCGGTAGCACGGATTCGTCTCGCCCGGCTGTGTCCCGTCGGGTGTCAACCGGTGCGGGGCCTGCAAGCGCGCAGGTCCCGCCCTTTTTGTTTTGCTCCGGTGGATGGCAATGCGTGGTAATCATGAGGAGTGAGGACGTCTACTGCCTTGCAGATCAATCAAAATTATTGGGGGAGGGGTTAATAACTATATCCTCTATACCAAAGGACATAAAGAGATGCCAATTTTGTTGACAAGCGAATGACGATTAGCCGTGAGTCAGCTACCAGCGTAAATAATCGATAAAGATATGTCGTAATTTGGTGCCAAATGCCCAGATAATGCCGCGTCTATTTTAATTAACTGCTTTGAGCAAACAGTAAAATGCTACTATCTAACTTGCACGTAAGAAGGCAGATTAACGGTTAAGGCTAAGAAGTGGCAGGTATGTCGGAAGCAACTAGGACTCGCACGCATGCGCCCGAGGTTAGGCAGCGCGCCGTCGAGATCCTCCAAGAGGGGGTCGGTCATCGCGCCCTCGCCGCGGAGCTTGGCATTCCCCAGGCCACGGCTCGTCAGTGGGCCCGCGCGTATGCCGTGGGCGGTGCCGACGCCGTTCTCAATGCCGGTTCGCATCATCATACCTATTCGTACGATGTAAAGCTCGCTGTGGTTAAGGACCGTCTGGAAAACGGCTTGACGGTTCGCGAGGCCATGATCAAGCACAAGATTCCCAGCGAGTCTTCGGTCAAGGCTTGGTGCCGCCAGTACCGCGAGAGCGGTGAGTCCGCACTGGTCGATAAGCCGCGCGGTCGCAAGCCGCGCGTTAAAAAGACGGAATAGCAAACGGGATGGTGCGCCCACAGGGGCGCATTTTTCTTGCCGCCTCTCTACTCCAATGCGGACGCGCCCTTGCCCCGTACGCCTAAAACTCCCCAGTTGACCGAAAACCCGCTGCCGCTACTCATCAATTGAGCTATAACGTTAAACAATTGCAGCATTTTTGCATGGGGGAGTGATGGTATGACGCTACTGTATTTCCTTACCCTGTTTCCGCTGGTACCGGCGCTGGGCATGCTGTTCGCGCGTGGCGACCGCGCCCGCGATGCGGTGGGGCTCATAGGTTCCGGCATTATTATGGCGGTGACAGTTGTAGTCGCCGTCATGTTTTTTGGCATGGGTCCGCAGAGCTTTGAGGTTGCCCCCGGCACCTCGCATGTGCTCTCGATCATCAGCTCCGTCATCGACGTAATTCTGTGCGCCGTCATCCTGTACAACGCGCGCAAATTTAAGAGCACGCTCGCCACGGTGCTCGGCATAGTCCAGCTGGTGGGCTCGTTCGCCTTTGCGGCCATGGCGTTGCCTGCGGTCGAGGTCGTCACCGCTACGCCGCTCTACCTAGACTACATGAGCGTGATCATGGTCCTTGCCGTCGGCATCGTCGGCAGCCTCATCTGCGTGTATGCCCTGGGCTACATGAAGGACTTCCAGGCCCATGACGAGCACGAGGCCGCGCTGCGCGGGCAGACCGCGCCCGACCGTCGCCCGCAGTTCCTGGCGCTCATGTTCCTGTTCCTCTCGGCCATGTTCGTCATCGTGACGAGCGACAACCTTGAGTGGCTGTTCTGCGGCTGGGAAATCACCACCGTGTGCTCGTTCCTTATGATTGGCTACACGCGCACGCCCGAGGCCATCAAGAACGCCTTTACCCAGATCATCCTCAACATGCTGGGCGGCATCGCGTTTTTGGCCGGACTCATGTATCTGCACGTTAACGGCATGCCGCTGACCATCTCGGGCATGATCGAGCTTTCCGGCGCCGGTACCGCGCAATCCGCGCTGCTGGTGATGCCGGTCATCCTGTTGTCGCTCGCCGCACTCACCAAGGCCGCACAGATGCCGTTCCACACGTGGCTGTTGGGTGCCATGGTTGCCCCCACTCCCACGAGCGCCCTGCTGCACTCGTCAACCATGGTTAAAGCCGGCGTGTTCCTAATGGTCAAGCTGAGCCCGCTCTATGCTATCTATCCCGTAACCGGCTTTATGGTCACGAGTGTGGGCGCCATCACGTTTTTGCTTGCTGCCCTCATGGCCATCTCGCAGAGCAACGCCAAACGCGTGCTCGCGTACTCCACCATTTCCAACTTGGGCCTCATCAGTGCCTGCCTGGGTGTCGGCGCGCCCGAGGCCGTATGGGCGGCCATCTTTCTGATCCTGTTCCACACGGTGGCAAAGTCGCTGCTGTTCCTGTGCGTGGGCACGGCCGAGCATCATATCGGCAGCCGCAATATCGAGGACATGGACGGTATGTTCAGCCGCATGCCGCACCTGACGCGCCTGATGATGCTGGGCATCATGGGCATGTTTGTGGCGCCGTTTGGCATGCTCGTGTCCAAGTGGGGCGCCTTGGTGGCGTTTGCACAGACCGGCAACGTGCTCATGATCATGGTGCTGGCCTTTGGCTCGGCCGCGACGTTCTTCTTCTGGGGCAAGTGGCTTGCCAAGCTTTCGGGCGTCGACCCCACGGCTCAAAACGTTGAGGTCAATGTCCATAAGACCGAATGGATGGCCCTCAACACCATCGCCGCGCTGCTGATTCTGTGCTGCGTGGCCTTCCCGGTTATCTCGAGCGGTCTGGTGTCGCCTTACTTGGCCATGGTGTTTGGCCGCGTGCCGTACGTTATCGGCAAGGACGCCATGTATCTGATGGTGGTTATCGTGGCGTTTATCGCCGTGGTGCTGCTGACGTCATTCCGCGTGAGCAACAAACCGCACGTCAACGTGTACCTTTCGGGCGTGGGAACCGACAAATATCGCCATTTCCGCGGCTCGATGGGACACGAGGTGAAGGCTGAAAAGCGCAATTGGTACTCGGAGGACGCCCTTGGCGAGAAGCGTATTGGCCCCGCGGGCAGCGTCGTGTGCTGCAGCATTATCTTGTTTGCGCTGCTGTGTTGCGCGTGGATTGGGCCCGAGCGGCTTGCCATGAGCGCGCCCTCGGTGCTGCGCGGTAAGTATTTCGAGGGCTCGGGCGTCGTGGGCATCTTTATTGGCACCGTGGCGTTTGCCCTGCTGGCGCCGCTTGTGGGCGGCTTGATCGACGGTCTTGACCGTAAGCTTTCGGCCCGCATGCAGGGCCGCGTGGGCCCGCGCCTGCTGCAGCCCTTCTACGACGTTGCCAAGCTGCTGCGCAAGGCCCCTGCCAGCGTAAACACCATGGACGATACCTACATGGCGTGCGCGCTCATCTTTACCGTCGTGGGCGGCGGCATCTTTGTGTCGGGTTCCAACACGCTGTTGTGCGCCTTTATGGTGACGCTCGCCGCGATTTTTGTGGTGCTGGCGTCCGCCTCGACGCAAAGCCCGTTTGCCCAGGTTGGTGCCGATCGCGAGCTGCTGCAGGTTATGAGTTACGAGCCCGCCGTTCTGCTGATGAGCGTGGGTCTGTACCTTGCCACCGATAGCTTCGACTCTATCGCAGTGACGGGGCAGTCGGCCCCCATCATCGTGTACAGCGCGCCTATCTTCCTCGCGCTGCTCGCGGTGCTTACCATCAAGCTGCGCAAGTCGCCGTTTGACCTTTCGTACTCGCATCACGCGCATCAGGAGATCGTCCAGGGCGTCGCCACCGAGATGAGCGGCGGCACGCTGGCCAAGATGACCCTTATGCACTGGTGCGAGACCGTGCTGTTTTTGATGTGGGTGGGCATGTTCTTTGTTTGGGACAACCCCGTGAGCTGGCTGGTCGCCCTGGTCGTGATGGCCGCGACGTATTTTGTCGAGGTCCTGATCGACAACACCTTTGCCCGCAGCACCTGGCGCAGCTGCTTTAGGCTCGGATGGGGCGTGGCGCTGGTGTTTGGCCTGCTCAACCTTATGCCCATCCTCGTCGACGTATTTATTTAGGAGGCGGCATCCATGGATCATAAAATGTCGCGCTCGCCGTGGGTTATTCATTACGACGGCTCGAGCTGCAACGGATGCGATATCGAGGTGCTGGCCTCGCTCACGCCGCTGTTCGATGCGGAACGCTTTGGCGTGGTCAACACCGGCAACCCCAAGCATGCGGATATCTTTTTGGTGACGGGGTCGGTCAATGCCCAGAACCTGCCCGTCGTGCGCCAGATCTACAACCAGATGCTCGAGCCCAAGTGCGTGGTGGCCTGCGGTATCTGCGCGTGCTCGGGCGGCGTGTTTCGCGATGCCTATAACGTGATCGGTGGCGTGGACCGCGCGATTCCCGTGGACGTGTACGCGCCCGGGTGCGCCATTCGCCCCGAGACCGTGATCGATGCCATCGTGGAGGCGTGCGACATCCTGGACCAGAAGGAGGCCGTGATGCGCGCCGGTGGCGATCCGCTCACCGTAGGCGGCGCCGCTACCTGGGACGGTGGCGTTGAGCTGTGCGAGGACGGGTTTGTGGCTGCGGGGGCCGGGGCTGATGGTGCCGGCGACGGTGACGAGGCCAACGTGTCCACCAGGTCCGCCGCACCCGCCGCTGCAAAGGAGGCCGAGTAATGCAAAAGGCAATCTATACCACCGTTGGGATCGACGAGCTCCTGTCGCATGTCCAGGCGTTCAAGGGCATCGGCGCGCGCTTTGTGCAAATGCACGCCGAGCGCAACGTCGACGACGGCACGTACCGCCTGATCTATACGTTTATCAACGTTCGTGCTGCTCAGGAGCATATTGCGCAGGACGGCAACTACGCGATTGAGAACCTGGTGGTTGAGGGTATCGACCAGTATCAGGAGATTCCGTCCATCAGCTCATATTATCCGGCGGTGTTTCCGTTTGAAAATGAGGCCCACGACCTGTTTGGTCTTGCCATCACCGACATGCAGCTCGACTTTAAGGGCTTTTTCTACCATGTCTCGACTGCCGAGCCCATGAGCGTTATCACGCCCGAGGTGAAGGCCGCGCGCGAGAAGGCCATGAAGGTCCGCGCGGCCGCAGAGGCCAAAGCGCGCAAGGCCGCGGCCGAAAAGGCCGCCGCTGCCACGGCCGCTGCGGGGGAGGGCGTTGCGGGCGCTGGCGATGCTGCGGGCGCTGCCGTTGCTCAGCCCGCTGCGGCTGCCGGCTTCGATGCTCAGCACGATGAGGCTGCTGCCAAGGCCGTGCTCAAGGCTGCCGAGCTGGAGGCAAAGCTCGCCGCCATGGATCCCGAGAAAGCGGCCAAGGTCCGCGCGGCGCTTGCCGCCAAGGCCGCCCGCGACAAGCAGAAAAAGGAGGCGTAAGGTCCATGGCACATCGCTCCGTTATTCCGTTTGGCCCGCAGCACCCGGTGCTGCCCGAGCCGCTTCATCTGGACCTGGTGATCGAGGACGACCGCGTCATTGAGGCAATTCCGCAGATCGGCTTTGTGCACCGCGGACTCGAGAAGCTCACCGAAAAGCGCGATATGCATCAGTTTGGCTACATCGCTGAGCGCATTTGCGGTATCTGCGCCGTGGGCCATAGCTACGGCTATGCCAGCGCCTGCGAGCGCATGCTCGACATCGAGGTGCCCGGCCGTGTGCAGTATATCCGCACCATTTTGCACGAGCTTTCGCGCATCCACTCGCATCTGCTGTGGCTGGGCCTGCTCGCCGACGCCTTTGGCTTCGAGGCGCTGTTCTATCGTTCGTGGACCCTGCGCGAGCAGATTCTCAAGATCTTCGAGAGCACGTGCGGCGGGCGCGTGATCCTTTCGATTAACGAGATCGGCGGCCTTAAGCACGACATCGAGGACTCCGAGCTGGCAGGCATTGTCCAGACGCTCGATGCCATGCGTTCCGACTACGAGGCCCTGGTGCATACGTTTTTGGACGACAATAGCTGCGGCGAGCGCTTGCATGGCGTGGGCGTGATCAGCAAGAAGGATGCGCTGGAGCTTTCGATGGTCGGCCCGTTTGGGCGCGCCTCGGGCGTGGACTACGACGTGCGCATGTTTGGCGACGGCGCCTATGCGGACCTGGCTGCATTTGAGCCCATCATTGCCACCGACGGCGACTGCTATGCCCGCTGCCAGGTGCGTTGTGCCGAGGTCACGCAGGCCATGGACATCATCAGGGAGCTTGTGGGCAAGATTCCGCACGACGGCATCGGTGGACGCACCAAGCTCACGCCGGCCGACGGCGCGCGCGGCGAGGTTGTGATTGAGCAGCCGCGTGGCGAGGCGTATTACTATGTGCGCGGCAACGGCACCAAGAACCTGGACCGTTTCCGCGTGCGCACTCCGACGTCGCAAAACCTGGCGGGTCTGACGCATGCGCTGCAGGGCGTGCTCCTTGCCAACGTGCCCATGATTATCCTGACCATCGACCCCTGCATTAGCTGCACGGAAAGGTAGGCGCGGCATGAGTTTACTGACATTTGCCAAGACGGCCTTGGGTTCTATGGTCAAGCAACCGGTCACGGTGTGCTATCCGCAGGAGGAGCTGACGGCACCCGAGCGCCTGCGCGGGCATATCGTTAACGACATGGACGTGTGCATCTGCTGCGGCATGTGCGCGCGCCGCTGCCCGGCGGGCGCGCTCGCGGTCGATCGCAAGGGCGGAACGTGGTCGATTGACCCGTATGCTTGTGTGGTGTGTGGCGAGTGCATCGAGAGCTGCCCCAAGCACTGCCTGACCATGCAGCCGGGCTACACCCCGCCGGGGCCGAAAAAGCTGGTGGATGTGTACCAAAAGCCCCAGCTGGAGCAGAAAGAAGAAGCGGCACCCCAAGGCGGCAAGATCGTCAACGATATGGAGAAGTGCATTCTCTGCGGCCTGTGTGCCCGCAAGTGCCCCCAGGAGGCTATCACCGTGGACCGTAAAGAAAGCCGCACCTGGGTCATTGACCGCAGCGCCTGCGTGCAGTGCGGCGCATGTATTGATGCGTGCCTCAAGTTTCACGCCCTGTCCTTTGCCCCGGACGACGGCGCTGCCGGCACGGAAACCTATACCAAACCCGTATGATCACGAAAGAATATATCTTTAGCGGCATTGTGCAGGGTATGGGTTTTCGCCCCACCGCCCTGCGACTGGCTACGGAACTTGGAATCACCGGCACGGTGTGCA
>OMGA01000761.1_pt1 | contig 12606 bp, 9 predicted proteins | sample 1674211 | NCBI WGS metagenome assembly OMGA01 (sample SAMEA103958152, study PRJEB25191) | human gut metagenome | biome: human-associated habitat [ENVO:00009003]; feature: intestine environment [ENVO:2100002]; material: feces | place: Germany | collected 2013/2015
TCACCGTATTATCCCCAATGGTAACACTCGGCACCACGATCACGCCAGTACCCAGCCAGCAGTTGCGTCCAATGCGGATGGGCAGATTGTACTGGTATGCTTTCTCCCGCAGTTCCGGCAGGATCGGGTAGTTTGCGGTTGCAAGGACACAGTTCGGACCTATCATGGTGTGCTCCCCGATGTAGATATGGGTATCATCCACGCAGGTCAGCCCGAAGTTGGCATAGACATAATGCCCATGTGAACGTGCTTTCCGCCCCAATTGGCGTGAAACGGCGGCTCAATCCAGCAGCCTGTGCCGCACTCTGCAAGCATTTCTTTCAAAAGCTGCTCCCGTTTTGTGTGTTCGGAAGGGCGGGTATGATTATAAGCATACAGCCGCTCCATGCAAAGTTCCTGCTCTGCCATGATGGAATCATCCGTGGGGTCATAGACTTGTTGGCTGTGGATCGCATTTTTATCGGCATGGTTCTACTCTCCTTATTTATAAGGAATCTTTCTCATTTTTCAGTAGATTCTTCCAGATTCTTTCGGTACTGTGCCGGACTGACACCATACTCTTTCTTGAATACCCGGCTAAAATAGAGTGGGTTATCATACCCTACGATCTCTGCAATTTCTCCAATATTGTATTCGGTGTTCTCCAATAAGCTTTGTGCATTTACCATCCGAAGGGACAGGATGTATTGTGCAGGGCTTATTTTCATGTACAGCTTAAAATTACGGATAAACCAGTTCGTACTGATATGCAGCGATTCTGCGTAATCGTCCACACTGACCTTTGTATTATAATTCTCGTTAAAGTAGGCAACGGCGGCTTCGATTTCTTCGGGGATGCTTGTAGTTGTTTTCTCGCTTTCCTGCTGTTGCCTGCTTACTAAAAGCAGAATGATGTTGAAGAGAGAAGCAATATAGTCTTCATAGCCATATTCACATTGTTGCAGTTCCCGGATGATCTTTCGGAACAGCATTTTGTAATCCGGCAGTGTGCCGCTGTAAAAAACGTGCTTGTCCAAGGGTATTCCGTGATAGTTCAGGATGTTTTTGACATCGTATCCTGTAAAGTGAATCCAGAACACCTCTGGATGATCTTCTACATAGTAGACATACTTCTGGATTTCTTTCGGCTGATAAAGCACCATGTGTCCAGAAGTCACCACTTCCTCAACACCATCGAACCAGAAGTGTGCTTTACCAGATGCCACATAGAGGATTTGATAGTCTCTGCGACCCTTTGCCCAAAAAGTAGGTAGCTTAGGGCGTTTTTTCAAGCGATAAGTGCCGCAGCTGCCTACGACCAGCGGCTTTGAGTAGTCTTTGAAATCCAAACGGGAGTTGTGCAAATATCCTGAGTTGAAATACATCCCTGCGTCCTCCGCATCTTCAGAGATTTTACAGTGATTTGGGAAATGTTCTATCAAAAAATCACAAACTCTTTGATTTTGTGCATATTTTGTTCCATCTTGTCTATATCTTTTCGTTCCATTAGATTCTATAATATTTTCAGACGAAACGCAAGAGATTTGGGCAACTTGCGTAATGAGAATTCCAGTCTGAAGTGCGCAGCAGATTGGTCGCGCCCACACAAAACAAGCAAGATGGGAGAAAGCACAATGACTGGAAAACGTTATCTAAAGTGGTATAATAAAGTCGGCTATGGTTCAGGCGATATTGCAGGCAACGTGGTGTATGCATTCCTGTCCTCCTTCGTCATGATCTATCTGACCAACACCGTTGGCCTGAACCCCGGTATTGTCGGCACTCTGATTGCAGTTTCCAAACTGCTGGACGGTGTGACGGACATTTTCTTTGGTTCTTTGATTGACAAAACGCATTCTAAGATGGGCAAAGCCCGTCCTTGGATGCTGTACGGCTACATTGGCTGTGCCATTACGCTGGTGGCAATTTTCGCCATCCCGACCAATCTGGGACAGTTTGCACAGTACGCATGGTTCCTGATCGCATATACTCTGCTGAACGCTGTATTCTACACTGCCAACAACATTGCTTACTCTGCACTGACTGCTCTCGTCACGAAGAACAGTGCCGAACAGGTCGAGATGGGTTCTTGGCGTTTCATGTTCGCCTTTGCCACCAGCCTGCTCATCCAGTCCATCACGCTGGGTGCTGTTACGGCATTGGGCGGTGGTGCTGCCGGTTGGCGCACTGTTGCAATCATCTACGCCATCATCGGTCTGCTTGTCAACACCCTCTCCGTTTTCTCCGTGAAGGAACTGCCGGAAGGCGAATTGGTGGATACCACCAACAAAAAGGAAATCGAGCAGGACGAAAAGTACAATCTGGTTCAGGCTGCAAAGCTGCTTGCTGGTAACAAATATTATATGATGATTTGCGTCACCTACATTTTGCAGCAGATCTACGGTGCCATGATCAGCATGGGCACCTACTATGCAACCTACATCCTTGGCAACCAGAATCTGTTCGGTGTATTCTCTTGGGCAATCAACATTCCTCTGATCATCGCACTGGTGTTCACCCCGACCTTGGTTGCAAAGTGGAATGGAATGTATAAGCTGAATGTAATGAGCTATACTCTGGCAACGATTTCTCGTGCACTGGTTGCTGTAGCTGGTTACATGGGCAGCGGCAATGTGACCTTGATGCTGCTCTTTACTGCAATCGCAGCTCTTGGTCAGGGTCCTTGGCAGGGCGATATGAACGCTGCGATTGCTGCTTGCTCTGAATATACTTGGCTGACGAAGCATAAGCGCGTGGATGGCACGATGTACTCCTGCACTTCTCTCGGTGTGAAGCTGGGCGGCGGTCTGGGTACTGCCATCACCGGCTGGCTGCTGGCAGCAAGCCATTTCGATAGTGCGCTGGCTGTCCAGCCCGAATCCTGCATCTCGATGCTGAAGATCATGTATCTGGTGATTCCGTTTGCTCTGGATGCCATCATCACCTTCATTCTCTCTCGTATGAAGGTCGAAGAAGCAAATGAAAAACTGCGTGCAGCAGTCTGATAACAAGCCATTATCATTTCTCCTTCATCTGCTGTTCCCCGGAGGAATCCAGCGATTCCTCCGGGGAGGCTGGAGAAACATTATAAAATTATAAAAGGTAAATGAGGAAATACTATGGCTGCATTTGATTTTGCAAAAGTAAAAGACCCCACCTTTTTCAAGGAAAACGTGCTGAATGCTCATGCAAGTTTCCGTACTTACGCTTCCCGCGAAGAATATCTGGCAGAAGAATCTTCGCTTGCGCTGAAGCTGGACGGTATCTGGAAATTCGCCTACGCAAAGAACTACACCAGTGCCATCCCCGGCTTTGAAAAGACAGATTACGATTGCAGCGGCTGGGATGACATTCATGTTCCGGCACACATCCAGATGGAGGGCTACGACATTCCCCAGTATGCGAATGTTCAGTATCCGTGGGATGGCCGTGAAGAAGTACAGCCGGGCGAGATCCCGCAGCGGTTCAATCCGGTGGCAAGCTATGTGAAATACTTCGAGCTGCCAGAATCCATGCAGGGCAAGCCCGTCCACATCGAGTTCGAAGGTGTGGAAAGCGGCATGGCTCTTTGGCTGAACGGGTCTTATGTGGGTTACACCGAGGACAGCTTCTCCGCACACGCATTCGATCTGACTCCCTATCTCCAGCCGGGCGTGAACAAACTTGCTGTGCAGGTGTTCAAGTGGACTTCCTCCAGCTGGTGCGAAGATCAGGACTTCTTCCGCTTCTCCGGCATCTTCCGCAGCGTGTGGCTGTACGCCATCCCCACCGTGCATCTGGAAGATGTATCCGTCAAAACGCTGTTTGCCGGGGATGATTTTACTCATTCCACGCTGGAAGTTGCATTGCAGGTGGAGGGTAAGGGCGCGGCCCGTCTGACCCTGCGCCGCAGTGAACTGGAAGTGTTCTCCGAAAAAATCCCGCTGAACGGCGGCTCTGCTCTGTTCAGCCATGCGGTGGAGAACCCCCACCTGTGGAGTGCAGAGGACCCGGCTCTGTATGAACTGGAAATTGAGCTGCTGGACGATGCAGGCCATCTGGTAGAGGTGACCGGGCAGAAAGTCGGTTTCCGCAAGTTCGAGTTGAAGAACAATCGGATGCTGCTCAACGGCAAGCGCATCGTGTTCAAGGGTGCCAACCGTCATGAGTTCAGCTCCATTACGGGTCGTGCTGTGGGCGTACACACCCATGAGGAACTGCTTCGGGATATCATCACCATGAAGCAGAACAACATCAATGCCATCCGTACCAGCCATTACCAGAATCAGGATGCACTGTACGACCTGTGCGACGAGTATGGTCTGTATCTGATCGCAGAGAACAATCTGGAATCCCATGGCACATGGGATATTCATCAGGCTGGCATTCGCGGCATCGAGGGCGTTTTGCCCAATGATAAGCCGGAGTGGAAAGCTGTCTTGTTTGACCGCATGAATTCCACTTACCAGCGTGACAAAAACCATCCTGCTGTTCTGATCTGGTCTCTGGGCAACGAATCGTTTGGTGGTGAGACCCTGCTCCAGATGGCAGAGATGGTCCGCCGCTTTGATGACACCCGTCTGGTGCATTACGAAGGTGTGGTCAATGATCCCCGCTTCCTCGAAACCACCGATATCGAGAGCCATATGTACAGCACGGTCAAGGACATTAAAGAGTATCTGGCACAGGGCGATAAGCGGCCTTATATCGAGTGCGAATACTCTCATGCTATGGGCAACTCCAACGGTGCTTTGCACAAGTACACGGAACTTGCCGACCAGAAGGACTGCGGCTATCAGGGCGGCTTCATCTGGGATTACATCGACCAGTCCATCTGGAAAAAAGACCGCTACGGCAAGTGGTTCCAAGCCTACGGCGGCGACTTCGGTGAGCGGCCTACCGACTATAATTTCAGCGGAAACGGCATTGCCTACGGTGGTGATCGTGCTCCTTCTCCCAAGATGCAGGAGGTCAAGTTCTGCTATCAGAACATCGCCATTTCCATCGACAACTCTGGCTTCGAAGTCTGGAATAAGAACCTGTTCACCTCTACGGATGCTTTCGACTGCGTTGCACTGCTGCATCGTGATGGAAAGCTGTATCAGCAGCAGGAACTGACCAATATTGATGTTGCTCCCGAAGAGCGTTCCAGCTTCCCGCTGCCGTTTATGGTCCCTGCGCTCCCCGGTGAATATGCAGTGACCATCAGCTTCCGTTTGAAGGAGGACACCAGCTGGGCAAAGAAGGGCCATGAAGTCGCCTTTGGACAGGGTGTGATCGCTGTGGTCCGTTCCATTCCCAGCAAGAAGGTCACGCCGTTTACCGTTACGCACGGTACACACAACATCGGTGTCCGGGGTGAGAATTTCGATGTTTTGTTCTCCGATCTGAACGGCGGTCTGACTTCCTACCGCTATGCCGGCAAGGAGATGATTCAGGAGATCCCCCGTCCCAACTTCTGGCGCGCTCCCACCGACAACGACTGCGGCAACAACATGGGCGGCGTTCGCGGTCAGTGGAAGCTGGCAAGCCTGTACGCTACCGCCAAGGGCATCGGCAAGGAGATCCCGTCTGTTCATGGCGGCACTATCCTCCAGAACCCCACCTGCGAGGTGGAAGCCGACAGCGTGGTCGTGACCTATCTCTATAACCTCCAGACCAGCCCCGCAGCAGAGTGCAGTCTGCAGTACCGTGTGTTCGGTGATGGCCGCATCCAGACCACCCTGCACTATGACCCGGTGGAAGGACTTGCAGCAATGCCGGAGTTCGGCGTACTGTTCAAGATCGACGCTGACTACGACACGGTGGAGTGGTACGGAAACGGCCCTGCGGAGACCTACTGGGATCGTCAGCATGGTGCAAAGCTGGGCATTTACCAGAACAAGGTCGCAGACAACATGGCGCAGTACCTTGTACCGCAGGAGTGCGGTGCAAAGACCGCTGTGCGCTGGGCAAAGGTAGTGGACCGCAAGGGTCGCGGGCTGCTGTTTACCGCAGATGCCGCAAAGCCCATGTTCTTCTCTGCGCTTCCCTACACTCCCCATGAAATGGAGAGTGCCAAGCATCCCTACGAGCTGCCCCCGGTCCATTACACGGTGATTCGTGCCATCGGCGAGCAGATGGGCGTCGGCGGTGATGACAGCTGGGGTGCCAATGTCCACCCGGAGTATATTCCTGATGTGACTAAGCCTGTGGAGTTCACCTTTACGTTCCGTGGCATCTGACCCTCGTTATTAAGACACCTTCGCGTTGAGATAAGGACATCCCTGCATGAGATTCCTATCAAAAGCGAGGGTGTCCTTTTTGGTATCACAAAATCTCAATTCCTGACACCACTATTTATAAGTAGTGCTTCGCTCTATATAAGTAGCGTTGCTATGTCAAAATAATTGTATTCCGCTTTTGTTTGGAGCATTTCTTTGAATGGTTCTCCAAACTTTCTTTAACGTATTGAAGTATACAAATTTTATCATATGCCACCGGTGGATACTTAAATTTTTTCAGTAAGTGTTTCACCATCTTACACATACTCGCACGGGCAGTTTCTTTTTTCTGCAGGTCTATTACGCTCGCATTACTGAATTTCTGCGTTTCCAGCCATCTCCATTGCAGCGTTCGATTGACACAGGTTGAGTTATCGGCAGATACAGCAAACACAACGGGCGGCTCTGGTAACAGAGCTGCCCGTTGTGTTCGTTTATGAAAAGGAGAACTTAGATCTCATACCACTTGATCTCGTTTGCGTCCAGATGCAGCGCAAAGCTGCTGCCGCCGGTGGTGTAAACGGTGGTGTCCTGCGGCTCGTACGTGTTGTTCACCACACAATACTTGCCGTTCTTGACGTAGGCGTGCACCTCCACGTTGTAGTTGGAGCTGAACCATGTATGCAGTTCCTCCTCGCTGTGGGCACTCCACAGGATAGCACGGTACAGGGTACGGCTGTTGGCAAAACTGTAAGGCACACCACTGATGTACACGGCACGACCCTTGCCGAAGTCGTGTGCCGCCATCTGCACTTCTTTGTTCCGCTGCACCAGCACTTCGGTGCCCTCGAGGGCGTAGATGTTCTTCTTGCCCTCGCCAAAATCGATGGGCTGGTCGGCATCCTGCAGAATGAAGTGGTCCGGGTGCTCGTCCCAATTGTACTTGTCGTAGTTGAGGGTGAAGCCGTTTTCCTCTTCCACGCCCAGCACGCTGGCCAGCTGGAGGATGTGGCCCTGATAGGCATGACCGGAGGGCTCACCCACGCCGATGAGGCCGCCGCCGTTCCAGACGAACTTCCGGATCGCGGAGGAGATCTCCGGGTCCTCCCACCAGATGCCGCCGGTGTGGGCGGTGTCGGCATCGCCCACATTGATGATGACATCCAGCTCATCCAGCACCTGCTGAACGCTCTGTTTAATCTGGTCCGCATACTGGTTGTAGACGACCGACTCGATTTCAATCTCGAGCTTGTCGCTGGGTTCTACCTTGACATAGACGTCGCTGGACTCCAGCGTTCCCGCGACGGCGCTTGTTTTGATGTTCATGGTTTTTACTCCTCTCTACTCCTCGATTCCCTTGCGGCATCCCATCCCCAGGTCGAAGGGGTGCTTTTCCTTGACAAACTTGGTTACATAGTCCGCCCGGTCGGTCAGGGCGCTGATGTCCATCCCGTAGTCGTGGCCGGTGATGACAAGCTCGGTGCCCTCCGGTTTTTTCTCCATCATCTCGATGACCTGTTCCTGCGGAACGACGCCCAGATTGTAGGCGTCGATGACCTCGTCCAAAACCACCAGGTCATATTCGCCGGTGAAGAATTTCTGGCGCACCTCGTCGAAGGCTTTCTGGAATCTCTGCTTATAAAATTCCTGCTGCTCAGGAGTCAGGTTAAACATGAAGGGGATCGGTCCCTCGTTGGGGATATATTCCACCCCCGGCAGCGAGCGGATCACGCTGACCTCGCCGCTGGTCGGTTCCTTTAAAAATTGGTAGACCAGCACCTTGAAGCCATGGCCCACACAGCGCACAATCTGGCCGATGGCGGCGGTGGTTTTGCCCTTGCCGTCGCCGTAGTAAAGCTGGATACAGCCCTTGTCCATCTTGCTTTTCCTCCTTTTCGGGTTTTGGGGAAGAGGCACACAGCCTTCCCCGAAAACAAAGGCCGCGCCGTTTTTTGCGGGCGGCCTTTTTGTTTGCGGATATTTTCGCTTAGTAGATGCGTTCGATCTTATCAATATCCGTACCGATCTTCGGCGCTTCCTTGCGGCCGACCAGGCCGACGATCAGGTAAGCCTTGCGGACCGGGTCATAAGGGATATCCTTAATCAGGGTGAAGCCCTCGATCTCGCCGCTGCTGCGAACGTGGTTGCGCGGCGCGTTGCAGTGGTAAATGACGTCGCCGATGTTGATGTGCTCCTCGTCGTGGAAGGAGATCGGCACATCCTGATCGATTACCGCCTGCACCTTGCGCTCGATGGAATCCAGCGAGACGATCGGCTTTTCCTTAAAGCAGAGCACAAAGCCGTGCTTGACGTCGGCGTGCTCATAATCCTCCGGGCGGCCGTGGGACAGGATGTAACCGGTGATGTCCTCGGCGGAGTGGACCATCTTGCGGTAACGGATCGACTTAAAGACGATGTTGGCGATGTCCTGCGGCACCGGGCCAAACAGGTCCGGCCGGGTGACGATGACCTCCTCGCCGACGCCGAGCATCAGGTCGGCGTTGACCGGCAGCTCGCTGCCCTCTCTTTTTAAAAACGGGTAGATCAGATCAAAGTGCTCCACCACCACCCGCTTGCCCTTTCCAAGGGCTGCCATGATGGCGCGGGCAAGCTCGGGGCACTGGGTAAAGCCCTGCTCAAAGCGGACATCCAGATGGTAGGTGTGGGGAGTGGCAAACAGCGAAAAGCCGCGCTTGTTGATCCCCATCCCCAGCGGGTCGTCCAGCATCTCCAAAATGGGCAGCGGGCGGACGTTGACACCCTCGTCGTCGTTGGTCAGCTCCAGGCCCGGAAACATGCCCTTGATCAGCATGCTCTTGCCCGAACCCGCGTCGCCGATGACGCCGATGAGCTTATCGGTTGGCCGCAGATACTGCTGGGCGATCTGCATGCCCAGTTCGGCCATGCGCACGTTGCCGCGCGGGGCAAAGTAGATGCTGTACAGATGGCTGATATATGACATGAAGCGCCTCCCCTCTTTTTTGCATGGTGCAGATATGCCGATAGGGATCCTGCAGCAGAATCCCTATCGGTTATCTTTGCTATGGCTCTAACCGGATTTGGGTTAGTTATTTTTTCTTTGCGTTGCGCAGAGCGATGACGCGGTTCATCTCGTTGTAAACGATCATGTAGCCTTCGTCTACACCCATGCCAGGTTTGGCAAGGATCTGATCCGGCTGGGTTGCCATCGCGCAGTCTACGCAGACCTGGCAGGAGCGGTCGGTCTCGTTGCAGGTGCCGCCCTGGTAAGCGCCGAAGTTGTGCTGCTTGCAGTACAGAACCGCCTCGATGGTGTTGTTGATGCCGCCCAGGTCCGGGGTCTTGATCTGTGCCATGTGGCCAGCTTTGTTGTCGCAGAAGTAGATGACGTCCTCGAGGGTGTTGCACCACTCGTCGGCTACCAGCTCAACGTTGATACCGCGGCGGTCAACCTCTTCGCGCAGGCCCTTCAGGCAGAGCATCTGTTTTTCTCTTTCGCCGGCGTCCATCGGGCCCTCGATGCGCAGATGGAACGGTTTGGCAGCCTCTTCCAGCTCAGCCAGATAGTCGGCCATTGCGGTGTAGTTCTCGTCGCCAAAGGCCTGGCCGATGGTGCCGTAAACGTCGATGTGGAAGATTGGGTTGTAGCTCTCGTCGGTGCGCAGCTTGAGGATGCGGTCACGCAGCCAGCAGACGTACTCTTTGAGCTTGGAGCCGTCGCGGCCCAGCTTTGTCTCGACGTTGTTGATCAGCGCGTGCGGCAGGATGGCTGCGCCCTTGAGGATCATCTTGTCGGCGTTCTCATAGCGGTTGTCGCCGGACTGGGTGAAGATCGGAATCGGTTTATCGGAGACGGTGGTGCCGTACTCGTCGGCAACAACTTCGCTCATCAGTCTCTTGGTCGCTTTGGCTACTGCGTCCAGGATTGCCTGGGAAACGCCGTAACGGATGGCGGTATGCAGTCTCTTGCCGTCAACCTCGATGGCTTCCATCATCTTGGTCAGCTCTCTGAAGTTGTCCGCTTCCTTGCCAACCAGAGCAGGTTTGATGTACTTGTCGATGACCGGGATGAAGTCCTCAGCCAGGAACAGCGGGTCACGGCCGCCCGCACCGGAATACTGAACCGCCGCGCAGTCGCCCCACGCGATCTGGCCGTCCTCCAGCACCAGCATAACCGAGATGGACTCGCCGGCCTGACGGATGGATTTAAAGCCCGGAGTAACCGGGGTGCCGATGTAAGCGGCGCCGTCGGAAACAGCTCCGCTCTTGATTGCTTTCTGGTCGTCAAAGAAGAAACCTGTACGGCCTGGAGCGCATACTACGTCTACGATTTTCATGGTAAAAATCTCCCTTCTTTATCGTTCCCGCAAAGGGCAGTCCCCTGCCCTCTGCGGTCGCTTATCAAACAATAATTTTTATCAGGCTAAGCCCTGGGGGCCGCCGGATTAATATCTCGGTCTGCCGACCAGACGGCCCTTGCTGATGGCGTAAACGTCGTCAATAACCATCTGGAAGGATACCTCGCGGTTTTCCGCCTTGGCACGCTCTTCCAGTTTTTCGCGATGGAACTTCTTGAGGTCATCGGTGAACGGCAGGTTGCCGACTTCCAGAATACGGACAGCGCCGCCGTTGTCGCGGGCTGGCAGCATGATGCCGGCGTTGCATTTTGCAGGGCCGAACGGGATATCGATGACGCCCGCGTTGATGGCTGCGATGGCGCCCAGGATGATGTCGCCATGTCCCAGCGCGATAACTTTATCCATGATGCAGCGGGTCTCCGCCTTGATGATTTCCTTCTCGTGCTCCATACGGGAACCGACGGTTACCTGGTCAAGCAGCATGTTGGTCAGCTGTTTGGTGCAGCGCAGACCGGCAGCGTTTGCTTCCTTGGTCGGTACGCCGGCAGCCTCGTGCGGGGTCTTGACGATAACCTTGGTCGCCTTTGCCAGGGTAGCGCAGGCAGCACCCCAGGCGATAACACCGAAGGCCTTGGCCTCATCTGCCGGGAAACCGCCCATCCACTGATGGAATACGGTGGTGACGTTGATGTCGTAGTAACCGAACTTGTGCAGATACTCCTCGGTCAGCTCCTCCAGGGTGCGGATGGCCGCAACGTCCTGGATCTGGTTGCCCAGCTGGCCGTAGCCGACGGTGATGTTCTTAACGCCCTGCTCCGCGGCGGCCAGCGCCTCGATGATGGCGACCGAGTGGGAGATGCAGGGTGGTACTAGGGTGCCGGTCAGCGGGCCGTATGGCTCACGGTTGATCGGGACGCCCGCTTCTTCGTAGATACCGGTCAGGCGGTCAACATACTGCCAGTCAAGCATGGTCTGCTCGATCGGAATGTTCTTTGCATACGGAATATTGTAGGAGATACCGCCGCCCTCGTAGGAGGTGAAGCCGCCCGCGTAGGCAATCTCGGTCAGCAGTCTTGCGTCCGGGGTACCGTGACGGACCTGCAGCGGGGTGTCCAGCGCGTCCACTACCTGACGGCAGCCGTGTACGCCGTGGTTAACTGCCGGGAAGCCGTTGAGGTATGGGTGGAAGTTGCCGTTGGCCATGCCCTCTTTTTCGCGGCGGATACCCTCAGCGCAGTTTTCATACTGGTTCTGACGGGTATAGGAGTCGATGGTGGTCGGCAGCAGGTCCGCCTCGCCGGCATCCTGCAGGTGCTTGAGCAGCTCGATGTGATTTTCAATCAAGCCCACGCCGGCTCTTGGCTGGATCAGGGTAACGCCTTCCTTTTTGGCCTTGTTGAGCTTGTTGGAGAATACTTTGTGCTCCGGCAGGGATTTGTGGTAGGCAATCGCCTCGTCCAGGTCTACCTCGCTGCCGGTCGGCCATGTGGCAAGGACCTCTTTACGAACTTTATAAAATTCGTCGTCGGTCCATTTTTTATTTTTGATGTCAATGGTTTCCATCTTGCTTTTACTCCTTTACTAACTCCTTTTTCATGATCCTTAAAGCGGTGTCCGGATACTCGGTGCTCAAGAGTCCCATCGCCGCCAGAATGTATTTGCGGTCGACATAGATGTCCGCGCTCTTCGGCTTTAAGGAGAACGAGTCGACCGGATTGAACAGCGCGTGGGCGGCAATCTGGGCGGTGCGCTTGGTGTGGATGATCGCGCCGCCGGTGACAACCACCGTCTTGACCGCCGTCAAATCCTTGCCGGTCTGGATGTAGCTGATGCCCATCGGGGAATAGAACTGCTCCAGATGGCCCGCATGGCGGGTGACCGCAACCTCGATGGCAAGGGAGGCCAGCGCATAGTCCAGAGCCTCCAGCTCATCGTCGTTTTCTCCCGGCACCACGTCGGTGTGGACGCCCAGGTAGTCGATCAGCTCCTTGCAGCGGTCCTCGCTCAAGCCCGACAGCTCGCTGACGCGCATGATGTCGGTGGCGTCCACAATGCCGTGGATGCTGTAGCGCATACCGATGTCTCCCTCGACGGTGCGCTTGGCGTAT
>OMGA01000764.1_pt1 | contig 12550 bp, 7 predicted proteins | sample 1674211 | NCBI WGS metagenome assembly OMGA01 (sample SAMEA103958152, study PRJEB25191) | human gut metagenome | biome: human-associated habitat [ENVO:00009003]; feature: intestine environment [ENVO:2100002]; material: feces | place: Germany | collected 2013/2015
CCTCGTGTCCCATTCCCCGCAGCACCTCGGCCCAGGCGAGCGAAGAACCCACGGCATCGCCGTCGGGATTGGTATGGGCGACAATCACGATCTTACGGTTTGCCGGGGCGAGAAGTTCCCTGAGGGATTCGATACGCTCTTTCGATAGCTCCATTTCAGCCTTGCTTCACATTGGTGATACTGGGCAAAGGTAGCAAAAAAGAGGGAGATAACAAACCGCGCCCGCCGATGCATACTGAATTTGCACGTTTGCATACACCCCGCAGCCGGGAATTTCGTTAATTTTGTCCCGGCTAACCAAAACCGTACGTATGAAAAAACTTATCCACCTGCTCCTGGCAAGCCTGCTGCTGGCAGGCCTGCTCCTGGCAACGACCGCCGCGACGGCCGCGGCACCCTATGCCAACAACCGCGCCCCGCTGCGCGAAAAGCCCTTCGTGAAACTTCCGCTGGGCGCCATCCGCGCCGAAGGGTGGCTCCGCGACCAGTTGCAGCGTCAGGCCGACGGGCTGACGGGGCACCTCGATTCGGTCTACCCCGAGGTGATGGGCCCGCGCAACGGCTGGCTGGGCGGCGACGGCGACGTCTGGGAACGCGGCCCCTACTGGATCGACGGGCTGCTGCCGCTGGCCTATATCCTCGGCGACAGGCAGCTGATCGAAAAGACCCGCCCCTGGGTCGAGTGGGCGCTCGGCAGCCGGCAGCCCGACGGCTATTTCGGCCCGGCGGAAGACCGTCCGTTCGAAAGCCCGGCCATACAGCGCGACAACGCCCGCGACTGGTGGCCCAAGATGGTCATGCTCAAGGTGCTGCAACAATACTACTCGGCGACGGGCGACGAGCGCGTCATCGAACTGATGAGCGCCTATTTCCGTTACCAGCTGCGCGAGCTTCCGAAGACCCCGCTGGGGCACTGGACTTTCTGGGGCGAACAGCGCGGCGGCGACAACCTGGGCATCGTCTACTGGCTTTACAACATCACGGGCGACGAATTCCTGCTGGAGCTGGGCGACCTGATCCACCGGCAGACGTTCGACTGGACGGGCATTCTCGCCGGCGGGGAGGTGATCCCGACGCCCTTCTCGCTGCACTGCGTGAACCTCGCGCAGGGGATCAAGGAGCCGGTGGTCTACTACCAGCGCAGCAACGACCCGGCGCATGTGGCGGCCGTGAAGAAAGGCTTCGCGGACATACGCCGCTACATCGGCCTGCCGACGGGGTTGTACGGGGGCGACGAAGCGCTGCACGGCGCCGCCCCGACGCAGGGTTCGGAGCTTTGCACGGTCGTGGAGATGATGTACTCGCTGGAGGAGATGGCCGAAATCACGGGCGACGTGCAGTTCGCCGACCATCTGGAGCGCGTGGCGTTCAACGCCCTGCCCACGCAGGCCACGGACGCCTATGACGCCCGCCAGTACTACCAGCAGGTCAACCAGGTGATGATTACCGACCACCGCCGCAATTTCGAGCAGAGCCACGACGGCACGGACATCCTCTACGGCCTGCTGACGGGCTATGCCTGCTGCACGTCGAACATGCACCAGGGATGGCCCAAGTTCACGCAAAACCTGTGGTATGCCACCCACGACGGCGGGCTGGCCGCGATGGTCTACTCGCCCTGCAACGTCACGGCCGAAGTGGCCGGCGGCGCACGGGTGACGATCGCCGAGCGGACGCAATACCCCTTCGACGAGCAGATACGCTTCGAGATAAAGATCGACGGGCGCAAGGTGAAAACAGCCGAGTTCCCGCTCCGCCTGCGCATCCCCGGCTGGTGCGAAGGGGCGACCGTGGCGGTGAACGGCCAGGCCGTGGCGTCGCCCGGGAAAGGTTCCGTGGCGGAGGACGTGGTGACGCTCCGCCTGCCGATGGAGGTCGCCGTCAGCCGCTGGTACGAACGCTCGGCCGTCGTCGAGCGCGGGCCGCTGGTCTACTCGCTGCGCATCGGCGAGCAGTGGTCGAAGGTCAAAAACCCCGGCAAACAGATCTACGGCCCGTGGTATTACGAGGTGCGGCCTACGACCCCGTGGAACTACACGCTCTTCGAGGAGGACGTCCGCCCCGAACGCATTGCGGAGGCATTCAGGGTCGAGCGGCGCGACATCGGCGACGCCTATCCGTGGACGCTGGAAAACGCCCCGGTGGAGATCAGGGCGCGCGGGCGCAGACTCGACGAATGGGTGCTCTACCAGGAGAGCGCCGGCCCCCAGCCGTACAGCACCAACGAGAGCGCCAATCCCGCCGAAGAGATCACGCTGATCCCCTACGGCTGCACGACGCTGCGCATCACCGAGTTCCCCCTGACGCGCGACCTGCGCAAGAACTGGTAGTGCGCCCGAAAGGCAGGGCGGGGAAAAGATAGTGTCTGGAAACGGGTGTCCGGGAAAGCGGATGCCGCGGGGAGGGATCCGGTGCCGGGGAAAGCACCGTGACGGGAACCCGCAACCCGGAAGAAGGGAGGTTGACGGAAGAAGGGAACCGCCCGGAAAGCATGACGCCGGGAGGGGTGAAAAACCGGAACGGCACAACGTTTCCGGGGGAAGTCCGGCAACGAGAAACGGCGCACGAGGGGATATGACCGTCGTGCGCCGTCCTTTTTTCGGGGAGGGGCAGCCCGTTTTCCGGGGGCCGGAGCCCCTTTCCGGGACGGCGATTGGCACGGTTCGGGAATTTTGCGTAGCTTTGCAAATCTAAATCACACGTTATGGCTTCTTGTCTCCAGGTGGAAAACCTCACCAAATCGTACGGCGAGCAGGTGCTCTTCGAAAATATCTCGTTCACGATCGAGGAGGGCCGGCGCGTGGCCCTCGTGGCGAAGAACGGCACCGGTAAGACCACGCTGCTGAACATCATCGCGGGGAAGGAAAGCCACGACGCGGGCAGCGTCGTGCCGCGCCGCGGCCTGAGGATCGCCTACCTGGAACAAAGCCCCGCATACCCGGCGGGAATGACCGTACTGGAAGCCTGCTTCCACTCGGAGAGCCCCGCCCTGAAGGCCATCGCGGAGTATGAGCGGGCGATCGGTGATGCGTCGGGCGAAGGGTTGCAGGAGGCAATGGCGCGGATGGATGCCCTCGAAGCGTGGGATTACGAGCAGCGCGCCAAGCGGATCCTTTCACGGCTCAGGATCCGCGACTTCGGGCAAAAAGTGGAGACCCTCTCGGGCGGGCAGCTCAAGCGCGTGGCGCTGGCCAACGTGCTGATCAGCGAATCCGACCTGCTGATCCTCGACGAGCCGACCAACCACCTCGACACCGACATGACCGAGTGGCTCGAAGAGTACCTCGCGGCGAGCAGCGCCGCGCTGCTGATGGTGACCCACGACCGGTATTTCCTCGACAGCGTGTGCAGCGACATCCTCGAAATGGAAAACCGCCGGATCTACCACTATGCGGGCAACTACTCCTATTACCTGGAAAAGAAACAGGAGCGCGAAACGGCCGACGCGGCACAGCGGGCGAGCGACATGAACCTCTACCGCCGCGAACTGGAGTGGATGCGCCGCCAGCCGCAGGCGCGGGCGACCAAGGCGCGGTCGCGCATCGACGCGTTCCGCGATCTCGAATCGCGGCTCAAAACGACGCGCCGCAGCGGCGAGGTGCGGCTCGACGTCGGGGCGTCGCGGATCGGCACCAAGATATTCGAGGCCCGCGACGTGAGCAAGCGCTTCGGCGACGTGGTGATCCTCGACAAGTTCAACTACAACTTCACCCGCTACGAAAAGCTGGGGATCGTGGGCGACAACGGTTGCGGCAAGTCGACGTTTCTCAAATTGCTGACGGGCATCGAACGACCCGACAGCGGTGTGATCGACATAGGCGAAACCGTTCGCTTCGGCTATTACAGCCAGCAGGGGCTAGAGTTCGACGACTCGATGAGGGTGATCGACGTGGTGACGGCGATCGCCGAACAGGTCGAACTGGGCGACGGGCGGCGGATGAGCGCCTCGCAGCTGCTGCAGCATTTCCTCTTCACACCGGAAACGCAATACAATTACGTGGCACGCCTGAGCGGCGGCGAGCGGCGGAGGTTATACCTCTGCACGGTGCTGATGCAGAGCCCCAATTTCCTGGTGCTGGACGAGCCGACGAACGACCTGGACATCGTAACGCTGGGCATCCTGGAAGAGTACCTGCAAGCGTTCAGAGGCTGCGTGATCGTGGTGTCGCACGACCGTTATTTCGTGGACAAGGTCGCCGACCACCTGCTGGTTTTCTGCGGCGGGGGCGAGATCAGGGATTTTGCGGGAACCTACTCGGAATACGTGGCCTGGAAGCGCGAATACGAAGCGGCACGCCGCGCCGAAGCCGCACAGGCCCGCCCCAAACCGCAGGCGGCGAAAACACAGGCGGCGGAGGCTGTGCCGCGCAAGCTCTCGTTCAACGAAAAGAGGGAGCTGGAAGCGCTCGAAACGGAAATCCCGGCGCTCGAGGCCGAGAAAGCGGCACTCGAGGCGTCGCTCTCGTCGGGGACGCTCCCGGTGGAGGAGCTCACGGCGCAGTCACGGCGCATAGCGGAGCTGATCGCGTCGATCGACGAAAAGACGATGCGCTGGCTGGAGCTGAGCGAGCGGTGAGAGCAGGCATCCTGTCCGGCGGAACGGCCTGCGGCAAGGCCGGCGGGCGTCCAAGATCCGAAAAAACCCGCGCTTGTCGAAGCGCGGGCATGAATCCGTACAAATCCGATTACCTTTTTATATTCAGCAGCGTGAGGTTTTCCAGCACGGTCTGCTGCGCCACACGCTGGATGTATTCGGCCTGTTCGGCCGGGAAGTCCAGCGTGCAGGCGGTCTGGTAGGGCTTGCCGTAGATCGTGGTGAAAATCACGTTCGCGGCCAGGTAGCTGCCCAGCGGCCCGGGGTGGAAACAATCCTGCGCATAGAGCACGTAATCGGGCCTTTCGGCACGCACCCGGCGCCATGCCATGCCCACGGGGGCACACCACGCGTCGTTGTCGTAGGCCATTTCGAGGTAGCTGGTAATCAGCCGTTCCTGCATGGTGCCGTAGCTGTTGGCGGGCGGGTACTCCGGAATCGGGAAGCGGTTGCCGTTCTTATGCCCCCACGTCATGTAGAAGATCACACGGGCATCGGGCGACGCGACGTGCACCAGGCTGTCGAGCGTACGCGCCGCAGGGTAGACTTCCCGCGCGACCTGCCGGGTCGGCATGGCCGGCGCGGAACTCTGCTCCTGGAGGATGACGTAATCCCAGCCGCCCGCGGCGATGGCGTCGAGCAGCTTCTGGTTTTTCAGGTGGCCGGAAAGGCGCTCGCCGCCCTTGAGGAAGCGCGTACAGGAGAGTTTCACCTTCTGCGTCGCGGCGATCTGCCGGACGGTGGACGGCATGTCGTTGTAATAGGTATAGCTGTTGCCGACCCACAGCACCCGCAGCGAATCGGTGTCACGCGCCTGCGCAAAAAAGGGCACGAACAGCAACAACAGGAATTTCAGGACGATCTTGGTCATAGGTCTGAGGTTTGGATTGGGTTGATCTGTTTTTTTTGTGTTCAGGGTGTCCCCGGCGGCCGGATCATGCCCCGCGCAGGAGGCGGGCCGTACCGGGAGGGGGCTGTCGATCGGGCGGGGGTGTCGATCGGGGAACGAACCGTCCCGGCAAAGCCTCCCCGGGCAAACGCCCCAAAACGTCGGGGGGGGGCACCTACCCTTTCGTCCGGTGGTCGGCGGCGTATTTGCGGCACCAGGCGGCGATCCCGCATTCGCCGCACTTGGGGCTGCGCGCCATGCAGACGTAACGTCCGTGGAGGATCAGCCAGTGGTGAGCCACCGGCAACAGGTGCGAAGGGATGTTCTTTTCGAGCGTCAGCTCGGTCTGCAACGGAGTTTTCGAATTGGTCGTCAGCCCGATACGGTTCGAGACACGGAAGACATGCGTGTCCACCGGCATCACCTCCTTCTGCCACAGCACGGCACCCAGCACGTTGGCCGTCTTGCGCCCCACGCCCGGCAGGCGCTGCATCTGCTGCAGGTCGCTCGGCACCTCGCCCCCGAACTCTTCGCACAGCATACGCGCCATGCCCGCGAGGTTGCGGGCCTTGTTGTTCGGGTAGGAGATGCTCCGGATATAGGGGTAAATCTCCTCGGCCGTGGCCTTCGCCATTTCGAACGGCGTGGGGAAGCGCTCGAACAGGGCGGGCGTAGTCATGTTGACCCGCTTGTCGGTACACTGCGCCGAAAGGATCACGGCCACGAGCAACTGGTAGGGATCCGTATAGTGCAATTCGCTCTCGGCCACGGGCATGTGCTCCGAGAACCAGGCGATAACGCCGTCGTAACGCTCTTTGGTAGTCATAGTCGTTGTTTTTTACGTCGGAACAAAATCTTCTTCACGAGGAGCCCGCAGCCTTCGGGGCAGAACAGCAGGCGCGGACAGGCAGCCACGTCGCGGCGCCACCGGGCGAGGTATTCGCCGACGGAACCGTTCCAGGAGAGTACCCACAACGCGACCGAACTGCGCCGCCGCAGGATGCGGAACCGGTTGCGGCGTGCACCGTAACGGGCATCGAACCACAGGCTTATGTCCATCAGGGAGTCGCAGAAGGCGATCCGGCGGGGATATTCCGTGCTATGGCTCACGCTCTGCGGCAGGCGGCGGTGCACCGCCGTGATGGCCGGGAGGTAGCGCACACGGCTGCAGGCCGCGAACCAGAGCCACATCGGGGCGTCGTCGGTAAGCCATTCGGGGTGCTCGTCGGGGCGCACCTCGGCATAGTAGCGGGCGATGAGGTCGCGGCGCGCCAGCGTGGCGCAGTTGGCGATGGTGAGCCGGCAAAGCAGGTGGTCGAAGTCGGTAAAGTGCTCCTCGTGATCGGGTTCGGTGAGGCCGGTGTTCTGGTAATAGTTGCTGGCGCGCGTATAGCACATCCCGCACGAGGGGTCGGACTCCAGCAGGTCGGCCTGCATCTGCAACTTGCGGGGGTCGCTCCACCAGTCGTCGCCGTCGCAGTAGGCCACGTATTTCCCGCGGCAGGCCTCGAACGTGCGGCGGTAGTTGGCACGCCAGCCCACGTTGCGCTGGCCCGTGACGAAACGCACGCGGCCGGGGTATTTCGCCGCGTATTCGCGGCAAATAGCGGCCGTGGAGTCCGTACTGCAATCGTCGCCCAGCACCAGCTCGACCCCGAACGAGGTCTGCTGCGCCAGCACGCTCTCGATGGCCTGGGCAAGGTAAGCTTCGTGGTTGTAGGTGGTCATGCAGACCGACACAAGGGGGGGGGTCGCCATCGCTGTTATAGTTTGGTCAGTTTGGCGAATTTGGCCAGCAGGGTCTTTTCGCCCGCGCCGTCGAAGGCCACGACCAGCTTGTGGTCGGTGGCGAGGGTCTCGATGCGCTGCACGATACCCACGCCGAATTTGGGGTGCTCGACGCGCTGTCCCACGGTATAATCGCCGCTGACGGGCATCGTATCGCCGAGGGGTACGCCGCCGTCGGCCGCCTGCCGCACACCGATGCGGCGCATGCCGTCGGTCGAGGGGCGCGGGGCCTGGACGAGCGCCGGGTCGGGACGCCCCTGCGGGCGGGCGTCGCGGGGTGCCGCAGCCCGGGCGAAACGCCTTGCGGGGCCGGATTCGCCGTCGGAGGGGCGGCCGCCGAAATTGCCGCGGCCGGGGTTGCTGCCCGGCCGGCCGCCGCCATTGTTCCCGCCCGCAGCCTGCTGTTTCTGCTGGAAACGGTAGTCGAAGCGGCGGCGCAGTTCGTCGATGGCCGAAGGTGCGGATCCGTCGGGCGAGCGGTGCGGGCGGTCGTCGTCGGTGCCGGTACCGAAGTCGGCCCTGACATATTTCGGGTCGATCTCGCGCAGGAAGCAACTCGGGCGCGAGAACTCCATGTTGCCCCACTTGAAACGCATCTCGGCGTAGGAGATCGTCGCCTCGACCTTGGCACGGGTAAGCGCCACGTAGAACAGGCGCCGCTCCTCCTCCATGCCGTCGGGCGACTCGGCGGCCCGCTGCGAGGGGAAGAGGTTTTCCTCCAGCCCGACGATATACACGTATTTGTATTCCAGCCCCTTGGCCGAGTGGACGGTCATCAGTGTCACCTTGTTGCGGTCTTCGGGGTCGTCCTTGTCCATGTCGGTCACCAGCATGACGTTCTGCAGCCACTCCTCGATGGTCGCCTCTTCGTCCTGCGGACGCTCCCCGTTGCGGATTTCGGCGTCGCACCGCTCCTTGAACTCCTGCATCGAGTTCAGCAACTCCTCGATATTGTCCAATGCCGAGGTCGCCTCGGGGGTATTCTCGGCACGGTAGGCCGCGAGGATACCCGAGCGGGTGGCGATCTCGAGCCCGAAGTCGTAAAGCCCCTTCTCGTTGCGGGCGAGCGACAGCGAGCGGATCATCGCCACGAAGTCCGCCACCTTGCGGGCGATGGTCTTCTGCACGGGGTCGGCGGCCGGTTCGGCGACCAGCGCGTCGACCGCCTCCCACATCGAGACGCCCCGCTCAGCGGCCAGCTGCGCGATGCGCTGCACGGTCGTGTCGCCGATGCCGCGCGTCGGGTAGTTGACGATGCGTTTGAACGCCTCGTCGTCGCGCGGGTTGATCACCAGCCGGATATAGGCCAGCATGTCCTTGACCTCCTTGTGGTCGTAGAACGAACTGCCCTTGTAGATGCGGTAGGGAATGCCGCGGCGGCGGAGGTTGTCCTCCAGCACGGCCGACTGGTTGTTGGTGCGGTAGAGAATCACAGCCTCCGACCACTCGTCGCCCGCCGCGCGGACCTTGTCGCGCAGATCGGTAACGACCATTTCGGCCTCCTCGCGGTCGGTGTATGCCTTCAGGATGCGGATTTTGTCGCCCACGTCGCCCTCCGAGAAACAATGCTTCTCCATGCGCTTGGAGTTGCGGACGATGACCGAGTTGGCCGCATCGACGATCGTGCGGGTCGAGCGGTAGTTCTGCTCGAGCTTGAAGACCTTGGCCGCGGGAAAATCCTTCTGGAAGGAGAGGATGTTCTCGATCTTGGCACCGCGGAACGAGTAGATCGACTGTGCGTCGTCGCCCACCACGCAGACCTTGGAGTGGAGCTGCGACAGGCGGCGGATGATGACGTACTGGGCGTAGTTGGTGTCCTGGTACTCGTCCACCAGGATGTATTTGAACAGCTCCTGGTAGCGCGCCAGCACGTCCGGGGCGTCGCGCAGCAGGATGTTGGTCTGCAAAAGCAGGTCGTCGAAGTCCATCGCACCGTTGCGCTTGCAGCGCTGGCAGTAGATATTGTAGACATTGCCGAACTCGGGGATCTGCGCCTGCCGGTCTTCGGCGGCATAGACCGAGTTGGCGAGGTAGGCGCCGGGCGTCACCAGGCAGTTCTTGGCGTAGGAGATACGCGAGGCGATGAGGTTGGGCTTGTATTTCTCGTCGGGAAGGTTCAGTTCGCGGACGATGGTCTTGATGAGGTTCTTGCAGTCCGAGGGCTCGTAGATCGTAAACGACTCGGGGAAACCGATCTTTTCGGCATTCTCGCGCAGGATGCGCGAAAAGACCGAGTGGAACGTACCCATGCGGATATAGCGGCTGCGGTTATCGGGGATCATCTGTGCGATGCGCTCGCGCATCTGCTGGGCGGCCTTGTTGGTGAAGGTGAGCGCCAGAATGTTGAAGGGCGCCACGCCCTGCTCGATCATATAGGCGATGCGCGAGGTCAGCACGCGCGTTTTGCCCGAACCGGCGCCGGCGATGATGAGCGACGGGGAGTCGTAATTGACCACGGCATCGCGCTGTGCGGGGTTCAGGCCTTGCAGTATCGGAGATTCTTTGGGTTCCATGGCTGCAAAGTTAATACTTTTTCGCAAGCCCTTCGGCAGAGCCCTGCCGATTTCGGAATAAAATTTACCGAAAAAGCCCCGCACGCCGATTCGGGGCACAGCAATCCAAAGCGGACTGCCGGCCGGCTGCAATACTGTCGGGACATCCGAAAACACAGCCAACGACAGGGACAGAAATACCCGTTTCCGCACGGATGGTTCGGGTCACAGGCTGAAATCCACGTCGATGCCAGCCTCGTACACATTCCCGGCATCGTCGGTCAACCGGACACGGATGGTATGTTGCAGGTCGAGGGCGGGACGCGAGGTAAACAGGATAAAAAAGTAATCCGGCAACAGGGTCATGTCGTCCGCCGTAAGTTCCGAAACCAAACAGTGAACCGGATAGTACTCGCCCCTTTTCTTGTCGGAATACCGCTGCGTATAACCGCTCCGGATATAGGGCCAGGGGGTATCGCTTTCGAAACGCACGATGTCATCGAGCGGCGTTCCCGCCGGATGACCGGCATCCCAGTCGGCAGTGCTCCATATCTCCAAGTCCGTAAAAAAGCAGGAACATCTCGGGCGATTGTATTCGCCATAGGAGTATCGTACCTTACGGTTGTAGGTCACATCATTGTACTTTTCGCAAAGCGCATCGTAGACCTGTTTTTCTTCACCGTTCCTGTTTGCCTGATAAAGTTTATCAGCAACGAACCAGATAAAATAGCCGAGGTTGTAATCGGGATCGTCTTCGGGATAATACCGACGTTCGATCGAGATATCGCTTACCTGACAATATAGCAAGACGAACGACCGGGAGTAAAAATCCTCGTAAGGCGCAGAGCCCGGAGGACATCCGCAAAACAATAGGGAGGCCAATACGGCACCCCACAATATAATCAGTTTTTTCATAACTATCGGGGTTTGTTATAAGTAACGATCCGGAACCACCATGTGTAATTTTTAGTATCGATCCCACGAGTCGCCACCGGATATCCGCTCAAATCCGCAGGCCCGTTTCGGGTATCAAAAACCTTACTGGCATAATATCCATTCTTACGAGTACTCTGCCAGCCCCAATTACAGTGTACGAATAGTTTATTCACTGTTTTTGTTTCCAACAAAGTGGCAGGGCCGTTGTAGGTTTTGATGATGTTTTCGTAATTCAGATATCCGTCTATCACCCATGCGTGACCATGATTGCTGGAAGCCAAAGCCCCGATAAAGACAGGACAACCTTTATTCAGTGTTGTCTTAATCACGTCCGCGTCATATCCGAGATGTTTCTCGATCCCGGTATAGCCCATATCGCGAAGAAAACGCTTGGCTTTGGCCGGCGTGGAAAAAGTTTCCCCAGAGCCAAAAAAATTACATTCCACGCGACAACCGCCAGCCACCTTTTTAGACAACAACGCGACTTCGTCCAGCACATCCTGGTCATTTTCCTCAAGGAGTTTTTTAGGATTATATTGATTTACCAGCGACCAATCACAATAATTGCGCGGAAATTGGTGATAGTTCATAATCTGGGCCACGGCGATCGTGACACATCCGGGCGGAGCCCAGATAGTCCACGAAGTACTAATCGGAAAACGTAGTTTAAACGGGGCTCCCTGATGCCATTGAGTCGTCAGCATGGGACTCACGGATCGGCTCAGATTCCAACCGCTCTCAACCGTATAAACAGCACCGCCCGTATCTTCTACTTCCTTATTGATATAATCGTAGATGAGTTGATGTTCCAAAAGCGTATTTTCGACAGGTAGCTCCGGGAGTTCGCTTGCCCCCAGATAATAGTCGTCATCCTCTTCGCAATAAAGATTTTCAAGTGTCCGCCAAGCATCCGGATCGACCGGCGGTTCCCGCAAATCTTCCTTCTTCATTTTATACGTATCGTAGATCACGATAACAGGTTCGAGCCGGTCGTCCGCAGCCAGAATGGCACTGCCTTTTCCATCTTCGAACTCGACTAAATAAACAAGCGAGTCGGCAGAACATTCTCCGCTGCGGGTCGCAGACGCCCTCAGATCGTCCCACGTAACCGCCGTAACGCGTTGCACGGTTCTCGATTCACCCGGAGAACGGGTCGGCCCGTCAAGGGCAACCAGTGCCCCGGCAAGATGTTCCAGCGCCTTCGCCGCGGGAATCGTGTGCGAGATCGGAGCCGTCGCAACGCCTTCAGCAGTTTCAGCAGAGCTTCCATCCGCCAGCGGAGGCACTTCACAGGCGGTAAGGCCGGATAAGACAATACTGCAGGCTAAATAATACAGTTTTCGCATAGCATGGGATTCAAGGGGTAAGTGATTACAAGATAGCAAAAAAGGGGCTATTCAAAACATTTTATCCGTAATTTTATTAATTTTGCAATAATTTCATTCGGGAATCGTTCCCAATAATAAATCGAGTCTTGCGTATCCGACGACAATACGGCAACGTTTGCGCCGGGCGGAGGCGGAGGCTGCGGGCAAGAGTGCCCGGCGCAGGGTATGAAGCATGAAATTCAACATATAATAAAACAATGAGCGAAGTCATCAACATCAAAGAACTCAACGAGCGGATCGAACGCGAATCGGTATTCGTCGATACGCTCCGCACGGAAATGGGCAAGGTCATCGTGGGGCAGAGCCATCTGGTCGACACGCTGCTGATCGGGCTGCTGTCGAACGGACACATCCTGCTGGAAGGCGTGCCCGGACTGGCCAAGACGCTGGCCATCACCACGCTGGCAAAAGCCGTGGATGCCGGATTCTCGCGTATACAGTTCACCCCCGACCTGCTGCCGGC
>OMGA01000767.1_pt1 | contig 12492 bp, 4 predicted proteins | sample 1674211 | NCBI WGS metagenome assembly OMGA01 (sample SAMEA103958152, study PRJEB25191) | human gut metagenome | biome: human-associated habitat [ENVO:00009003]; feature: intestine environment [ENVO:2100002]; material: feces | place: Germany | collected 2013/2015
TTTTCAGTAGAGCACCTATGCTTATGATATCGGTTTCTAAAACAATTTATAGGTAGTGCGTAGCACTTTGAACTCGGTTCGGCGGTTCAGCTGGTTGCAGATTTCCTGATGCTCCTTGCTCTGCTTCAGGATAAACTCTTCGCTGAGCACATCGCCTTCCTTGAGCCAAGGATACTTCTCGGTGAGTTTCTTGCGCACATTCTTCGGTTTCTCCTTGCCGTAGCCCACAGGGGTGAGGCGCTCTTTCTCTATGCCGTGTTTTATCAGATAGTCTACTACCGATTGGGCGCGGCGCTGAGACAGATGCTTGTTATATTCGCTGTTTCCCTTGTAGTCGCAATGGGCGCTGAGTTCGATGGTAACGTGCGGGTTCTCTTTCAGCAGAGTTACCAGCTGGTCGAGGGCTGTTGTACTGGCTTCGGTAAGGGTTGCCTTGTCGAAATCGTAGAAGATGTTGTCGATGAGTACAGGGGCTGTGATGGAAGCCAGCGGGAACTGGAGCACGTATTCCTTGCTCTCTTTAGCCGAATCAACCCGAAGTTCTTCCTTGTGGTTGAGGTAGCCTTTGCAGGATGCCATCACCAGATAGTCGACATGCGGATTGATAGGGAGGACAAACGAACCGTCGCCCTTGACGGATAGTTTCCTGTTCGTTCCGTCGTTGCCTACGATTCTCACCTCAGCTGCAGGCAGTTCATAACCGTCTTTCTCGTAGACCCATCCCTTCATCGTGGTAACAATCTCCGGATTCTCGAAGGAGTAGATATGGTCATAGCCTCTTCCGTCTTTTCTGTTGGAGCAGAAGAAACCCTGGTTGTGGAGCCCCTCGAAAGTCATTCCGAAGTCATCGGCTTCTGTATTCAGCGGATAGCCGGGGTGGGTGAGTTCATATTTCCGGGTGATGGAATTCACTTTGGCGATATAGATGTCGAGTCCGCCCATTCCCACATGACCGTTGCTGCTGAAGTAGAAGTCGCCGTTAGGACGGAAGGTAGGGAACATCTCATCGCCTGGGGTGTTGATAGGCTCGCCCAGGTTCTCTACGCCGCCCAGTCCGGCAGGAGTGATGCGCACTCGCCAGATGTCGAGACCGCCCTTTCCGCCCGGCATATCTGATACGAAATAGAGCCATTCGCCATCAGGGGAGATGGCTGGATGGGCAAAACAACTGAGCGTATCTTTGCTGATTTCCAGATTTGTAGGCTTGCTCCAGGCTGCATCTGAGCGGTTGGAGGTTACTATCTGGGCTAAGCGGGGCGAAGTGGGATCGGTGGCACACTGGGTAAGGTACATCTGCTTGCCGTCTGGGGTAAAGCAGCATGCGCCCTCTTCGTAGTCGGTATTGAGACCGGTTCCGATGGCTTCCGGCTTGCTCCATTTGCCTTTGTCGTTCTTTTCAGAGAAGAAAATGTCGGCAGATTTCGTTCCCGTCACTCCATTCAGGTCGCTGCCCTGGGCTTCGTTGCGGGTTGAGGTGAAATAGAGCTGACTGTTGTCATCGCTGAGGAACATCGGCGAATAGTCGTCTCTTCGGGAGTTGAAAACATCCATCCGCTTTACCTTGTACCGGCTTCCTTCCTTCTTCCAGACTGGGGCTTTTCGTGCCGATTCGAGTCCGTTCTTTACCAGCATGTTGTCGGGCATGGAATCGAGCAGGAATTCGAATTCCTTGGCAGCCTGTCTGTAACTTCCGTTCTTCAGGAGAAGCCGGGCGTAAGCCAGGCGGTCGTTGAGGTCTGCCTGCTTGTATCGGATGGCATTGCTGTAGGCTGCCAGTGCCTTCGGCGTACTGTTGATTTTATCATAACAGCGTGCCATCTTCAGAGCCACCTTGCCCCGGGCAGCCCGCTCTTTGGTAGGTGTTTTGGTGTACACCTTTTTATATTGGGTTGCCGCATCGTAGTATTCGCCTAAAGAAAGATGCTTGTCTGCTTTCTTCAGGTTCTGTTCAATGCCGCAACTTATCAGAAAGAGGCAGCAAAGTGCTGTTATGATTTGATAAAATCTTATTTGTTTCATATTGATTTACATCTGCGAGAATGGCTGACGATATTGGCAGCCAGCCTTCCAGTTGCTGCAGCCATAGGCAGTCTTGCCCTTGATGATGACGCCCTTGCCGCAGAGCGGACATGGTTTGCCAACCATTGGGTCGGCAGCTGGAGCCGGCTGAGCAGGAGCATTCTGAGAATCTGTATTCTGTGCTGCAGCCTTATCGGCTTTCTTGGCTGGTGCTTTCTTGGTAGCTGGCTTCTTGGCAGCCGGTTTCTTCTTGAGGTCTTCCTCTGTCATGATGGTCACTCTCCGGTTGCTGTTGTCTGACAATACATCGATGACAATCTTGTTGATCTGTTCTTTCAGTCCGTTGATGAAGTCGGCAGGATCATAGGTCTTGTGCTCGATGTCGCGGAGCTTCTTCTCCCAGATACCGGTCAGTTCGCAACTCTTCAGCAGTTCCTCATGGATGGTGTCGATGAGTTCGATGCCTGTCGGGGTTGCCATCAGATTCTTGCGCTGGCGACGGATGTAGTGGCGCTTGAAGAGGGTCTCGATGATACCGGCACGGGAGGATGGTCGGCCGATTCCGTTCTCCTTCAATGCTGCACGAAGTTCTTCGTCTTCTACGAATTTACCGGCTGTCTCCATCGCACGGAGCAGGGTTGCCTCGGTATAATACTTAGGTGGCGTGGTCCATTTCTCCGTCAAGGTAGGCTGATGCTCTCCCGATTCGCCTTTTGTGAAGGATGGGAGGGTTCTTTCTTCTACTACTTCCTTCTTGGCACCGTTTCCTGAGTCTGCATTTCCGTTGGCGTTATCTGAAGCATCATCGTCATCTGCATTCTTTACATCCTTGGCATAGACTACTCGCCAGCCTGGTTCGAGAATCTCCTTACCGCTCACCTTGAACTCTATCTTCTCCGGTTGCGGTCCGTCTTCGTTGATGACTTCGCCCAAAACGGTGGTGGTGGAGAATTTACAATCCGGATAGAATACGCTGATGAAGCGCTTGGCGATGAGATCATACACGTTTGCCTCCATATCGGTGAGTCCGGTTGGCGGAACACCGGTTGGGATGATGGCGTGGTGGTCGGTTACCTTACTGTTGTCGAAAACCTTCTTGCTCTTCGGCAATTTCTTGCTGATTGTTGCGAGCTGCTGGATGAGCGGGAGGTATTTCTGCTGACTCATGATCTTTGCCTGACTCACTCCGTTCAGAATCTGCGGACATTTCGGATAGATATCGTCGGTCAGGAACTGGGTGTCTACACGAGGATAAGTGGTGTACTTCTTTTCATAGAGACTCTGGATGAGCTTCAGCGTAATATCGGCAGAGTAAGCAAACTTCTTGTTGCAATCTACCTGCAGCGAGGTGAGGTCGTAGAGATGAGGTGGCGCCTCGTTTCCCTTCTTCTTGCTTACATCGGTAACGGTGAAGGGTTTGCCGGCGATGGTACTGAAAGCCTTCTCGCCTTCCTCCTTGCTGGTAAACTTGCCGCTGGTGGCGGTAAACTGGGTGTCGCGGTAGATGGTGGCGAGTACCCAGTAAGGTTCTGAAACGAAGTTGTCGATTTCCTTCTGGCGGTTTACGATGAGGGCAAGGGTAGGGGTCTGCACCCGGCCGATGCTGAGCACCTGTCGATTCTGACCGTATTTCAATGTATAAAGTCGGGTGGCGTTCATGCCGAGAATCCAGTCACCGATGGCACGGGAAAGTCCGGCAAGATAGAGTGACTGATATTCCCCCTGGTCTTTCAGTTCCTGAAAACCCTGCTTGATGGCTTCATCGGTCATGGACGAAATCCACAGTCTCTTGACCGGGCATTTCGCCTGTGCCTTCTGCATCACCCATCTCTGGATAAGCTCTCCTTCCTGTCCGGCGTCACCGCAGTTGATGATGCTGTCGGCAGCCTGCATCAGTTTCTCGATGGTAGCAAACTGCTTCTTGATGCCTTCATCGTTGATGAGCTTGATACCGAATCGCTGTGGAATCATCGGCAACGCCGCAAGGCTCCAATGTTTCCACATCGGAGTATAATCATCCGGTTCCTTCAGCTCACAAAGGTGGCCGAAGGTCCATGTTACTTGATAACCATTACCTTCCATATAACCGTCGCGTGCCGTGGTAGCCCCGATGATTCGGGCGATGTCCTTAGCCACACTCGGTTTCTCTGCTATACAAACTATCATGTTTTATTCTTATTTCTGTTTGCAAAGGTACAATAAAATAATGAGATAGCCATCATTTCAGCTTTTTTTCTCATGGCAGGGAATAAAAAAGCCCTGTAAGGCTTGGGCCTTACAGGGCGTATTTCATATAAATCCGCGTGCGATTACTCGTACTCCTGCCAGCTCTTAATCTGAAGCTGATCCTGGCTCAATGTGCAGAATGCCTCGATGAAGGCGGAAGCCAGACGGGCATTGGTAATCAGAGGAATGTTGTGGTCGATGGCGCCACGACGGATTCTGTAACCATTGGTCAACTCACGCTTAGTGTGATTCTTAGGGATCTGCATCACGTTAGGGAGATCCTTGTGGCCTTCATCAGGCCATCCTACGGCTGTAGCCTTCACGTTGTTGTCGTTGAGGAACTTCGCTGTACCGGCTGTAGCATAGATGGTGTAACCGTTCTTCACCAGCGCCTGTGCTGCGTCGAGCAGAGAAGCCTTCTCCTTCGCACCACCGCTTGAAAGCATGATGCCCTTATCCTTTGAAGGAATCTTGTAGCCGGTGGCAATCAATGAGTTGAGCAATGCCTCCTCGAAAGTATCACCCATACAGCCTACCTCGCCGGTAGAACTCATATCTACACCCAAAACAGGGTCGGCGTTCTGCAAACGGGCGAATGAGAACTGTGAAGCCTTCACACCCATGCGGTCGATATCGAAGGCAGACTTATCCGGTTTCTGATATGGAGCATCGAGCATGATGCGGGTAGCCGTCTCGATGAAGTTGCGCTTCAATACCTTGCTCACGAATGGGAATGAGCGGGATGCACGGAGATTACACTCGATTACCTTCACATCACGACCCTTAGCCAGATACTGGATATTGAAAGGACCAGAGATGTTGAGCTCCTTGGCGATGGCACGTGAAATCTTTTTGATCTGACGGGCTGTAGCGAAGGAAATCTGCTGGGCAGGGAAGGTCATGGTGGCATCACCTGAGTGAACACCTGCATACTCTACGTGCTCTGAAATACCATACTCTACAATCTCACCGTTCTGAGCCACACCATCGAACTCAATCTCGTTGGTCTCTGTCATAAACTGAGAGATAACTACCGGGTATTCCTTGGAAACCTCAGAAGCTGCCTCCAGGAAGCGACGCAACTCATCATCATCGTGGCAAACGTTCATGGCTGCACCGGAAAGAACGTAGGATGGACGAACGAGAACAGGATAGCCTACCTCGTCGATGAACTTCTGAACATCCTCCATTGATGTGAGGGCGCTCCACTTAGGCTGGTCGATACCCAACTTATCGAGCATGGCAGAGAACTTACCGCGGTTCTCGGCACGGTCGATGTTTACTGGAGATGTACCCAGAATTGGCACAGACTGGCGATGAAGCTTCATAGCCAGATTGTTTGGAATCTGACCACCTACAGAAACAATCACACCACGTGGTGACTCCAGGTCGATGACATCGAGTACACGCTCGAATGAAAGCTCATCGAAGTAGAGACGGTCACACATATCGTAGTCGGTAGATACGGTCTCCGGGTTGTAGTTGATCATGATTGACTTGTAACCCAACTTGCGGGCTGTATTGATGGCGTTTACTGAACACCAGTCGAACTCTACAGAAGAACCGATGCGGTAAGCACCCGAACCGAGAACGATGACAGACTTCTCGTTCTTGTAGTAGTTGATGTCGTAACCCTCTACAGCGTATGTCATGTAGAGATAGTTAGTAAGGTCAGGATGCTCGCTTGCCACAGTAGGGATGCGCTTTACGGCAGGCAGAATGTTCAACTTCTTACGCTGGGCACGAACTGCCAGCACCTCTTTCTCCATATTTGTGTTCTGAGTCTTCAATACGAAGCGGCCAATCTGGAAGTCAGAGAAGCCCAATACCTTAGCCTCGCGCAATACCTCGGCAGGAATCTCCTCCAAAGTATTATATTCAGAAAGCTTGTGCTTGTAATCTACGATATTCTTCATGCGCTCGATGAACCAAGGATCAATCTTGGTCAACTCCTCGATGCGCTCGATGGTGTAGCCTTCCTCCAGAGCCTGGGCGATGGCGAAGATGCGGAGGTCGGTAGGATTAGAAAGCTCCTCATCTAGGTTATCGAATTTGGTGTGGTCGTTGCCAACGAAACCGTGCATTCCCTGACCAATCATACGGAGACCCTTCTGGAGCATCTCTTCGAATGAACGGCCGATAGACATGATTTCGCCTACAGACTTCATGGAAGAACCAATCTTGCGGCTTACACCGGCAAACTTGGTAAGGTCCCAACGAGGAATCTTACAGATCATATAGTCGAGTGATGGAGCTACATAAGCTGAGTTAGGAGTACCCATCTCGCCAATCTGGTCGAGCGTATAACCGAGGGCAATCTTGGCTGCAACGAAAGCGAGCGGATAACCGGTAGCCTTAGAAGCGAGAGCAGAAGAACGGCTCAAGCGAGCATTGATTTCGATGATACGGTAGTCGTTGGTCTCAGCATTGAAAGCATACTGGATGTTGCACTCACCCACGATGTTGAGGTGACGGACGCACTTCACGGCGATGTCCTGCAACATCTTCACCTGCTCGTCAGTCAGCGAACAAGTCGGAGCCACTACAATAGACTCTCCCGTATGGATACCCAGCGGGTCGAAGTTCTCCATGTTACATACAGTGATGCAGTTATCATAACGGTCACGGACCACTTCATACTCCACCTCCTTCCAGCCTTTCAAACTCTTTTCCACCAATACCTGCGGCGAGAAAGAGAAGGCCTTTTCAGCCAGAACATTCAGTTCCTCTTCATTGTCACAGAAACCTGAGCCCAAACCACCCAATGCATAGGCGGCACGGATAATGACCGGATAACCTAATTCTTTAGCGGCGCGACGGGCATCTTCCAGATTTTCCACCGCTTCGCTCTTGATGGTCTTGACATTGATTTCATTCAGTTTTTCTACAAACAACTCACGGTCCTCCGTATCCATGATGGCCTGTACGGGAGTACCCAACACACGGACATTGTATTTTTCGAAGATACCTGCTTTATACAGTGCCACCCCACAGTTCAAGGCAGTCTGTCCGCCGAAAGACAGGAGCACGCCGTCCGGACGTTCCTTTTCTATCACCTTCTCTACAAAATAAGGAGTAACGGGCAGGAAATAAATCTGGTCTGCCACCCCTTCGCTGGTCTGCACGGTAGCGATGTTCGGGTTGATCAGAACCGTTTCAATCCCTTCCTCCTTCAAGGCTTTCAATGCTTGCGAACCCGAATAGTCGAACTCTCCGGCCTCGCCAATCTTCAAGGCACCGGAACCTAATAACAATACTTTCTTTATTTCGTCTTTCATACTTGTTCTTTTTAATACACGGTTTATAACAACTTCACAAATTCATCAAACAGGAACTCGGTATCCGTAGGTCCCGATGCAGCTTCCGGATGGAACTGTGCCGAGAACCAAGGTTTGGTTTTATGCCTGATGCCCTCGTTGGAACCGTCGTTCATATTGATGAACAGCGGTTCCCAGTCGGTCCCCAATGTATTATTATCTACTGCATAACCATGGTTCTGGCTGGTAATGAAACAACGTTCCGTTCCTACCATGCGCACCGGCTGGTTATGACTGCGATGACCGTATTTCAATTTATAGATGGTAGCGCCTCCTGCTTTGGAAAGCAACTGATTCCCCATACAAATGCCGAAGATAGGCTTGTCGCTCAGGCTCATCGCCTTGCGGATATGCTGTACCGCCTCATCACATGTATCCGGATCACCCGGGCCGTTCGAGATAAACAATCCGTCATACTCCATCCCTGTAAAGTCATGGTTCCAAGGAACACGGATCACTTCCACATCCCGTTTCAGTAAGCAACGGATAATATTTGTCTTTACACCACAATCCACCAACACCACTTTTTTCTTACCTGCACCTTCATTATAACGAATGACTTCCTTACACGATACTTTATCTACATAATTGATACCTGCATACGTTGCTTCGGGCACATTGCCGGGTTCATCATCAAATACGATTTTCCCCATCATTACCCCATGTTCGCGAAGAACTTTGGTCAGTTCACGGGTATCGATGCCTGTAATGCCCGGCACTTGCTCACGCTTCAGCCAGTCGGCCAGACTTTCTTTCGCATTCCAGTGACTGTATTCTTCACTGTAATCACTTACAATAATCGCTTCGGCATGGATACGTTCACTCTCCATAAAAGTGGCCAAGCCGTTGGGTTCGACAGTAAAGGGAGGCACCCCGTAATTACCGACCAACGGGTAAGTCAAGGTCATCAACTGCCCCGCGTATGAAGGGTCTGTCAAGCTCTCAGGATAACCGGTCATAGCGGTATTAAACACCACTTCACCGGCTACCGGTTTCTCATAACCGAACGACTTGCCCGGGAAACGGCTCCCGTCGTCGAGGATCAATGTTACATTTCTCATCTAATCTATCTTGAATGGTTGTTCTTTAGAATTGATAAACTTTTTCTATATAGTCTATAAACGCCTGGTTCACCAGCTTCACTCCACCCGGAGTAGGATAATCTCCACTGAAATACCAGTCGCCCGTATGGTTGGGACACGCTTCATGCAATCCTTCCAGTGTCTGATAAACGATTTCCACTTTCGCCTGCGTACCCTTCGGAGTGAGAAGTTCCACCATTTTTGCCGCAATCTCCTCATTAGTGAAAGGAGCGTAAATTTCTTTCACATAATTCACCATCTGCTCTTTGGGTAACCCCACCTGGTCTTTCGATTTGTTGTAAGCACGGGCTATCACATCTTTCATATCCCGTTCTTTCAATAAATCGATAGCAGCCTTGAAAGCGATAAACTGATCCATGCTGGCCATATCAATACCATAATAGTCCGGATAACGCACCTGTGGAGAAGAAGAAACAATGACGATTTTCTTCGGATGCAGACGATCAAGAATACCGATAATGCTTTGTTTCAATGTAGTTCCCCGGACGATGCTGTCATCAATAATCACCAGATTATCCACATGAGGCACAAGGCTTCCATAAGTGATATCATACACATGGGCAGCCAAATCATTCCGACTGTTGCCTTCGGCGATAAAGGTACGCAACTTGATATCCTTGATGGCTACTTTCTCGCTACGGATACGCCTGGACAGGATTTTTTCCAGTTCCTCGTGATTGGGATGATGCCCCAAAGCCTCTATCTTCTTTACTTTCAGTTCATTCAGATAATTGTCGAATCCTTCCAGCAGTCCATAGAAAGCCACTTCCGCCGTATTGGGTATAAAAGAGAATACGGTATGCTCCACATCATAGTCTACCGCTTTCAAAATAGGATTCACCAGTTTTTCGCCCAGCTGTTTTCTTTCCTTATAAATATCCATGTCACTTCCCCGGCTGAAATAGATACGTTCGAAGGAACAGGCTTTCTTCTCTTTCGCCCGGTTGATCTGTGCCAGACGCATCTTTCCGGTCTTGCTCATAAGGATAGCCTGTCCCGGTTGCAATTCATTGATGCTTCCGGCAGATACATTCAAGGCAGTCTGAATGACAGGGCGCTCGGATGCCAATACCATGATTTCATCGTCCATGTACCAGAAAGCCGGACGAATGCCCCACGGATCGCGCACCGCAAAAGACTCACCGCTACCGGTCATACCGCAGATCACATAGCCTCCATCCCACTCCTTGCTCGAAGTCTTGAGGACATTGCCCAGATCAATGCGGTCTTCTATAGCGTGAGTGATATCCATGCCTTTCAGACCTTCCTTCTCACATTCCACATAGAGGCGCTCCACCTCGCGATCCAAACGGTGCCCCACTTGTTCCAGCATAATATATGTGTCGGCATATTTACGCGGATGCTGGCCGTCAGCAGTGATACGTGCGAAAATCTCATCCACATTGGTCATGTTGAAATTGCCGCACAACGCCAAATTCTTGGCACGCCAGTTGTTACGGCGCAAGAACGGATGCACGTAGGAGATACCGCTTTTTCCGGTAGTAGAATAACGCAAATGACCCATGTACACCTCTCCGGCAAAGGGAAGGCATTTCTTGGCGTATCCGGCATCATGCAATTGTTCGGGCGCCAAATCCTTGAAATGATTTTGCACCGTACCGAATATCTCTGTTATCGCCCCTGAACCTAAAGCTCTTTCACGGAACATATATTCTTCACCGGGATTGGCCTCCAGTTTGACACAGGCCAGCCCGGCGCCTTCCTGTCCGCGGTTATGTTGTTTTTCCATCAGCAGATACAGCTTGTTCAAGCCATACATCCAGGTTCCATACTTTTCCTGATAATATTCCAGCGGTTTCAGCAGTCGTATCATAGCGACCCCACATTCATGCTTTAACGGTTCCATGCTCTCTCTTTACTACTTAAATTAATAGTTCATTTTCAGATTCTTATAAAAACATCCCAAAGGTATGACAAGACCTTCTGTCGTTTTTCCAAACTTACGGCACATCTTTCAAGAATTATGCCGGAAACTTCCGGGAACTTCCTGCATAATCTCCGGCAGCATTGCCTTCTATTCTACTGTTACCGACTTCGCCAGATTTCGTGGCTGATCCACATTCTTCCCTTTGCAAATGGCTACATGATAGGCCAATAACTGTAAGGGGATCGTAGCTATCAACGGTTCGAGGCACTCTAATGTTTCGGGCAACTCAATGCAATCATCAGCCAACTTGCTGATTACCGTATCTCCTTCTGTGACCAAAGCGATTACTTTTCCCTTCCGCGCCTTGATTTCCTGTATGTTACTCATTATCTTTTCATACATCGCATTATGCGTAGCTACCACAACAACAGGCATTTCGGCATCAATCAATGCGATAGGTCCATGTTTCATCTCAGCGGCGGGATAGCCTTCAGCGTGAATATAAGATATCTCCTTCAACTTTAACGCGCCTTCCAAAGCTACCGGGAAACTGTACCCCCGCCCCAAATAGAGGAAATTATGTGCATAGGTGAAGATACGCGACAGTTCCGCTATCTTGGGATTACTGATCAGAATCTTCTTTATTTTAGCCGGAATCACAGTCAATTCCCGGATCACTTCCAGGTATTTCTCATCTGCCATACTCCCTTTCTCTTTTGCCAGTGTCAGCGCCAGCATGGTAAGCACGGTTACCTGTCCGGTAAATGCCTTGGTGGACGCCACTCCTATCTCCGGTCCTACATGAATATAAGAACCGGTATCTGTAATGCGCGGAATGGATGAACCTACCGCATTGCATATACCATAGATAAAAGCTCCTTTCTCTTTCGCCAGTTCTATGGCAGCCAATGTATCGGCCGTCTCGCCCGATTGCGAGATAGCTATTACCACATCGTCTTCATGAATCACCGGATCACGATAGCGGAACTCGGAGGCATATTCCACTTCTACCGGAATACGGCAGAAACTTTCAATCAGATGCTTTCCGATCAATCCCGCATGCCACGAAGTACCGCAAGCCACAATAATAAAGCGTTTGGCGTTCAGCAACTTTTCTTTATAGTCTATTACTGCCGAAAGCACCACATTATTGGCTTCCACATTGATACGTCCGCGCATGCAATCACGAATACAATCGGGCTGTTCGAAAATCTCTTTCAACATAAAGTGCGAATATCCCCCTTTTTCCAACTGACCGAGGTTGAGTTCCACCTTCTTTATTTCAGGTATCATTTCGACATTGTTCAAGTTGACTACCTTCAACTCCTTCCCCAGATTCAAAACAGCTATTTCCCCGTCTTCCAGATAAACCACTTTATCAGTATATTCTACAATCGGAGTAGCATCTGAAGCAAGAAAGAACTCATTCTCTCCAATCCCCACTACCAATGGACTGCTCTTACGGGCAGCAATAATCTCATCGGGATGCTCCTTATCAAGAATCGCAATCGCATAAGCACCAATCACTTCATTCAAAGCCAACTGAACGGCAGTAAGCAGATCGACCTGATTGGCAACTTTCATATATTCGATTAATTGAACGAGCACCTCGGTATCGGTACTACTTTTAAAGACGTAGCCTTTGGCTTGGAGTTTTTCTTTGAGAACGGCGTAATTTTCAATGATACCGTTATGAATGAGAGCGAGTTTTTCGGAAGAAGAGTAATGAGGATGGGCATTAACGGAACAAGGTTCCCCGTGAGTAGCCCAACGGGTATGGGCAATTCCGACTGTACCGGAAATATCTTTTTGTGTGACGAAATTTTCAAGTTCGGAGACTTTCCCTTTCGTCTTGTACACATTTAACTGTTGGTTATCACTGATCAATGCTACCCCTGCACTGTCATATCCACGATACTCCAGTCGCTTCAGCCCTTTA